>Ga0115011_10001480_pt1 | contig 16889 bp, 15 predicted proteins | sample TroAtlMetagenome_2_FD_88705 | JGI IMG/M metagenome (GOLD analysis project Ga0115011, IMG submission 88705) | Marine eukaryotic phytoplankton communities from Atlantic Ocean - Tropical Atlantic ANT8 Metagenome | ecosystem: Environmental > Aquatic > Marine > Oceanic | place: Tropical Atlantic...
ACAATCTTCGAAATACATTTCATCATATTGCATTTCCCAAAGTACTGCCCCTGATCCATCGTCATAATACAACTCGAATGGAGAAGGCAGCTCCTCACACATTCCATTGAATTCAAAACCATCGTGAACACTGCTAGACGAGTTTTCTTCACCATAATGAGTCAGTGATACACCCAAATTCATATGACATAAATATTCATCAATTGAGACATCAAATAATTCAATATGGGTGTAATAATCTGAATTATTAATGTACTCTAATCCAGATTCATTAATCCAACCATGCGAATTAGCTCTCCACTCTAATTCATATTCCACGCCAGGTTGGTAACCTGAGACATTGAGAATGAAATTATAATCTCCAGGCTCAAGCATTGGCCACTCTACCCACTCTTCTGATTCACAAACCCACACCATTGTGGTATTGTCGTATTCACAGCTCTCGTAATCAAAATAATACCAATTGTCACATTCATAATATTCACCTACATCAATACAATCTTCGAAATGCATGTCAACATATTGCATTTCCCAAAGTACTGCCCCTGATCCATTGTCATAATACAACTCGAATGGAGAAGGCGGTTCCTCACACATTCCATGGAATTCGAAATTGTCATGACCAATCGGGTTTCCATTCTCCCAGAGGCCAAACTCAAACCCTAGATGACAAGTAAATTCATCAACTTCAAATGTCATAAAGTCGAAATGGACATATTCATCTGTAGCATTCCAACTTGGAATCATTTCGAATAATTCCATGCCCCCCATATGGGAATCATGTTTTACTCGATAATCCACAGAATAATTTTCTCCAATCTCTAGATTTGTTACATTTAGCATAAATGAGTAATTACCAGGCTCAAGCATTGGTGAATATCCCCAATCTGTCTGGCAAATCCACTCCATTGTGGTATTGTAGTATTCACAGCTCTCATATTCGAAATACTCGTAATTGTCATGGGAGGCTGAATAACATTCATAATATTCACCGACATCAGTACAATCTTCGAAATACATTTCATAATAATTCATTTCCCAAAGTACTGCCCCTGATCCATCGTCATAATACAACTCGAATGGAGAAGGCGGTTCCTCACACGTTCCATGGAAGTCGAAACCAGTCATAGTTTCAATATCACTGCTATAATTGTAGAGAAATACCATTACATGCACTCCACATACAGATTCTGGAATTGAATTATTTATCACCCACTCTACAGATTCTGCAGTAGCGTTAAATTCAAAGAAGTCTGACTCAACAGATTCCCCTAAATTGGAATGTATTGATGCGTCATACATTAGCGAATAATTAGTACCCACTTCAAGATCTGTAACATTGAGCGTGAAAGTATAATCTCCTGCCTCAAGTATTGGCCACTCTCCCCAATGCGCTTCACAAACCCACTCCATTGTGGTATTGTCGTATTCACAGCTCTCATATTCGAAATACTCGTAATTGTCACATTCATAATATTCACCGACATCAGTACAATCATCGAAATACATCATCATCGTCGTTGTCCAAAGTACTGCCCCTGATCCATTGTCATAGTATAGATTGATATTATCTGCCCACTCTGTCTCATGATGGTCATCATCCTCATAACAAGCAGGTCCTCGCATGACAGTAATTATCGCACTCATTAAGGTACTGTTTTCTTTGTCCCATGTTCCGTTAGAGAAGTATTCAGCCTCCCATAACATTCCATCATAGATGATCTCGCAAGTATCTTCATATACAGTAATATTCCAATCTAGACTACCTAATCCAATTCCTGAACCAGAACCAGCTGTCCAGCTGTAATTTCCTATATTTAATTGTGATACGCTATCACTATGAGTTTCATGTATGTACTCTATGAGGTAGTCATTTCCGCTAGTGAATGACTGACTAGGTGTAGTCCAAGACATATTGTAGTTTCCTTCTTCTATATCCATAATATTACCTTCTAGTCCTTAAGAAAACAAACTAGGAACTTCCATCCAAATGCCATTAAACTCAATTTCTACTCCCAAAAGTCCATTATTTCCACAAGGACCAATCATTGACCACTGTTTATAAGTTCCTTCAGAAGTATTAATGTTTGTTAATTCAGCATAAATCACCATTTCACATGTAAAATTATCAACATTCAAAGTAAAATTTTCAGAACTCGAATCATAATATGCAGTCCAATTTCTAGACTCAAACATTTCGCTATCGTCATCCAAGATATCTACCTGAAAGATTTCAAAAACTAAATTGTAACTGTCGTTTATTTCCAGGTTGAATGAGTTAATGTTAAACTCATGATCTCCCTCTTCTACAAAAACCATACATTCTTCCCAGTTCGCTCCACAACTATCATAATCCACGGTATAATTGGTTCCATTCATTGTAGAAGTTAGCCACATATCCATTCCTGTATTGGATACATTTCCATTTCCATTTCCTTCATGGTCTGCAGATACAGTCATTACAATAGGAGATATTGCAGTAACTAACATTAACAGACTTAACATCAAACTTTTTGACTTACGCTCACTATACATGCAGCCCGAGCGGCATGGATAAAGTATAAAAACCATAGTAATACAAGTTACCAATGTAAATTTAATGCATTAATTACATTTATTCAATCTAGATGTTTTTTCCATTTAGAAATATCATCTTCAGAATTTTTAAAATTTTCAAACTCTATATATCCCCATTTTTCTAATTTTTCCGGTGTAATTTCTATTTTATTCCCACCTACCAAATTAATTGGACTTACACAAAGGTGGACAATATCTACCAAGCCACTATCCAAAAACCTCGTCCAAGTATTCGCACCTCCTTCGACCAGTAATGATTGAATATCCATGTCTCCTAACATATCAAGAATTTTCGAAATCGCTATATCCGTTTCTGAAATTTCTATCCTTTCTACGTGGTCTAAATCTTTTGATTCATCAAATCTTGAAGATTGAATTAGCAGAGTTTTTGCTAAACCATCAGTCATTACCTTAGAATTACTGGGAATTCGATTGTTTGGATCAATAACTATTCTTATTGGATTATTTCTAGGTTTAATTTTAACCCCTCTTCTTACAGTAAGAGAAGGATTATCACGTAAAACTGTACCCACTCCAACCAAAATAGCCATTGACTGAGCTCTAAGTTGATGCGCCAAGTCAAGCGAATCACTAGAACTAAATCTTTCTGCAGGACGACTCAAGTCCCCATCTATTCTACCTTCTTTATCTGTAGCCGCTTTTAGAGTAACAAAAGGTCTTCTATTTTTGCACCAATGCATAAACTCAGTCATTTGCATCCCACAACTGGCTTCTTCTACTCCAGTTTCTACTTCTATTCCTTGTTCTATTAAGAATTGAACACCACCACCTCTAACGGTAGGATTAGGATCCAAGCATCCAATTACTACCTTTTTCACTCCCGCCCAGAGAAGGGCTTCAGTACAGGGCGGAGTTCTCCCAAAATGATTGCATGGCTCTAATGTAACATATGCTGTTGCACCATGAATACTTACTCCTCTGTTTTCAGCGTCAGCTATCGCCATTTGCTCTGCATGAAGTCCACCAATGTGATCATGCCAGCCTTCAGCAATAATTTCACTATCTTTAACTAAAATACATCCAACTAAAGGATTTGGCATTACTCTAAATTTTCCTTGGCTGGCAAGCTCAATCGCTCGACTCATGAATTTAGAATCCTCATCCATTAAACCACCGGAACTACTAATCACTCATGATTGCTTGCTTTTATTATCTGAATTAGATGAAAATTATCTTTTTGAATGAAGGGTTCATTAATACTATTCTTTTACTTTAATTATGAACAGCACAGTCAACCAGATTTCATTTGAACCAGATTTGAATTCATCCAAGAAAAAAGGAGTTCATAAACCAATTTTCGCTCCCACATTCATCAAAGATCCCGAAAAAGGAGAACAACCGAAAAAAGTTCACCTATTGGTTAATCCTTATTCAGGAAGAAAAAAGGGTAAAAAGGTAGCAGAAAAAACTATTAAAATTCTCAATAATGCAGGATTGGCAGTTGAATCACATTATTCTGAATATGCCGGCCATCTTGTAGAAATATCTTCTTTACTTTCAATCAATAACGAAGATTGTATTGCCGTGGTTGGAGGCGATGGAAGTCTTTCAGAAGTAATTACAGGCAGGATGCGTACTAACTCGGAAAAATTACCTAGGTTTGCAGTAATACCAGCTGGAACAGGAAATGCTCAGGCAACAGGAATTGGCATTATGAATACTGAAGATGCAGTAGAAAGAATACTATCTGGTAGAACGCAATTAATAGATTTAGCAGAAGTGAAATTAAATTCTGGAACTATTAAAAAACCCGGGAAATCAATGATTTGGTACAGTCATAACCTAGTGACTTGGGGGTTAGGGGTGGACTCAACAATTTTGGCCGAAAAAATAAGATGGGCAGGACCTATTCGTTATGATATTGGCATAGTTATCATGATTTTATTCAATAGAAGGAGAAAGGCAATATTGACTATTGATGATACAAAAATAGAAGATGATTTTACACTTTTTTTAATACAAAATACACAAACTGGTGGTTCTGGACTGCAATTAGGACCTGGTGCGTCTGTAGATGACGGATTGATGGATTTGGGAATCCTAAAAAGAATGACTCGAAGATCAATTTTCAAGGCTTTTAGCATGCTCCAGAAAGAAGCTAGACATGTTTTTCATCCAAGCGTAAAATATCATAGATTCGAAAAATTAAAAATAGAGACAGATGAACCTACAGCGATTAATATCGATGGAGAGCTGATTGGTTGCACCCCTTTAGAAATGAGAGTATTGCCAGATTCAATTAAGGTTTTTGTTTAGAGATTTATTGGCGCAGACGGAGAGATTTGAACTCCCGAGTCACTAGGACACCGGATTTCAAATCCGGCGCAATACCAGGCTATGCGACGTCTGCAGCAAGTCGTGGGAGTACGTTCTACCCATGAACCTTACAGGTTCACAGATTATAATTTCCAGGCCTACACCAGTCCGGTAAACCTGTGGCCGCCTCAGGGTGAGTAAGTCCAATGAATAAAATCATTATTAGCATAAAGAATGCTGGAAATAATGCAGTTAGAGTTAGTATTCCTGAATCTTCATCACCAAATAGATGCATAAAAATTGCTGCTATCATGAAAAATTTAGGAATTGCAATAATGGTTAAAATCCATAATGTAATCCCTTTTTCTGTCATATTCAAAGATTCTGCAGCTTGTGTCAAATCTGCTCCCACAGCTGCTACTTCAATCGCAGTTAATATCATCAATCCATAAAAATTCATCCAGTATGGGTCTTTGCCCAATATTTTGTAATGCGCCATTTTTTTTCACCTCAATAAAGATAGAAGAATGGGAAGACTAGAACCCAAACTAGGTCTACAAAGTGCCAGTAAAGGCCGAAGTATTCTATTCCAACCGCATTCTTTGGAGTGTAACCACCATTCATAGCTTTGAATGTCATATAAGTCAATATTACGATTCCACCAAATACGTGTGCTCCATGAGTTCCTGTTGTAACATAAAAAGTCGAGGCGCTAACTTGAATATCGGCCATCATTTGACCACCAGAATGCCCTACTAATCCTACTGGCAATTCCATGTGATGATCTTCAAAGTAGTGAGTATTGTAAGCGTGGTGCTGATATGAATCCGCATTGATCAAGTACCCTTCGGTGTAAAGGGAAGCTATCTCAGAATGACCATGATTTAATTCTGTTAATGGTCCCGGAGTAGGGAATCCAATGAACCACTCAATCATCTTTAGGGCAAGGAATAATATCGCTAATGCCCAAGTCGTTCCAAGGAACATAGTAACCTTCCTCCTCCTAGTATTTTCATCCAAATCTTTCATTTTAGCATATCTTAGTGCTTGTACTATAGTAAAAGAAGAAATAATCAATGCAAACGTATTTATCGCACCGGGTGCAATATGAAACCAACTAGATGCAATTAAATGACTAGCAGGCTCAAAACATGTTACTGCAACTCCTTCTACCCAATTGCCAGATTCAAATACAGTTTTACAGTTTTCAATTCCAGTTCGATATCTGATATATGTACTGAACAGGGAAGTGAAAACCATCATCTCGGACATCAGGAAAACCCATACTGCAACCTTCCGGATATCTATATTCTGATAAGGTGCCCCAAATGACTTAGGCTCATAACTTCCATCAAATGAGAAATCTTGCCTCCACCAAATGAGTATTCCCAGGCCTATTACAGCTAGTCCCACAAATATCATCAATGCATAAGTGCTACTGACAAATTCTCCCCACTCATAAGCACCACCAAGTGTAAAAAGAAAGATAGCAAATCCTGCACTCATAATTATTGGAGCCCATGAATTATGTGGAGCTCCATGATGCCAATCATGTGGTCCCCAAGCACTTGGGTGATGATCATCATGTCCATGATCAGAACTCATTCTGAATGCCCTCCTAATTCATCATCCGGTACCATCAATCTCTCAAACCATCTCGAAATAATTCCCGGTTCATTTGCTATGTGTTGATTAGCATCCTTTAACTTAGGCAAATCATGCCATTTTTCTCCATCAAAATGGCCAAAACTCGGAGTTGGCGGTGGTGATGTAGTCATCCACTCAAAAGACCATGAACCCCATGGATCTGCAGGGGCATCCACTCCTCTTATTGATGAAACAATCATATTTCCTACCATGATGAAATTTGAGAAGAAGAAAATAAATGCTGAAACAGAAATGAACATATTCCATCCAGCGGCTTCCATTGGAAGTGATCCAAGTGCTTCTTCTGTAGTAACAAAGTAGGTATGATGCCTTCTTGTCATCCCCCAAACTCCCAGTCTGTGCATTGGCCAAAATAGAGCATTGTATGAAATAAATGCTGTAAGGAAATGAAGTGCACCCAATCTTTCACTAAGCATCTTTCCAGTTGCTTTAGGCCACCAATAGTAAATTCCAGCGAAGAATCCGAATACTGTGCCACCTACCAGAACATAGTGGAAATGAGCAACCACGAAATATGACTCATGCAAGTGCGTATCCATGGCTATCGAAGGAAAGAACATTCCAGAGAAACCGCCTAGAGTAAATGTAACTAAGAAACCCAGTGCCCATAAGGTATGTGTACGATAAACTAACGATCCTCCATTCATAGTCATTAGCCAATTAAATATCTTTATTCCTGTAGGAACAGCAACTAGCATAGTAGTAAGCATAGTGACAAATCTCAAAGAAGCACTCATTCCGCTTGTGAACATGTGATGTCCATAAACAATAAATGCTACAACACCGATTCCGGCCAATGCATAAACCATAGAACGATATCCAAATATTGATCTTCTAGCACTTGTTGAAATGACTTCTGAAATGATTCCAAATGAAGGAACGATTACAACATACACTTCTGGATGCCCGAAATACCAGAACAGATGGCTCCAAAGTAAAGGATCTCCACCTGCAGCTATATCATAGAAAGCTGTACCAATTACTCTATCTAGGAATACTTGAATAAGACCTATACCAAAAGCTGGAATTGAAAGAAATAACATTACATTTGCAATCATTATTGACCATGTAAACAGTGGCATTTGCATCCAACCCATTCCTTCTGCTCTCATCACTGCAATAGTGGTCAGAAAATTCACTCCTGTTAACGTAGATGATGCAACCAATAAAATCTGACCTGCAGCCCACATTGTAGTCCCAGCATGAGCGCCTTCGCTGACTACGTAAGGCGCATAACCCGTCCATCCTGTATCTGCCCCTGCTCCAGAGAATACTCCAGTAAATATCAGAATAGCAGCAAATGGTTGAAGCCAGAAAGACATTGCATTAATTCTAGGTAGTGCAAGATCTGGAGCACCAATTTGCAGGGGAACCATCCAATTAGCAAAACCATTAATCATTGGCATGGCAGCCAAGAAAATCATAGTCGTTCCGTGCAGAGTAAAGAACTGATTATATTGTTCTTGGGTAAGGAAATCATTCCCTGGGACAGATAATTGAATTCGAATTAGTAATGCCATAATTCCACCAACACCCAGGAAGAATAATCCAGCGACAAAATATAGTGTCCCTATCTTTTTGTGGTCTGTCGTAGTTAACCAATCACCAATCCACGGACCAAATTTGTCCCAATCGAATGATTCAGGATCTCTACTATAGAAAACATATGTCAAAGTCAATGCCAGAAGCACTGCTGAAACAAGAATTAATACAGTAAGTACAACAAATGGATCTGCCTGCTCTAATACTTCTATAGGGCCACTAATTTGTATTGACAATCTATTCCAATAATCTCCCGAAGTTCCACCTGCAGCTCCATCGGCATTTCCATTAACAGAATTAACATGCAGAACGAATTCAACATTACTATCTGTTTGAGGGGCCTTCCAAGTAACTTCCCAAGAGGTTTGATCGTTCCCAGCTTCAGTGTGACTAAGCTCATTCGAATTCCAAACTTGAGCAGTTCCGTCAACAACTCCCAATTCTCCGTGACTAGAATACAAATGGAAACCACCTTGATTCATATTCTCTGGGGAAGTTGGCCCACCAGAGAATGAAACAGTAATATTATACGTTTCTGAATAATTATAACTTTCCGGAATACCTTCTAGGACTACAGAAACTCTTGAATCTGGACTCGCTCCATGACAATTACACCCTCCAGATCCAATTCCTTCAATTCCTGTAGGTTGAGAGGTTGTTGAAGGAATTACTAACATTGCAGAAACTATCACCAATGTGGCAATTATTCCTCTAGAAAGTTTAGAATTCAATATTTCACCTCTAGTCATGCGTTGTCAGTTTTCCAGCCATTATGGAATGCGCATCTCCACAATATTCCGCACATAAAATCATAGATTCTTCTGTCATATCACTTGGAATCGGTAACCAAAGTTGCGTATTCTGACCTGGAACTGTATCTTCTTTAGTTCCCAAGTGCTGGAACCAAGGAGCGTGAGTGACATCTAAGGAAGTCATGTTAGCTAAATATGTCTCCCCCCTCTTTAGGAAAAGCTCAGGAACACTTCCATAAACTTCCATACTCTCTATATCAGTGTCACAAATGTCAGTGGATAAATCCATGCAATCGAATGACCAAAACCATTGTTGTCCCGTAATTTCAATAATATGATAACAATCAGATTGAATAATTCCTCTACTGCCTTCCAGAATTCTATTATTCGATGATTGACCTTCTTCACATTCTCCACCATGATTTCCATCTACTGGTGAAGTCCACATTGCATCCAAAGGAGCCCATGAGATGTAAGTAAGATAAATAATTAATATGAACGGTAGTATTGTCCAAGCCACTTCAAGCTTAATATTATCATTATGCCTTGGAAATACTCCAACTTGTAAATCGTCAACATTTTCTGTCGAACCTATGTCTCCACTTTTCGAGAGATACCAAAATGAATGATGATATAACCATCCGAATGCAATTGCCCCTACAACTAAGGACCAAAAGATATACTCGTCCCAAAGAGTTTCAAAAATTACCGTAGTCACTGACATGTTGACTAAACTAACGGGGCGAAACCCTCCTGATAAGTGTCCCGCTTTTTCAGTCACAGAGAAGATTGAAATTTTATTCATTTTATCTTCTTCTATTCATCACAAATTTAATGCATATATCACCTACTAGATGAATTATAATGATACATAAAGATGCATTTAATCAATTATAAATTTGTAATGGAGTCGATATTATTTCTAATGAAAATCCAATTAATAAATTCCTAGCTAAAGGCATTATTTCTGGCCCATCTGATAGAAAAGTCAGATTTGAATTGGCAGCTAGAAATTTTGCATTGACCATAGTTAGAAACAAATCTGAATTAGAAGGTGGAAACAATTGCCCTATTGTAGTAGAAGGATTGAAAGATGAAAAAACCTTGAGAATTCTTGGATTTACTGGAACAATAGAGAAAATAAATAGAGGTTGGAACCAATCAAGACTGGTGGCATACTTACATAAACAATATTCGTCCAATGCCCCCTCGGACAGTGGCCCTAAGATAATTCTACTAATGGATTGGGATAGGACAGGCGGAAAAATACAGAAATTTTTTCGTGATCAGTTGATGTCACTTGATATTCCCATTGATGAAGATTTAAGGAACGTATTAATTAAAACAATGAAGCCAGAAGGTAAAACAGTTGAATCAATTAGGCCATACGCAGATATTCTAATACCACTTATTAATGAAAATATTCTACAAATTAACTAGAATTATTTTGGTATACTCGGGGGCATCTCTTTTACGGAATTTAGTACCAAATGAGTAACCGATCTTTCTATTCCAGAAATACTAAGAACATTTTTTGATAAATCGTCTAAATCTGTTCTATTTCGAGCCCTAGCAAGAATCATCGAATCGTAATCGCCGGTCACATCATAAACGCCATAAACTCTATGATCTTCAGCAATCTTTTTTTGAATTTCCATTAATCTGCCTTTCTCTATCCTTAACCCAATTACTACACTAAGTCCCCATCCAGACTTATCTGGATTCAGAAGAACAGTATATCCTCTTATTATTCCTTTATCTTCAAGTCTTCTAATTCTGTTACTAACGGTCCCTAGTGCCACACCAACTACCTCAGCAATTTTTCTCTGAGATGTTCTTGCATCGCCTTCTAAAACTCCGATAATTCGCCGGTCGATCTCATCCATCAATATCACTATTCTGAACTTCTATGCCACGGCTCTTGAACATATGCATACTATTTTCCATTTTTCATGCACGAATGAACATTTTTAATTTTATTATCATATATTCCTAATTTTTTTGAGTAATATTTTTTCTTCCGGAGAAATCATCGCTGTAATTTTTTTCCCAATCCAAACAGTTAGTTGAAAATCAGAATTATCAACTAATACAAAACTTCCTCTAAGCTCTTCTTCATTTTTAATTACGCTAGCATATTCGGGTTCTTCCCCCAATAATATTGAATTGATAACATTATCATCTACAAAAATCAGAGATTTGGAAATATGCTTTTTCAGAGGTCTTACTCCTTTGGAGGTTATTCTTTCCAACTTACCCTTCCTAATTTTAGCAACTATCAACCCTAAATGAATTACCTTTAACGGATGCCATCTTTTTCCAGGAACTAAATCCCTTTTTTTCCGACGAATTCTATCCGAATTCCAGATATCAAAAATTTCATCAGTAGACCAAATCAAACTCTTGCCCCTACTCCATAAATTGGAAGGTATTGAACCCCATCTATCTAATATCTGAGCAGACCATTCTTCTCCAACTGGCTGTGGAAAAGAAGGATGATCATCTACTAATTTAACTAAATCATTCGTTATTTTACTTTCTTTTTCTAAAGCAACTAATGGCCTATTCTTCTCTAAAATAGCTAGAAAAAATCCACCACCATTTATTGTATCATTCCAAATTCTCATGCATGATTTCAACTGCGATTTTACCCCTTCAGAACTGCTAGGAATTAGATGATCGGGAAAATTTTCAAAACCAATAGGATTCCCATTATCGTCTAAAATTTCCCATTCAGAAAATCCAGGTTCACAAGGAATTTCTGGGAGCTCCTTACTAGCAGAAATTAATTTTACATCTCCATCTCGAAGTATTCTAGAAACTACTGCTTCATTTTCTATGGGATCTAGCGAACATGTAGAATAAACAATTCTACCTCCAGGTTTTGTTACTGCAATTGCTCGCTTCAATAAATCAAATTGTAGTTCATGAAGTGATAATCCTGCAGATGGAAGCCATTTGTGCCAGACATCTGGATTTTTCCTAGTGGTTCCAGATCCCGTACAAGGAGCATCAACCAATACTCTATCAAAACCTTCCTTTGGCACCATGGGGATATGTCTTCCATCGTGCTGAACTATCAAAGATGATTTGCATGAATGCCGTTGAATATTTGAAACAAGGGTGTTAACTCTTCCACTTACAATCTCATTCGCCACAACTGCCCCCGAATCTCCCATGTGTTCACAAATCTGAGTAGTTTTTGATCCTGGAGAAGCACACAAATCAAGAATAACTTCTCCCGGTTCTGGCCTTAATGCCAAAACAGGTAGCATTGACACTTCTTCTTGTCTCGTAACTCTACCTGTTTTATGTAGCGCATTAAGGATGACTCTAGTATCCCCTTCAGCAGAACCTCTTACAAATGGGAATTTCCAAGCACTCCCGGGCCCAGAAAACCAATCAATTTCTTTCGCATTAAGGTTACTCAACCAACCCTCAACCCAATCTTGGTCTGGATGTAGGGGATTAACTCTAACAGTCTCTGGTAATCTAGAAAAAGAAGAACTAAACCAATTAGATTCGTCTTCCCTCCAATTAGATACGGCCTTTAGAAGTATGCTATTTTTAGCCTCTTTCTCCCAGTCCCGCTCTCTGCTTTCCACGTTACCCGTAGGAGCTCTAGAAATGAATTGCTCGTTATCCGGGTAAAATCAAAACACTAAATTATTAACACTTAATTATTTTTTTTTCAACAACCGTTAAACACTATTTGGTAAACTGAACTTTGCGGCATAGGTCGCAGGGGATGCACATGACTAGGATAAGGAGACGTATATTAAGTGAGACAAAAAGTCCAGTAAAGACAGATAAAATGGGAGCAAAAATAAAACTCAATAGTTTAGTAAAGAGGGCTAAAGAGAATGGAGAAAATCAAGGCCCCCTAGTTCCAATTGAGGCATTAGTGACAATTTCTAAAGATGAGTGGATTTGGCAGGCGGTCAGTACTGAAATGCTAGAAACTATGAGCCATCGTTTAGTCTTTCAATCTGATGGCGGATTAAGAAGAGAAATCCTGATGACACAGAATCTTGATACTGCCATGGATGCGGCATCAATAATAGTGGAATTAGATGGAAACTGTGTACTAATAGAAACTTTAGAGCCTTAATATAATAATATTAAATCTAGAGCAATTGAAATACCTTGTCTACTTCCGGATGCTATGGCGAAGGAGAAGAAAGGCGGTGGAATCCAGCAAGCAGCAGGATTAATCAGATATTTCGATGAAGAATCTGAAGATGCCATTCAAATCTCTAAAGGAGCAGTATATTTTGCTTGTATTTCCTTCAGTATCGTAGTTTATTTGGCTCAACATGGGGTTTGGACCTGGATGGGAAAAACTCTCGGTTTTTAATCACCCAATAAGTCACGATTTGCAGAGGCAACTTCTGTACTAGGATCTGATTGAATTATAGAATTAGATGCTCTACTTAATGCCCTTTCTCCAGCTGGAATATTTCTATCCGAAAGAGCCATAAGAGCTTCATCAAGATAAATTTCTGCATTATCTAATAGACATTCATTTTCTTTTTCTAAACCTCTCAACTTTCTTATCTTCTCTCTTTGTTCTTCAACCATTTCCAAGAATTCATTTTTAGCATAAGAAATCAAACTCTCCCAACTTTTTGTATGCACTAACATAGAACCTTTAGTTTTCCTTTCAAAAGCTCTAACTCTAACAGGCTCCCAAGGATTACGCCCCAAAATAGCAACAATATCATGAATACACCTAGCTCTAATCGATAAAGGACCTTCCAAAATTAATTCATTCAAAAAACACTTAGAAAATAATCCAAAACCCCAATAAGGCTTACTAGAAATTTTTAATATCATCTCATTTGACTTACAAACTAATTTCCATTTTTGTTCATCATAAGCTGGCTCCTCTAAAACTTCTGGAGTTCTATGTGAGCCAAGTGATCTAATTGCAGATTCAGCTACATCCCCCAAGTAGATTTTACCCGACGATATATTTTTTTCATTGAAGCTTAGTAAACCCTGATCATCTATCGACATTGTAGGTTTCCCACTCCAAACCTGTGCATACAAAATTGACAGACTGGGATGAATGCCCAAAGGACCGTCTACAACCATTCCCATAGCTTTGAGGATAGGCATGTATGATTGAATATTACTGTAAATACACAATGCCTAAGTTCCTCCTTACTAACAGCAAGTCATGCCGAGGAGGAAGTATGGGAGACTTCAGAAAGTAGTTGATAATCCTCCATCTGATAATTGTAGTAGATGTAGGGCTGGCAAATTTTGCCCAATACCTGGTCACCCTGGATATATTGCAGATGCCAATCGGACATGGAAAGGACCAGTTTCTGTAGAGAAAAGGACAAACAAAAAGAATCCATCGAAACGTTAACCAATCTTGAAATTAATTAACAATTAATTCCTTAATTGAAATTCTGAGCACGATGATAAATTTCCCTCAGAGTTTGATCTCCAATCTCGAGGTAAACTCTAGTTGTAGCAATGCTTGAGTGACCTAACAATCTCTGTATTGTGACCAAATCAGCTCCTCTTTCCAATAAACCAGTAGCAAAGGTGTGCCTAAGAGTATGTGGACTAAGCCTCGATCTAGGAATTTCTGCTAAATCAGCTAAACTATCCATCAATTTTTGAATTGAACGAGGATTAATTCTTTTTCCTCTTCTAGAAATAAATAAAGCTCTTTGTCCATCACTATTGTTACTGGAGATTCTATTCTCTCTGATAGGCTCCCAAGAGTCAATAGCCTCTACTGTTGAATTTGTGAATAAAACTGTACGATCTTTCTCGCCCTTTCCACCTATTACTAAAGCCGATAAATCTTCTTTATCTATATCGTCTATATCAAGGCCGCATAATTCCGATACTCTAATTCCAGTATCCAAAAGAACTGTAGATACGGGGAATGCCAACGGATCCTCTGAATCTAGTAATGCTTTTCTCAAACGACCTAATTCTTTTTTTCCTAGAGTTCTAGGTAAGGATTTATTTCTAGAAGGTCTAATAATCCAATCTGGGATATTGTGCCCTAGCCACTTAATTAAATGACTAACTGCGGCTATTCTTGCATTAATTGTTGTAGGCTTCAAATCCCCAAGACTAGTTAACCACGCATCTATTCTACCGTTATTGGGTTTTGACAGCGAATGAAACTCATACACAGCCAATTTCTTAATGTCATTCCATTCTTTATTCTCTTCATTCGGTAATTTTGTTTTAGAATATCCCTTAATAGAGGTAATATATGATCTAATTGTATGTTCACTTTTCTTTTCACTTTTCAGCTGTTGGATCCAACAGTCATACCAACAAAAATCAGATAATCTCTGAATCCTAGAGGGTAACGTCCCTAATAACTCATCTTTTTCTTCAGATGATTGTTCTTCATTCCTTGTTTCAATTGTAGTAGCATAAACTTCCTTAGCATTTCGCCCCATTAATCTCGCCTCCAGTCGCAAGCGACTTGTGCATCCCTGTCCTATTGGACGTCAGACAGGAAGTGGGGGGAGTATTCAATGTTCTCCAATACTTTGTAAGATTATTACGAATTATAAGATAGACCTTTTTTTCCGAGTATTATTTCAATCATCACTCAAAAAATGTTATTTCTACCATCATTTTCTATTTTTTTCTTTTTGCGATCTAGCTTTTTCTCAAGAAATTCAGCAATCTTTCTGGCTACATTAACACCTGTGGCCTTCTCAATTCCCTCTAATCCTGGACTAGAATTTACTTCTAAAACCAAGGGGCCCCTTTCAGAGATTAACATATCTACTCCAGCCATATTGAGTCCAAGAGTTTTTGCCGCCCTAATAGCTATTTCAGTCTGATTTTTTGTCAACTCTATATTTTTGACTGAGCCACCAAGATGGAAATTTGATCTAAATTCACTTCCATGAGCTTTTCTTCTCATTGAGGCAACTACCTCATCACCTACTACAAAAGCTCTAATATCTTGTCCATGTGACTCCTGAATATATTCTTGAACTAAAGGTCTCATGCTCCTTTCCAACATTTGGTAAACCAATTGCCTAGCTTGTTGTTCAGAACGAACAAGAAAAACTCCTGATCCATGAGTTCCTTCAGTAGATTTTACTACACAAGGGCAACCCCCAACTCTGTTTACAGATCTTCCAGTATCTTCCCAAGCTCCAACATGAGCAGTAATAGGAACTGGAACTCTATCATTCACCATCATTTGACAAGCAACCAATTTATCCCTACTGTTCAGAATAGACTCACTAGGATTTACAACAACTACACCTTTCTGCTCGAACTGCCTTACTACAGCTACTCCTCTCCTAGTTATAGAATAACCAATTCTAGGTAAAATAGCCTCACATTCTACAGGCCAACCTCCGTGTAGAATCTTACCTCCATCTTGTTCTACTACTAGTGTTAGAGATAATGGATCGATTACTCTAACTGCCAAACCAATATCTTCAGCCTCTTTCACTAATCTCCTGGTGCTATATAATTCCGGGCCTCTTGAAAGAACTACTAGCCTAGGAACCATGAACCCGCCATAACAAATTCACGCTTGAATTCTTTGGCCCGATAATTTTGTTATAGTTCATTAATATCAATACTTATCATCATACAGCCGAAGGAGTTGAAAGAGCTAGATATGACTGCATTAATTAGATGACGGTGGACGATACTCTAAAACGGGCCAGCCTCACTTCGAAAACTGTCGCTCAACTCCGTGAAATATGCAGAGAAAAATCTCTACTAATTTCAGGAAAGAAAGCTGAATTAGTTGAAAGAATTCTTGAAGCGAATGATTTCGAAGAAACAGAAGAAGATTTTGATGCTATAATATTAGATGAAGAAATAGAGAATTTAAACAATAATAAAGAAATTATAGATAATAATCAGAAAAGAATTGACGATTTAATAGCAAAATATTCCGATTCAACAGAAGAAAAAATTATTGAAACTACAGAAAAACCCCAAATCAAAAAGAAAAATGAAGAATTCCCGGTAGAAGCAGAAATTATTGACGCTGATTTAGTAGTTGAAGAAACTAGTAAAATTTCTACCACTCCAGAAAATTTAGATGACAATATA
>Ga0115011_10001481_pt1 | contig 16884 bp, 20 predicted proteins | sample TroAtlMetagenome_2_FD_88705 | JGI IMG/M metagenome (GOLD analysis project Ga0115011, IMG submission 88705) | Marine eukaryotic phytoplankton communities from Atlantic Ocean - Tropical Atlantic ANT8 Metagenome | ecosystem: Environmental > Aquatic > Marine > Oceanic | place: Tropical Atlantic...
AGCCGAGTTAGAACACTTAACAGATAGTCAAACCCGTTATGTTGAGAAGCTGCTGAAAGGCACTGATAGCGTCTCACAGTTGATAACAGAGCTTGAGGAGCGGATGGTTGAAAACCCTGAATGTCCGCACTGTCATAGCTCACTGATCAATCGGCATGGCAAAGTGAATCAGATGCAACGTTATCGTTGCAAGAACTGCGGTAAAACCTTTGTAGCGACAACGGCGACACCGCTAGCTCGACTAAGATACAAAGAGCGGTGGTTAGAATATATTCGCTGTATGCTGGACAGTAAGCCATTGCGTAAATGTGCCGAAGAATGTGGTCTCCACCTTGAAACATCGTTCAGGTGGCGGCATCGATTCCTAGCGCTACCATCAGCACTGAAGGCGAGCAAACTAGAAGGTATTATCGAGGCTGACGAAACACTTTTTCCCTACTCAGAGAAAGGCTCAAAACGGATGACTCGTCAGCCCCGCAAAAGAGGGATGAAAGCGAAAAAACGAGGGCGTTCAAAAGATGACTGGGTGCCCGTTTTAACGGTCAGAGACAGAGCCAAGAATACGTATGAGGCCGTTGTGCCAAGTGTTACATCGGCAACTCTGCATCAGGAGCTAGCAGGAAAATTAGAGAAAGACAGTGTGTTATGTAGTGATGGATATAAGCCCTACATAGCTCTTTCTGAGAAAAATGATTTAATACACAAGCGCTTAGACGTGGCGGGAGGTGTTAAGGTGATAGATAAAGTCTTTCATATTCAGAATGTTAACGCCTATCACAGTCGTCTGAAAGCGTGGATAAAACGGTTTCACGGAGTAGCCACAAAATACCTAGAACATTACCTTGGTTGGTTCAGGTTTATGGATAACCCAGAAAACCTTAACGGAAACAGGCTCTTTTCGATTCAACAACAGTTAATCCGAACATAGCCTTTAAAAAAGCAAATTCTTGATGAAGAAAATATATTTATCCATTGGATGGAGGTAGTTAGTAGTTTCCCCCCTACAGGGGTAAATCGATTGCAAACTGTTGCACATGCTCTGAGAGTCGGTTACGAGAACAGGTTCTATTGGCATGACGGAGGTTATTTACCGCAGGAAGTGACAAAAGATTACTTTGAAAGTGTGATCGAGGAAGTTAATAAAATAAATAATATATGGATAACAAAGGAGTAAGCGATTGATGAATTAATCAGTTGTTCAAACTCCATAAATGTCTCTATTAGTTCAGTAAAACTATATGGCTTTTCAACCTTACCTCCACTTCTAAAATCCCTACTTAACGCAATTTCATCACCATACAAAGAGCTACAGTTTAATAATCAATTTGAGTTCTATGAACGACGCACATCGATGTTTGAGCAAAAAATGTTGTTGCGAACCACTTCATACGATAGACGCAGGTTAGACAACGACTCAACAGGTCGAACAATGAGCGTCCATTCAAAACGTGAGCTTTCAATTTTGTTACTTGAGTTCAGAGCCCTCACTCTGTACTTAAATGTACTGAAAGTAGGCAGTAAAGCCTCTCCGGTTCAGAAAATCATTTCTATAATATCTTCCCCCCTCATTCCAGGATTCGATGAGGAAACAAAATTGAGATTGGAATATTGCCAGTACATAAAGAATCTAGGTATCTCAAAAATTTCATTGAATGACATAACTAAAAGTGTTCGATGCCCTCAAATACTGTCTGTTGTACTTTCAATTTTTCTTTCTGAAAACAATAACCATGGTAGTCAACATTTCTTGTATGAGTGGATGACAATATTTTCTAAGAGTATTTCTTTGCTATTCACAGGCTGTCTAAACACAGCGGTACCAGAAGTCGTTCCAAAGTACACCGATATATTTACAAACATTTGTTGTCGACTAGGCAAGCATCGCTTCAAAGTAAGACAAACAAGTCGTGAAAAAGCATTAGAGTTTTTGGAAGCGCATGCTCTAGATGAAATGAAGAGAATAGCCCCCGAGGCCTCAATGGATAACCAAGACCTGCAACACATGAATTTGCCAATCAAACCTGAAATGGGTGACTCCTTTGATGCGTCATGTTATGACTCAAGCGCTCAATTTTCTAAGAAAGACTTATTTCTATTTTTAGTAAAGAGAACAGTAAATTTATTTTGGAAAACACATAGAATCCAAAAAGAGTTATTTAGGTTCACTATTGGAGAGCTACAAACAGAACTTAATATTTATCTAGCAAAGCAGATTCAGAGCCTCATTAATGACGAAGCCATCTCAATCCTGGTCGAGAATGAATTAAGCTCAACAGTTATAAAATGTTGTATTGATTTACTATCGCAAGACATGCTGAGAAAGCCATTTATGGTTGAATGGGTAAATTTAGAGAGCTTTTCCTGCCGACCGGTGCCCAGCACAGAAAGAGTGCATGAGCGGTTAGACGTCGAAAGAGAAAAAGGAGCGTACACCAAAAAGATTTTCGTTAAGTATGACTTACTCGATGGTTATACTCCGGATATGGAAAACCTTGAGGCAGTAAACGTGTCATATCAGCTTTCAAATAGAGAACCAATATTGAAGGAGGTCAATTGAAAGCTACAGGTTCTCACCTCTTTAATCTAAGTGCTTTCTATTGCCCCCCCCCTCATAGTTAGCGCCAATTAAAGTATTTTAGATTGGCCTATCGACCTTAATAGAATTGAATGAACGCTTGAACTGTAATTTAAGGACAGGCCTTTCCACATATCGATACATGCCAGCACCTATGATTAATGAAGTCACGAAGGAGAACAGCCCAACGATCAAGCTGCTAGTAAACCACGTATTCTGTATTGAAATATGTAAGGACATTCCTATGGAACACAAAACGAGGTAGTGACTTAAATAGAAGCCAAAGCTGTACCTGCCCACCAGGACCAGAAAAGGGGAGTTTAGAGCTAATTGAATAGTGGGTGTGATGATAGTTAAAAATAGAAGGAAGAACCAAAATAGCCCTGAAGTTACGTATGTCGACATGCTCCGATGAAACTCTGTGTCTAAAATACCTAAAGGATGGGTACTGCCACCTTTAACATCATATAGTAGAAATCCCAAGCAAATTAATATTAATAATACCTTAATTGCTCCCATATTTAAGTGTAGATCTCTTGTCAGCTTCAAAGTGAAATATAAAAATGCCCCCAGCGGTATCCCAATGAACGCAAAGTCTTTCCCTAATGCAATGAGAAGACCCATACTTGAAAGCCCTAATAAAACCTGAACTTTGGGTGCTGCATCAATGTGCCTGAGAATGAATATCAAAGAAAAAATAATCACTCCAAACCACATCTCAGGGGCTATGGTCCAAATTACAGGGTTAAAATTTGGATTCACAAAGAAAATAGAGTAAAGAGTTCCTTGAGCAAGTAGCTTGATTAATTCTGGTTCATTACCGGGTAAATAAAGAGGACCAATTGCGGACATGTTTAGTGAAAGAAATTCTTCAAAAGAGAACATTCTCAACAAATGAAGACACCAGACCCCTATTAAAGCGACTGTCACTGGTACTGCTAACCTAAGATAGCGTTTAACGCACCTTTCAAACAAATCAAATTTTGAAAAATAAACGCTTTCGAAAGAAGCCTTTGTTAATAAATATCCAGAGAGTACAAAAAAGCCTGAGACAGCAAAACTTCCATCAATGAATAGTTGTAGAAATGAGAAAACAAGCAAATCGTCGGCTAGGCTAGCCGTTGATGTATGATCAATTTCCCACAATGAACTGAGAGGATAGAATACCTTTAAGAAGTGTTCATTAAACACGACAATGGCTAACAATCCGCGTAAACCGTCTAAATACATTGTCCTGTTGCTCATTGATTATTAGCCTTTGATTTAGCTATTAATTCTATATCCTTAAACATCATCGCATCGGATTTCTCCATTGGTTTTCCACCAATAGTAAAAAGATTTCTTTTACTTAAAATTTCTCCTACGCTTGAAATAAATATCCCTTGCTCATTCCAATAAATATCGTGCCCATTGAATGTTTTAATTGGTGAGCTGTCTTTAAATACAATTCTTCCGTTACGATCCATATAGACCGCTTTGGGTAGCGCAATTATTTGTTTACCATCCAAGATAAAGACATGTTTTTCAATTCTTGAACCATCATAGGTGATCAGCTGAAATGGACCCTCTTCGTCTAATGGGGGGGGCATAGCGATGCTAGATATATTTTCAGACGGTGAGCAGCCTGCTAAAACGATAAAAGAAAGTAAATATATGCATTTTATTTGCATCTTAGTTCCGGCCTGTAAATCATTGAACAATTTTAGTAGCGGAAGTCGTCAGAACTAAGTCAAAATTTTCGATAAGTTGGGTTTTTAATTTAGAGATGGGAGCCGAGAACTTTAAGCCCCCATTGAGAATGGTATATAGTTTATTTTTTTATTGTTATGGGATTATCTTCTGATTCAGGAAAGCTTCGTTCTAAGGGTTCGATTACATGTAAGTCATTAGGATTTAACTTATCAGGATCTTCAAGTGGCTCCGGCTCGATAACATTGATGCCTTCAAACTTAGCGTAGCTACCAACCCCGCTAAGGATTGTATGAACAGCGATTTCCTCAACCCCTTTTTTCGATTTACTCAATTCTATAAGTGCTTCGAATTCACCTTGGGTAATCTTGCCAGCAAACTTCATATTAAGTATGTAGTTTTGTGCTATTAACCCATGCATCAATGCCTGAACGTATTGCTGCCCTTCCCTACTCTCTAAAGCTTGCTGTATTTCCTTATTTACTTTTGGCTTATAAATAGAGTCCGAGACCCTCTTCAGAATTTGTTTTATCATTCTTCTACCCGAACAAAAAGTTTGCTTTTCACAAGCCATAATTTTTCTTTTGATAAACTCTAATAAATGAGCTGGCTGGTGAATTGATATCTATAAGGCCATGCCTTAATAAGGTTATTTTAACACATTTTTTTATTCGATTTACAAAAATGAATTTTTCTGAAGACTTCAGGCACTAATCTTCAGTTGCCTATCCACCTAATATCGTGTGACTTAAGACAATAGATAGCAAAATGAACCAAACCGACATTATCTAAACCATTGTTATCAGGTGAATTAACCTGCTCCCACACTCCGAGAATATGCTCTACTTTCAATTCATCTAGGTAAGTGATTTCGCGGCATACCTGTAGGTAATAGTAATTTTCTTCTTTTTCAAAACAGATCGTAGTGTGAACCGCATTCTTCAATGGCTCATCGTAAACCAGTCTATATTGGTGTTGAAGAAACCAGCGAACAGTTGGGTTTTGCAGAACTTTATTACATTCGTTAGCGATGTCTTCGACAATGCCATTTTGCTCATTGTTCGATGCACCTGTTTTAGAAACTTCTATACTAACTAACCTTTCTAAAATAATTCTGTCAAACGAATTGTTAAATGACAGTCTGCGCACTAATGCATGGTGTAATGTTTTGAATAAAGCATAATCTTTGTCCCTTGAGAGTTGCTCACTCCAGTCATACCCTCCCCCTCCTTTTCGGCTCACTCTAATATGATGGGAGTATCTTTCATGCGTTTCAGTTCTCAATATCTTCAAATTTACACCTAAATTCGTCTAGCTGTTTTTCAAACCTGGAGTAGCAAAAACTCAACTTTACAGTCAATATTTGCTCAATTCCCTTAAGCGCCCCGCTCATAGAAGACTGGAGCTTTCGACATAAAACAATAGAACCTAAATGAAGACAAATAAGGTGGAAAATTAGATAAGTAGGATTATTGATAATTCTCATTATGAGATGCGTGTATCATTATTTTTTTACATTCCAAAGGAAATATTATGTCAAACATTCTTGAAAAACTAACCCCCACTGAAAAGCATGGCTTATTTTTCATAATAATCATGTTAGTAATGACCATTGTTACAGGGGGCTATTGGAGTGGATTTGTTTCTTCATTGGTTATTTTTGGCTGCCTGCTCCCAATTGATAAGAAAGACGAAGTATTAAAAAAGATTGAGTTTGGTAACTTTAAAAAGGTAAAGTAGATTTTTCGTCCCATGATTACCAAGCTTAAAAACCTTATCCATAGAAAAAAGGTTAGTGCTTACCTATATGAAGAGTACCAATTAGCCTATGAAATTCTATGCCTAATTCCTGTCAAATCTTACTTTGGTAAGGAATTACCTACCAACCCAATATCTCCACCTTTTTTCAGGGCTTCCTGTTTACCGGCTTCCAATAAACGAGTACATAATGCCGTTAAAGCATACATGCCTTTTTTGCTTTATAACGTTTTTAAGTTTTATGGAGCCCCAAAAGATAAGCTATTGTTAGATAGTTTACATAAGTTGGATGTAGAACTGCGAAGATTGAAAGATAAAGGAAACCCTTGGGTTCGATTCGGGGTTTGGGTTGCGAATTCTGATATGGGGTTAAAGGAATGCCTGAGTTCGGTACCCCAGGAGGAGCAAGTGGAATTGAATCTATCTCGGCCTGAGTACGATATGGTTCTAGATGAATCGGTATCTGAAATTAATCAGTGGTTTTTAGAAAACTGGGAAAGCCAAAAAAAGTGGCTTTCCCAGCTAGAACTATCTACTACCAGCTGATAATAAAAACTTTGCGTCAGGCATAAGCTCTGCAGACATAGTTAACTGCAGAGTATCTTGCCAGCGCTTAGCTGTAAGCTGAGTTATTAGGGGAACTTTATGCTTGTATTCAGACTCCACTAAAACGGGCTTTTTAGTGTGTGTCCAACCAATCTCTTTGGTTAAGTCATGCTCAGCGAAAACAATTCTTGGTCTTCTAGATGACCAATACCATACTCCATTGTTTTCTTGAAAGGCATATTTAGCTTCTTCAGGGAGAGGAATATAAAGACCATCGATGACCAAAACCGGCACCTTATAGTTATTCATTCGGCCATTCCTTTCTGAAGTATTCAAGCTATCATTTTTATTGCTCATTAATACTACCGACTATTTAATACCACTACGTAATGAATGGTTTCACACCATCCCTGTGGTTTAACTATAAATATTAGAGAAATACCCGGGTTCTTCCTATGTACCCTCTGAAAATACATATAAAAGGGGGACTTCTCTTAACTCAGTGCATATTTTAGTGGTTATTGGGCTAAAAAGAAGAAAAATTTTTCCTATATTAAACAGCTATTCTTTGATTTATACCTTCAGACAAGTAGCTATGGTGCATTATTAGTCGCTAATAATTATGACAAGTATGGATTAAGATAACTTAGTTGCTTTTTGATGGTAAATTATAAAACCAAGGTATACATATTCATACATAACAAAAGCATTAGTGCTTATTGCAAATTAATATATCAGCCTTTCGGATAACGTCACTTTCAACAGGGATTTCCGATATTTTTTGCAGTAGATGTACATACAAACTTGTGAGCCCGTCTGATGTACTTGCCTTTTGTGCAAGCGTGTATGTCTCCTTAGTATCTAGAACCCCATTCATCATTGCCAATGTTAAGTAGTTTGTCACAAATTTTTTCTTAGTAAGTTCTGCAACATAAATTTTCAAATCTTCTTCAAACCCATTACTTTCTACTACATCTGGTACTTTTGGTTCGAACATTCTTGATTCGATTTTATGTATAGTGCTTTCAATAGACTTCATAATTTTTCTCTAAATTTTTTTTTAGTATATGAATATCCTCTATTTACTCACCCTGTTTACTGGCTATTTGATATTTTTTAGTATGATTATTTAATTTTTGTTTAATATTTATCCGTAAATGTGCTTTTTCTTAGTAATTGGTATTTTGGTATGTATTTTCCAGCCTCAGTACTATATTAGTGGTTTACCTTTATTCAATTGAGATTCTAAATGTTAGATATTCCTGACTATTACCATGTTTTTGACCTAAGTTCGCACGAGCAACCATTTGTAGTTTACGAAGAGGAATTAAAACGGTTATATAAGCAATTTTCTTTGAGTGAACAACAACTTGAACTTGCATTACTTAATGAGGATGTGGAAAGTCACACTCACAGAGTTAGGCCTATGAGAACGGATGTTTATATCGAACGGGACTAATATTCTTTAAGTCGGATTAGCGCTTGTGTCTTCAGTAACATATGAAACTATAGTGGCTCCGAATTGGAGATTAGTTCTATGCACAACAAACTTTTAATAACCCTCTTCACCACAACTACACTATTTGGGTGCCAAGACAGTTCGTTTAGCTCAACTGGATCGTTATCTAAAGCGAAAAATATAATTTTTTCATCTCAGCAAGAGGGTAATAGCATGAGCCCTTACCCAGCTCTTGTGAATTCTTTGCTCCCCCTATTCCAGGCATGCAAAATTGGACGTTATTCAGAGATTGTAGGTGTTAACGGTCCACTCAATCAGTTTTTGAGTACCCAAAGTATTATCTCGACGCAAGATGACCTTTCAGAGTTTCTATTGCAATACGATAATGATGAGTCAATTCAACTCAAAACCACAAAGTCCCTAAAAGCATGTGAAGTAGCTAGAATAATTCAAAGCGCAGTGACCCCTCGCTCAGTTTGGGATGTTTACCCGTTTGGTGCTGATAATCTAACTGTAAAGGATTCGGCCATCTCTTACATGAATATGCTATTATCTGAAACTTTAGTTACCAGCTTATATTTCTCATATTTAGCTGAGGCGCTACCTTCTAAGGCGTTAATTAGTGAATCTGAAGTGTCAGAACTTGCATTAAATTTTTATTTGGATGAAGAGGTGATCAATGCATTCTTGCAGGACTTCTCTGAGACCTATTCGCATAAACGAGTATTTGCTATAGACACGCTTACTGGTACCGGTGTCAATTTTACATCAAGCGATGGCTTTTATTATTCTACTCACAACAATAGCGTCCCTTATGTCAACTATCTAGGTTATGAATGGTTTAGTCCTTCCAAACTTGAAGGTACAAAATTTAACATTAACACTTCATTCTCTGCCTTGAAGGACAAACAATTTCCTTCATTGCCAGCACTTAACAACTTAATTAATGAATAATATTAATCGATTTATACTTCTTACTTTTATACTTCGTATACTTGAAAGATCTACTTGGTAACGCCTGAAGGTCATGTATTACAAGGGGTGTAGAGGTGCACCCTCTTAGTTGATCCATAACACTATCATTTGATCGCTTTGTTCTCTTTTTTGATCTCCATTATCTCCATTTTGATCTAACATTTCTCTTACTTGATCTACTTTTTCTCTAATTTCATACTACGGGTGATGTAAAACTATAGGCTTCAATCTTGTTCTATCGACCACCAAGTCTAGCTATTTTTATTTTTTTCGATTTTTTTTAAAAATTATAAAAGATTATTTTTATTTATTTATTTATAAATTTTTATCGGAAAATTATCTGTTACGTAGCATGAAGTTGGAGAAAAAAAAGGCCAGCTAATTGCCGGCCTTTGAACATGGGTGTCTCATACTATCTGTGTTTTCGTCGGCAAGATTATCATAGCCTGTTTTTTGATAACTACGTTGCATTCGGGCCAAAACTTCTTCAGTGAATCTAATGCTTTCTCCGCTTTTGGCCTAAACCTCCATAGTTCTTCTTTTATACCAAACTGTTTCATGAGGTCTTCGAGCTTTATAGGGATTATTTTTCGCGTGTTTGCCCTATACGATATAAATGCATACAGGTCTAATGCGAGAGGGCTCTTTTTGAGCTTTTTTATTGTTTCAAGGCTTAGCGGCACGGGGTGAGCCTTTATTTCTTTATAATACGTGTTTGATAACCTAACAAACACTTCTGTTTTTTCAGTGAAGCCCCCTTTAAGGGTTTCAAAGGACTCCTTTTCATCGAAAATTTTGAACGTAACTTGTTTAGTGTTTATTTCTAGTTGGCCGCTTTCATTGAAAGTCTTTTTGGAGGTCTCATGGGAAAATTCAGTTTTGAATAACCTGTCCAGTTGATTCAGTACTTGCTCATTGGTGCCGCCTTCAATGTAAGAGGCTCTATACCCCAAAGCTTCAACAAACTCCTTCAGGTTTTTTCCTAGTTTTATTTTGTCAGTTCCATATTTAACAGCGATAGTATTAATGTAGAGGATAATTAAACGTGGTATTCCACCATATGGTAATGATTGGTTACCAATTGCTGAAATTGTTAGTTTATTATTAGGGTACTCTGTAGATATTTCTTTTTCATCGGTTTTAGATAGTGGAAGTGTATGCGCACAAAATGTTGAGTATTGGTACCAAATCTTATTTTCCGAACCTGCTTCTAACTCCTTTAAAGCTGATTCAATCTGAGCTTCATAGTCATCTTCTATCTCTAATAATGGATAAATTGCGACGAATTTATTAGTAATCGTTTTAGGATCGATATTAGTAGTTTGTTCAACTGCTCTATGCAGGGCCTCGTTAACTTTAATCTGGTTATATTTAAGATGCTTAATAGATAAAAGAGCTAAAGCAGCTCCGTGGTAACTACCATCATTAAATTGAGAGCCTATATAGGTTTTAAGGGTTTTGAGGTACTCTTCTTTATGAGACAGCATTCCGCTCGCTAGAAGCTTATTTTCATTTTCCATCACTTTTTCTGCAATTTTTAAATTTTTCTGGTTTTTCTACTAGTTTTACTTTTTTTATTTTTTTCTTGTATTAGTATAAGTAGACATATTATTCGCGATCATTACATGAAATTATAAGGTAATTCAAGTGTCAGAAACTTCTTTAAAAGCCGTAACAAATGCTATGGATTTGTTAATTCAACAAGCTAGACAAGCTGGAATTTCACCTCACTCCATAAGACGTATGAGACTTTTTTCTACCAAAGAAGTCTGCAACATCATCGGCAAAAGTACTACTACCCTTTACAATGCTGAGGAGTCTGGGGTAATTGAGCCCCCCGAACGCGACCCTGCGACTGGCAGAAGAATCGGTTATACCCTAGAACAGGTTAATATTCTTAGGAATCATTTTGGCATTGTCCCTAAAGCCAAACGAAATAACCCAAATGAAAGACTTGGTATCACTACTGCACTTTATAATTTTAAAGGTGGTGTTGGTAAAACTACGACAGCTGTAAATATTTCTCAATACGCTGCTTTACAAGGGTATCGTACATTACTTATTGATATGGACTCTCAAGCAAGTACTACGGCATTGTTTGGCATCATTGCCGATGAGGAAATATCTGAAAACGAGACCGTGTTGCCATATACTCTTTATGGTGAAAAAAATTCGTTATCTTATGCAGTTCGTCCTACTCATTTTGATAATCTTTATATTATTCCTGCCAACCAACATCTAAGTAGTTCTGAGTTTGAAGCAGTATCTCAAATTAGCGGCGGCTCACAAGAAGACGCTCTGGAATATTTTCAGCGTTTGAAGGATGGTATAGATACTATCAAAGATGAATTTGATTTTATCTTCGTTGATGCGCCACCAAGCTTAGGCATAATTGGTATTCAAACTTTACTTTCAGTGGATAATATCATCATCCCCTGCCCTCCCAGAATGTTAGACTTTGTAAGTACCAGGCAGTTTCTAGAAACTGCCACTCAGTACGTAACACGTGTTGCTGAAGACAAAACATTCAATAGCATTAAGGTAATGGCGTCTATGTATGATAGACGTAATACAATGAGTCGTGAGTTTATGGAAGTTATGAACTCTGTTTTAGGTACTCACATGTATGCGAACCAGATGTTACATTCTGAATCTATTGATAATTCGTCGGCCGTCTTCCAAACTCCATGGGAAGCAGAGAAGCCAGATAAGCGCATTACAGACAATATGCGTTCTTTATTCAATGAAGTTATTAATGATTTAACTTTAAGGAATGGTAATAATGGCTAGAAAAAGCAATATCAACAAACTTTTACAAGCTGCAAGTAGCAGCAACTCTATTACTGCAAATGAGTCTAGTTCTGAGTTGCCTAATAAGCCTTTATCAAGTAATCCAGCAATTGATCTTGCTATGGGGGCCAACCAGAAGCGTGCTCGTTCTATTAAGGAACCAATCCTCCAGCTTGAACATGATCAGGTAGTTTTGTTCAAATACCATGATCGTCATGAAAGCGCGATAGACACCGAAAAATTCCAACAAATTAAAAGATCTATTACTACTGAAGGTCAACATTTTCCAGGTATTGTTCGCAAAACAGATAGAACTCTTAAAGACGGTAGATCTGTATATGAACTCATTGTTGGCCGTATCAGATTTGAAGCAAGTAGAGATGTGGGAGTATTTAAAGCATTTCTCAAAGAGCTTAGTGATGCCGAAGCCGTTAGGGTCATGCTTTCTGAAAATGAGGATAGACAAGATATCACGCCTTTCGAAAGGTGGCTGTCAATCCTTCCATTGGTTGAAGACGGTATTCTAACTAATAATGAAATTGCAGATTTGATAGGCTGGGATAAAGGGAACTTATCTCGCTCTCTAAAAGCTAAAAAGTTTTATGATGAGTGTAATTTATCTAATTATCTTTTAGATGTTTCGAAGGTTAAACTCCACCAGTTGATTGAAGTCGCTTCTCTTTATGAGAAAGACCCATTATCAGTCCAGAGTGCAATCGACTTAATTTCAGAGAAATATAGTTCAAAAAAAGATAATCTTTTTTTAAAAGCTATTGTTAGCCATTTATCTGAGCAAGAAAAGCCTAAAACTGAAAAAATATTCCTTGATGGTTCTAAAGTTATCATCAAAAAAGTTGGAAACAATGTTTCTATTTCCTTTAATGGCCTCCCGAAAAAAGACGCCTTAAACGAAGTTATTTCAACGTTAGAAACTATTGGTGCATTAAAGTAGTTGAGGGGCTCTTGCCCCTCTGTTCTCCTTCAAGACATTTTTAATCTTCCAATATCTCCACTTCTGCTTTCCACGAACAACCCAATGTTTATACTGTTTTTCCTGTTTAAGTGGCTTTCACAATAGTTTTAAATTACCACTATCCTGCATTCGCATCGCTGAGCTATGAGTTGTAAATTACAACTATCCTAAATCCGCATCGCTGAGCTATGAGTTGTAAATTACAACTATCCTGCATTCGCACCGCTGAGCTATGAGTTGTAAATTACAACTATCCTAAATCCGCACAGCTGAGCTATGAGTTGTAAATTACAACTATCCTGCATTCGCACCGCTGACCTATGAGTTGTAAATTACAACTATCCTAAATCCGCATCGCTGAGCTATGAGTTGTAAATTACAACTTAACAAGATGAGCTCCGTCTATCCTAAAATACCTAAATATAAACTTAGCTTGAAAATATTAAAACGAAGTATCGTTGGACCAATTCCTGTTATTTCATGTGGAATCGAAGAGGAAAAACTGTTGCAAGGTTTGGTTGCAGCGCACACGATGCAATGAAGCTACTGAAATATTAACTAGTTATTTTATTCATGTAACCTCAAAGAAAATTGAGGATAGTAGTTATATGAAAACAATAAAAAGTACTGAATTTTTATACGAAGTCTCTGTAGAGAAAGCTGAATTAGGATATAAAATTCATGATATAGAAGTGGTTTTAAGATATTCCTGTATTGAAGAATATATTTCTAAGGACTTCTTAGTAGTTGACGTAGGTTCTCACCTCTATCACCTCTCAATCGAAGCAATACAAATTGAACCAGTGGAAAATCTTGAAGAAGTTTCTTCAAAGGTTAAATATGTGTTGAGTGAACAGGAAGAGCCTATTGAGTGGCTGGAGAAAATTAGCATCCACAAACAATTAAAAATGGGGGAGGGTGATGACTTTACTATTATTGAATATGAGAAAAAAACACTAAATCTAAATGGATTGTATATTCCATTGTTAGATGAGTGCTGCGCTATTTAGCAGCACTCTTTAATCTGCTTCTAATCTCAGAGCTATATGCGGCTCTCATGAAGACATAACCCTCAACATACTCCTCGAAAGACTTTTTTAGCTCTGCTCCAGACCAATCATTATTCATTAGCTGATTATAAGCATAATCATATTCCCGTTTATTAAGCGAATGAGGCTGGCTTGCCCTAAAGGCGCTTTCGAATAACCTTTTCATACTATCTTTTTCTTCAGGAGTGGCAACGGCAAAGATCTCTATAAATGACATCTTATCTCCTCTTGAATTTTTTGCCGTGAGTGCAGGCATAGATTCAGTTTTGCTTAATTTCGGAGTAAAAGTATTTTCAACATAATCATCTTCAAAGGCTTTATAGGCGAAAGCTGCAAAATTTCTAATACCGCCTGCTCGCGCTCTTTTGTTCAAAAAATTAATTTTTGACTGAATATAATCTAGCGGGTAAGCATTGAAAATATCAGCTATCTGATTAGGAGTGAATCCAAAATGAGAAAGCTGTGCTTCAACATCTGACTGTTCTTGAACTACATGTTGCTCAATTAGTAAATCAGGTTGTTGATTAGCTCTCACAAGAAACCTAACAGCTTTAATAGGCTTACCAGTAGGCTCCATCTCAAGTGTTATACCAGCGACCTTTTGAATTTGTTTCATAGATTGCTTAAGAACCCTTGTGAAATACTTGGTTTCTTTATAAGCATCTTTTGCTATTCCAAGAAGTTGTCTCAAGGTGTTAATTTTAAGCCATGGGGTTTTCCCAATATTTACATACCGATAAGTATTTTCATAAAGTGCAAAGGCAATATCATTTTGTATTTGATTGACTATTTCAGAGTTGATTTTTGCATAAACATCAGGGTCTAAAATAGAGCGTCTAATCTCAGATCTAAAACTCCATGTGATCATTCCATTAGCAAATTTTACGTATGATAGAAAGGGCATTATCTCCCAGCTTCGTCGCCCTTCTATTAGGTCAAACTCAACAGCTAGTTGTGATAAATCACGGAATATATTTTTTAAATACTCATGATCATTTGAGTTGTAATTTATATATTGACGGAACTCTTTAAAGTTGATGCTGTGATTGACCTCAATACCGTCTGTTTTATTGAGATAGCTTTCCAGGTCACCACCAGCTATTTCTCGAGCTTCTTGTTGCGCAAACCAAATTGCGGCATTAATAGCCTTCCTATGTAACAAATTGAAACCAACAGAACCTATATGTACTGCGGCCACGTGTTTTCTTAAATGGACTGGTTTGGCGCTTTCTTTTATTTTTTTCATAAGGTGATATAAACAAAGTCACTTTTGTGCATTATCTTGAATTATTGAGTCTGATGTCAAATTACATCTAATTTTAGTCATAAGGTGATCAATTACAGGAAGTGGGTTAACAGACATTAAGTATCAAAAAGAATAAGTACCATTATTGATTTATACATATACGTGTATGTTTATACAGTCCGCGAAAAGTGAATTTTAACAATGTAACTGAAGAAATACGTTCATTGAATGTTAGCTCGCCTCTACAAGGTGATGTTTTACGGGAAGCCACCAGCTTATAATTTTCATTAAGGTGACGTTTTACAGGAAAGTTAGTGGTTTAATATTGTACTAAGGTGACCTTTTACAGGAAATTATAAACAAAGGTGATCATTTACAGGTCCTGTAGATGATCACCTTTGTTCCTGTAAATGGTCACTTTAATTCCTGTAAACGGTCACCTTATATCCTGTAAATGATCACTTTAGTTCCTGTAAGTGGTCACCTATCTCCCATGTAGCCCATTGTAAATGGGGTATAGGTGACTTCTAAATATATAAAATAAGTAAAGACTTAAAGTATTAAACAACGTCGTTGTCCATACTCAATTTTTAGAAAGATTTCTGAGCTGGTTCTCAAGTGTGTCTTGTGCAGACAGGCACTTTGAAAGAGCTGATTCAGGCAGGCCACATAATTTGGCCATCTTGATGAATTCGTTAACAGTAGGTGATGACCTATCGGACTCGTAGTTCTTTATTGTTTTTGTACATACATTCAATTCTTCAGACAACTTTTTCTTAGTAAATCCACCATAAAGCCTCAGTGCTTCAAGATCTTTTCCAAAAATATACATAATACTTCCCTGTTAAACACATCTTTCCAGCAAATTTCCTCTTTTTTATCAATGCCTTACTTTTGTTTTATCTAATAAGGCAAGGATAATAAAATGAACGAAATTAATTATCGATATTTTAACTTTTCACTTAATGACAAACAAAAGCAAGCTTTTAAGGCTATTTATGACAGTAGGACAACAGAAGCGATTATCAATAGTAGTCTGAAAGTATTTTGCGTTGAGAGAGATTACCAAACAGGTAGCTGCTGGAATATTGAGAGTCTCTCTTGGTCTGAAGCAACGGTTATTGAAAAATTTGCGATACGTTCAATTTCTGCATGGACTCAACAGATTAGGTATAGAGGCAAAGGGATAAAACCAAGCGCCTATTTATGCAATATTGAAAAAGCCATAGAGTCTCCAACAAGACTGGATGCCGAAAGCCTGTTTCCTGTTATGCAAAATATAAAGTTACACAAGTCGATACTTGAGGAAATACAATCTCCTGAAATGAAAGTGAGAGCAAATGAATTTCTCCAGGACGCTAAATCAATTTCTTTAATTGAGAATGGTGATGTGATGCTAGGAGTGCCAAGAAGTGAAGAAGACTTGACTAAATCGTTCATGTTTTTGAGATGTGCATTACCAAATATCAGCCCCTCCAAGATTAAATATGATTCCGAAAAAGTAGGGAAGTTAATTCCAGTTTTTTGGAAGTAATTTTGAACGGTTAAGCCTTAAATCAGCTTCACTCAGAACCATATGATATTTTGGAGTCAATATGCTCACTACTAATCAAATACAGTCTCATTTTGTAGATATTATCGACATAGCTAAAACAAGGTATCCATTACAACAATGGCTTCATAAAACACCTACTATAGAAGCTGTCTCTTGATCAGATCTCATAGCGTTTTTCCGGCTTCAAAAAGGGCTTTGGCTAATCGATAGCCCTTTACTTGAGCCTGAAGATCATCCCATCCTTCCCAAATCGTGGTCCAGCTAGCCAT
>Ga0115011_10001483_pt1 | contig 16873 bp, 14 predicted proteins | sample TroAtlMetagenome_2_FD_88705 | JGI IMG/M metagenome (GOLD analysis project Ga0115011, IMG submission 88705) | Marine eukaryotic phytoplankton communities from Atlantic Ocean - Tropical Atlantic ANT8 Metagenome | ecosystem: Environmental > Aquatic > Marine > Oceanic | place: Tropical Atlantic...
ACACTATTATTGCCAAAGTTTAGCTCATGCCCATCTTTATCAGTAGCATGTATATTTTCATTAATGCTACAACATAGCTTGACACTACCTTCTGTGTTGCTGTTTAAATTTACAAAAGGATACAAGCAATATGTTTTACTCATTGCCATCTAAATGTCCTGCCAAAGTCTGGGTGCTATGAGTACATCCTGTAGTTCTGGTATAGCTTCGTGCCACTTTTCATTTCTAACTTGATCCCATCCATCAAATTCTAATTTAGTTTGTTTCAAATGTTTAACACAATCTTCTTCGGGTAGTTCTTTGTTCATGAATCTAATCAAACCATTACATGCTGTTAAAAATTCTGAACCTGGCCATTTTGAATTATCAAAATTATCTAAAGATCCTACCCATACCAACAGTTCTTTCCAACGTTTTGTAACTCGCTGTTTATATTCAGTAGGTAAAATTTGTGTGCAAAAATAATCCGGATCTAATAGATTGTTTATACGCACATTACCAGGTTTGATTAATCCTTTGCGTGTCCAATCTTCAATAAAGTCTGGTAGATGTAACACATTCATCAAACTCACAGTTGGACATATATCAAATTCTATTTCTGGTGTGCGTTCTATCATCAATCGTCTGTTTGCTTCAATGTCTGACCACACAGTTCCTCTGCGTATAAATTCAGCATGTGGTCCCATAGCATCTAAACTAGCACTAACTGTAACATTTTTAAATTTAGGCCATAGGTCAAGTATGTTTTGTCTTTTGTATTCTAGCTGAGAAAAGTTTGTAGTGTACAGAATTGAAATGTTTTCAGCATGTCCTGTTTCTACCCAATGATTCATAATCTTCCAATGTGTATCAGTAATCATTGGTTCACCACCTGCCCAATACACTTCTTCAACTGTGTCTAAATAAGGCCACAGTTCATCTTCAAACCCTTTTTTATTTTTAAGTTGTATAAACTTTCTTTCTGCTAAATCCTTTGGTACAGATCCAAAGCGTTTTACAAAATCATCATACCATTGTGTGCTAAATGTAGGACTACAACTTCTGCATGACATGTTGCACAGATTACTAAAACGAAAGTCCATATATGTAAAATTCATTTCTTCATGATAACCATCTTCTTTGGTTGTCAACACCTTGTCATAATGATGTCTATATTTGTAGTTCATATTTTTTCGTAATGTGTGTGCATCACCGTCTGATTCTAATCTATAGCATCTTGTACATTCAGGAGATGCTTTGTTGTTCAACATATTTTTTCTTAGCCGACGAGCTGTTTCGCTGTTCCATAACTCTTTAAGTGTGTCGATGTTTGTGTTTCCATAGTCTGGTTTGCTTGGATCAGCTAAACAACAAGGAAACGCACGACCATTAGGCCATACGTGCATGTGTATCCATGGCGATAGACAAAATGTTTTGCTTTCATTTAAAAGAAAATCTTTATCTAATTGCATCTTCTATCCCTACTAGCTCTGGAAATGTATCATGAAAATTTTCTTTTCGTATTTTGTCAAGCCTTAAATTCATATCCATAAACAGTTGTACATGATGTGGTTTATTTCTTTTACGTTCTACAAATGTTATAATGTTTTGCCATTTTTCTGTATCATGGGTTCCTATTGTATTTAGGTATTCTATGTGTTTTTCATACTTGTCTCTTACTTGTTTCTTCCAAGCATTAGGTAAGTTTTGTGCTTTCATATAGTCAGGTTCAAACAATGTATTTGCCAAACTGATTGCGTCTGGGTGTATCAGCTCTTCTTCTATCCATTCCTTATGAAAGTCAGGTAAATGTAATACATTGTATAAACTAATAGTAGGTGATATAAAGAAGCTTGTATCAGGACATTCTTTTATCATATCACGCCTATTGTCAACTATAGTTTTCCATACTGTGCCGGCACGTATGTATTCGCCTCTAGCCCATGAGCCATCAAGACTTGCACCTACATTTACATTAGGCAGTTTGTTCCAATAATCAAATGCATGTTTATTGCCTAAATGCATTTTACTGAAGTTTGTTGTGTAATCTATTTTAATATCTGTGTTCTTTGCATCTATCCATGTTTGTAACATTTTATAATGTTCTTCGGTTATAAGTGGCTCACCACCAGCAAAGTAGGCATACTCAACTTCTGTAATCCTTGGCAATATATCTGTCCAAAAGTTTTTAGGTAAACCTTTGTACATAGGCCAACCAGAATCACCATACATTTCTATATGATCAGCATGCCATTGTGTACTAAACTCAGGCGAACAACTTCTGCATTTCATATTACATAAGTTGTTAAATCTAATATCCCAATATAACATTCTAGGATCGTCGTGTGTATAGTCCTCATTAGTTGCTAATACTCTTTCCCAATGCTTGTCACCAAAGTTATTATTAAGACTAGTTCTTAGTGTCCATATATTTCCAGTTTGTTCACTTTCAACACACTTTTTACATATAGGATTAAATTTATCGTTAAGGGTAGATTTACGTAAGTTACGCATGACTTCGCTGTTCCATGCTTCTTCAAAAGAAGATGTATGAAGATTAGCCATGCCTTTACCATTCATAACACCTTGTGTTTGAATAGCACAACAAGGATATGCCTCGCCGCTAGGCCAGGCATGCATTGTAACCCATGGAGCCATACAAAAGTGTTTGCTTTCTTTTAGTGCATGTTCCTTATTTGTCCTTAACTGGTCCAAATCTTGCAACCTCCTTATCTTTATCAAACATTATAGTAGGCAAATTATTAGCTTTTCTATGATTGATTAAAGTTTGTGCTAATGCTGGATAGTGCCAAACAAAATCATCGTCCCAATGAAATTCAACTAATCCCTCTGATAGTAATTCTTTTTTAATTTCACCATTGTATTCTATATCATCTATGTTTCTCATAGTAGAACATAAATCATAATAATCTGTCATTTCCGGAAATATTGCTTTAAATCTAGTTTTGCGTCTTTTATCAGTTGCGTCAATAAACAATATCCAGTTTCTACGTGCATCATCTACTTGTCTAGGTTGTAAATGATGATCAGGCTTCAATGAAGCTCTTTGTTTTTTAATATCTTCCCAAACTGCAACTACACGATTCCATGCGGCGAATTCTTCATCGGTGAAATAATTAAAATATGCATGATCATGGAAATCTTTTGGATAATTTTGCCAATTATTTTTCCAACGGTGTGCATCCATAAATGCAGTTGTTACTCCAAAATATTCATCGTAACGATCTGGCAAACCTGCAAGTGTCCAATGATTTGGTTCTGTACAATGTGGAATGTCAAACAACACTTTAGGCCAATCCTGTCCATTGTGTAATTCTTTCCTCCACTCTAATACTTTCTTAAGAAACTCTATATAGCTTGTAACACACATAATATTAAAAGTATTCATTATAGTAACACCAGTAAATACTTTAGCCCCATGATGAGCTAATCCTTTCATTATAATGTGTAAGTTTTGTTCAAAGTTATCAAGGTCTAAACCATTTCTTGTATATGTTGCACGTTCTCCCCAGCTTTCTACGCTAGTGTATATTGAAAACTTCATTATTCTGTTTTCGCTAAGTATCTCATTCATTGTTTCTACAAAACGTTTTGTTAACTTAGGTTTAACATTAAAATTAGTATTAACTTGAACTACCATATTTTTACATTCATCTGTTTTCTTTAGCTTTTCTAAGAATTTCCAAAAGTTTTGTTGCAATAAAGGTTCACCTCCAGTGATACGCAACACTTTTAATGTTTTTCGCAAATACGGCCACCACTTCCAAAATGCTTCTACATACGGATTATCATCTTCAGGATAAATTTTTTCGTGTAATACTTGCAAGTGTTCTGCATTTTCAAACGGACCATGTAAATCCATTTCTTTCATCCAGGCCGAACTTGCCTTGGGGTGACAATATGCACAACGCATGTTACATTCGTTACCAAAACTAATTTCTAAGTATGTGGGTCTGTAATTGTGATCCCATCCATTTTCAAGTATCTTTTCATGTGCATCTGGTGTAAGTAGAAGTTCATTTTTACTTTTAATAATTCTATCACTTATAACCAACTCATTATCTAGTGCTTCTACACGCCAACAGTAGTTGCATTCTTCAGGCTTTTCTCCCATAAGCATTTGGCGTCTGCGTTCAATTTTGTGCTTAGTATTGTGTAATGCACTTGGATTATCTTTAAGTTCATTAAGAGGTATTTGATGTGGCAACGGATGGTAACAGCTATGTGTTTGACCACTTTGTAGATAGATTGTACTAGTAAAGAATTTAGCTGTACACATAGTATCACAACCATACTTTTTACGCATGTTATCTCTTTCTATAGCATAATCTACATTCTTATACATTGTACTCGGCCTTCCATTTGTTCCACATTTCTTTAAACTCAGGAAAAGTTTGAACAAAATTTGTTTTTCTGCGATAATCGTGTGTTGCAAAAAATCTTATAAAATTTTCTTCTGCTTCTACTCTTTGTTCTTCGTTATCAAATCCTTGTTTCATAAATTCTATACTTCGATCAAATCTTTCAATTTGATGTGGTTTAAATCCTACCCAACGACTTTTCCTACCTTCGTCTGGGTTTGCTTTCATAAATTCTAAACATTCATCAGCGTAATGATAATGTTCTGGTTTTGCTAATTGTAAACTTTGCCACAGTGGATAACGTAGCATTGGTGTATCTACAAATACTCTATGATAACCATAACGTTCTAAACTGCCGTCTGCTTCTTTTCTTAAACGCTTGACATTATGTATACGTTGTAATCTTAATATTCCTTCCATTAACTTCTGTATGCTAGGTAAACTTAGTAAATTAAATGTTACAATAAATGTAACTAATCCTTCATCTACTTTGGCTAGATAATTATTTACATTATCCATCATGCGTTCAAAGTCTAATCCGTGTCGCATATACTCTGCTTGGTCACCCCAGCCATCTACACTAACAAATAATCTAAAACGCTTTAACATTTTAAATTCACTTATGTAACTAACTTTATCAACAAAGTTATTCCATAACTTAGGAGGTACACTACAATTACTAGTAACAGCTACTTCTAAATTATCACGTGGGTTTGCTATAATATGATCTAAAACTTTAAAAGTATTTTTATCCATAAGTGGCTCTCCACCGGTCATTCTAAAGTTTTCCAACTTTGGATATAACTCTGGCCACCACTTCCAAAATGCTTCTACATACGGATTATGTTCTCTATTAGGTATAGGATATTGTCTTATTTGTTTAAAATAGTCTATGCTATTGTGTGGTACTATAGTAGGATATGGTCCATTTTGTTCTATATCTTCTGCCCATTTACTGCTTAAATGTGGTGAGCAATAACTACATGCCAAATTACAAGCATGATTAAAATTAACTTCCATATAACGTGGTTCAACATCACCTTCTGATCCAGCTTGTAATGCATCTGTCCAACCTTCTTGAGCCCACGGCTCACTACTACGATAATGTCTGTCGCTAAGAAATTCCCTGCCCATTTTTTCAATGTTCCAGCAATAACTACAACCTTCAGGCTTTTCACCTCTAAGCATCATAGCACGTTGTTCTTTTTTCTCTGGTGTGTTGTGTAATGCTTTAGGATTATTTTGTACGGCTTCTGGTTCTATATTATGTATAGGAGGTAAGAAACAACTATTTGTTGTACCATTAGTTAAGTGTATGCTAGTCCATAGCCATTTGGCCATACACATGCTAGGCGATATTTCATCTAACATTGGTATAACTTGCTGGGCCGCAGTTTGCGGATCCTTATCCAACTGCGTTTCATCTACTTTCTTAGTCACGTCGCTCTATATCTTCCTCATTGCAGTTAGTACCATATTGTATTTCTACTAACTTTAAAGGTTCATCAGATTCATTTACTAGCATGTGCCACATACCAGCAGGAATTTCCAATGACTTATGCTTAGTATATACCCCATGTAATTCTTCGTCAGTTGAAGCATTTAATGTATATACTGTAGCTGTACCAGAATCAACAAACCAATGTTCGCTACGATCTTTATGTTTTTGCATAGACAATCTTTGTCCAGGTGCTACTATTAATTCTTTCACTTTAACTTCTCTCCCAGATTCATGTACTACTCTATAATATCCCCATGGTCTGTTTGTTTTTGGTGCTTTCCATTCTTGTAATATCCAACTACTAGAATTAGATTTACCACCACCTATGTTCCATGCAAACCATACCAATGGTTCTTTACCATATGTTTTAAATTCAGGAGAATTATATTCTGTTCTATCACCACCATTAGCAAAGCATATTGTGGTATTGTTAGACATTGATAGAACTTTATGTATAGCGTCATTAGCACTATCGTTGCTGTCGTCAAATTCAATAACTTGATCTACAACATTAATACTTTCTAATACTATTTTGCGTTCTTTAAAAGGTAAAAACGGTCTACCTTTTTTACGTGTTAGCCATTCATCGCTGTTTAATGCAACTATTAATTTGATACCTAATTGCCTGGCTGATTGCAAGTACTCAATATGTCCACTATGTAATGGATCGAATCCACCAGAGACTAGTACTATGCTATGCATTTAGTCCTCTATTGTATATTGCACTTGATCTTCGCGAACTAAAGGCTCTAGTCTAGTTGGGTTAGTATAAACTGCTTTAAAGAATCGGCTACCATCTACGTCTAAGTCAGCAATAGGTAAGTTAAGATGTTTTTTAATTTCTATTCCATAATCTACACTAGCTTTTCTTACTTTATCTAGGTTCCAACGCATGCCTGTATTAGGACATATCTCTCCTTGTTCATCAGCAAACTGCGGGAATACTTCGTCATTAAAAAACTTTGTTAACCAATCAAAATCTCTAACAAGTTTCCAATCCCAATCTTTACGTGCAATGTTTGTCATATGGCATCCTTGTCTAGCACCATACATTGCCCAAATACCATTTATTGCATCTTCACCTACACTCATCCATGTAAACAAACGAGCTAGATTTTTACTATGTACTAAATTTTTTAATTTTTTAGGATCAACAACATCACCACCGTCCAAAGTCATTTTAACGCCCTCTCGAAATCCTGCACGCCATGCCTGTAGTGGTGATCCGTTATTCATAACATCACAATAAACATTATTCATTTGTACATAACCAATGTTCCAACAAAAGTCAACTTGAGCTCTAGCATCTTCTTCTGGTGCGGCCTCGTGTGTACGCATTTGCATTACTACATGCTTAGGCCAAAGTTTAATGCCACCATTACCATATACTAAACCATTTACTTGATTTCGTCCTGCCCAACTAATAACATCATGTGGGCCTATTGCTTTTAAGTCAACTTCTATATTAAAAAAGTCAGGACGTACTAAATTATCTGCATCTATTGTTATAAATCTATCTGATTCGCACATCTGTGCCGCGGCCTTATGAGCGGCATCACTGCCCCATATACCATGACTACGCATAGCCCATGGACATATTTCTAATAAATGTGCATAATTTGCATCAGCGTTAGGTTCATCATAACTTATAAAAACTATATCAAATTCATTTATACTTTGCATGCCGCTACTTATATTCATTTTTCTTGCCATTTTATGCTTGTCCTACTTTTAATCTAAGATTGTGTAATAATCTAAACTTTTTAGGAACAGGGACATCTAGCTCTGTTCCTTTTGTTATATCATCGATAGATACAGTCACACTATCTAGCAGTCTGCTCTCTACATCTCTTTCTATTGTAGCATCTACTACATGAAATTGCAAGAGATTTCTATCTGAAAGTTTGTAAATATCTTCTAGTGCCTTCATATATAAGTTGCCTTTACTATTTCTTTTTACATATATGTGGCAATCTTTAGTTTTAGTTGACATTTTGATTCTATGTTTATCCTTAGGATCAAAGTCAACATACTGATTTATTAGCTTATAATCATATAAATCAAATAATCTACGTGTAAAAATAGAAATGTCTTGATAGTCTACATATCTTGTTATTGATGCTGGAAGTTCAACAATTACTCGTTCATTTGTTATTAGATCCAATGGATCAATTACAACTTGTAATATTAAGTAGTCAGGATTATCTCTTTTAGTAATGTATATATTAAGTTGCGAACCTTGTGGGTTTTTAATATCATGTGCATGAATGCCCCATAGCAAACGTTTTTTAGTTTGATTATTAATATCTATTGTTATAAGATTACTGTTTGGATAAAGTTGTATACTAACATCTGATGTTATTATAGAATCAGTTTTTAAAGGAACTTGATATAACAAATCCTCTATAGGTGCTAAGTTACCAGCATACCTCTTATGCATAAACTCAATTTGATCATTTTCTGTATTATAGTTTACGCAATAATGGTTTTTGTTTACATGACCTGATATTATTTTACCAGCATCTTCATTTTTAGTAACTACATACTCAAATTTTGACGCAACGTTCTCTTTAGATATTTGCTGAATAGTACCTATTTGGTTATAGTAAACAAAATAATCATGCTTAATTTTTTCTATAGGTATTTCTATAGTGTCTTCTGATTCCATTTAAAACTCTTTCTGACATAACATCTGGTTCTGTATATTTAAGTATGCCATTTTGACGATAATTATCAATTTTAAAATTATCTGTATACCATATATTCATGATGTCATTCCATTTTTCATCTGGATGACTAATCATATGTGTATAACGTAATAATTGTGGATCTCTTACTATAATATTTTCGTATTCACCAAACATTGTTGCTGATATAGAATGTAATACATCAAGTAAAGGAGCGTCAGGTACATGCTCTGGTTTGAAGTATTCTTTAAATGCTTCACGCCAATTTTGACATACAACATCTAACATCTTAAAATATGCTTCTGCTTCTTTGCATTCTTTAAAAAGCCAAATGCCTGCATGTACAGATTGCAATCTACTTTCTTTAAAGAATTGAGTATGTGGTGCTTTATAAACCATATTTCTAAAGTCTGTTATTTGTGTAGGGAATAATAAATCGTTATACTCTAGTAATAATTTTATGTAATTAACACTATTAAGAATAAGAGTATCTGCTTCAATTACAATATTTTCAGAAAAAGGTGTAACATGATAAAACTGCCATTGATTTAATTGTACATTCTGTGGCATATTATAACTAGTGTCACCAAAAGGATATTCTACTAAGTAATCAATTATTCCTTCATACTTTTTAGGCCAATTATCTATTTTGTCTATACATACTGCAACAGGTAAGTCTTGATGTAAACGTAATAGCATTGCACTTGCCGCCGCCATATTATAATATTGTTCATCATTGCCACCATTAATTAACCAACCTTGTTTTTCTACTGTTTGTTTCATGCCACTGAATACCCTGCAATAATTTCATTAAGATTACGTTTGTTCATACAATGTACATCATGTTTTTCACTATGAACTAATAAATTCTTCCATGGTTCATCTCTATTATATGCTAAGAAGTGCATATTTTCTGGAGATTTACTTTGGATAATAACATCTTTTTGGTCCATGTTTAACATACTACCAACAATAGGTTCTGCAAAATCTCCATGTTGCATACCATTTAGTATATGTAATGCAATACTAACACAGAAATCTGTCCTAAACAACGTACCTGAAAAGCCATACAAAAATTTATAGTAATCATAGTTGTCTGCTATATGACTCCACAAGTCAAAAAACATTGTTGCTTCAGGACTCTTTTTAAAGTAGATTACAGTACTCCACCACATAGGTATGCCATTTGGATGTAGCCATCTTTCTGGAAATGGTGCACTATCGTAACACAAGTATGTTGCTTTATTAAACATTTGTAGGTTGTTTGCATTTTCTTCGCTAAACATATATTCTAAATGATTAGTTTGTACAATATAATCTATGTCTAACAGTAATGTTTGATCAAAAGGAGAAATCCAATATATGTCATGCTTTTGTCTATTATGAAATGGTGCATCAAATTCTGCCCAAGGAGTATCATAATGCGTTCTCATATTTTTATCAGTATACGTATGATCATCAATGATGATATAATCAAATACACTCTTTATATCCTCTAAAGGATATGTTTTTGTAAAATACTCATAATCTGGTTGTGTAGTAATAAGAGCTGTTTGTTTATGTTCTTTAAAATGTTTCTTAACTTGTTGTGAAGCAAACATAGCAAACTTTATATAGTCTAACTCTTTATTATTAATTGCAATAAAGCAAGTGCCTTTACTCATCTGTTTTCTTTCTAGCAAATTTTATATCACAGTAACCACAAACTACATAGCCTTCATCTGGTACAGTATAATATACTTTGGGGTGATCCATTGCTTCGCCCATACACCAAACTCTATCTGTGTCTACATATATAATTGTTTCTGGTATGTCTGTTTTGTCCACTACCAGTCCATTATTTGTTTCAACGCTCTTGCTTTGTTAATTTTAGTATTTTCAATTAAAAATTCATTCATTGCGGCATGATAAGCACCAGTAAGTTCATCTAGCAATCCTTGTAAATCTTTTACTTCAACAGGATTTTCTTTATCATCTTCTATTACTGCTTCTTCATATCCTAAGTCAATCATAGCTTTTATAAAACTAATGTTAGTTTTATTTGCTGTAAATTGAGCACCACTAAAATGACATACTTTTAATGTTGCAATACGATTTTTTAAATTATTTTTTTGATTTGCAATCGTAGCTCTGTAATTTGCAAAATCTAATGCTTTTTCTAGGCGTTCATCCATAGCTTTCTCCTTGGAGTTTGCATGTTCATTATATACTTATATATCTAAATTGTCAAGTAGGTTTTATGGTGAATCATCAGCTGATGTAAGGTTGTTAGTAAATGCATGACTAGTTGGTGCATTACCACTTACATTAAATGTAACATTAGCGGCCGCACTTCCTGCACCTCCGCTACCTGTTTGGTTATCAGCAATAACATAACCCAATGATTGTGTTATTGTACCATTAATTGGAGAGCCATCATCTGGTGTTTGTAGATATGCTTTTAGATGTATAACTTCTCCATTACTACTGTATCTTCCGTATATAGAAATTCTGTTAATAGCATAGGTGCCAGCATAACCACTACCACCACTGCCTGCTGATAAGTAACCACCTCTTTCACTGGCGTGAGTTCCAACGTTTACATCACCTCCGCTAAATGCAGATGAATTAAATGTACCAGTTCCTACACCATCGCCAAAACTATAACTGTACATTAGTTGATGATTTGTAGTAAGTCCATAAAAGCCTACATTAGGTGTAGCATAACCACCTGAACCACTTACAACAACATCATCTGCTAGGAAGTGTACTGTACCCATTGCGGCCAAGTTAGCGTCCCAGTTTTCTGTTTCTGTTCCACTAGCACCAGTAATATCCCAACTTAAGGTTAGTGCACCACCGCTATTAAAAAAATAACGAGCTTTAGTATAGTTTGTAAATGAAACAGTTTGTTCTGATATTAAAATTTCTTGCCAAGTAGTTGTTCTATTAATAGTACCCAATGCAGTTGCATTAGAGTTACCTGCACCAACAACATGGTAGCCTAGTATCGCGGCACTTCTAGCATCATTTACTGCATCTATTCCAGTTGGTCCAAAACGATCTGATATTGTTGTCCCATCAGATGCAGTTACATTATTACTAATAACCTTATAACTTAAACTAGTTCCCATTCCTACATGTAATCCAGAAGCATTTGCTCTTGCAACTAGCTGATTAAAATGTTTTGCTTCAACTTGTTCAGTTGCCGCTACTCTATTATCATTACTTGCTATTTCAAGAGCGTGTGTTTGTCCCCAGCCAAATTTATGTAAGGTTCTATCAACATCAGTTACCGCCGCGGAAGGTACATTATCGCCCCAGTACTTGTTTACCTGAACTATTAAATCATTAAACTCTGTCGCTGTAATATTATTTCCGGTAGCTATTGCCACTTACATTCTCCCGACTACTACTTCTACCATGCCGACACTTTCAGTGTCTTTACTTTCCAATGCTCTGCCTACTACTCTGTACCAATCATCACGTTCGCCTTCATGATCCTGAGGAGCTCTTGCTACACCATTTACTTCTGATGTAACTAATCTTTGACCTTTACGCACTGGTCCGATTACTTTAACAGGCACACGACCTGCAATAGCAACAAATGGATGTGTTTCATCGGGTCCTGCACCAGAATTTAATTCTATACCTGGTTGTGTAGATATAATACCAAATACTTCGCCGTCTAGTGCAACGTCTGTTTCTGTTATTTCATGCTCACCGCCAATTTTAACTACAGTACCTGCGTCATATTGTTTGTCTGCATGATATCTTTCGCCTACGTCAGCGTATTCTGCTGTAGTGGCTATACCACGAAACTTAAAGTTCGTAGTTGAATTCATATTAATACCAGCTTGTAAGTTTGCAAATTGTGTGTTTAACAATGTTGCACCATCTTCTAGGTATTCCGTATTTGCACCTGCCGCCATTGGTGCCCAACTTGTTGTGTCTTGTACAACAATACACACAATTACGCTGTTAACAACATATTCTAATGTTTTATGTGTTACACCACCTGTGTCATATCGTGTTCTAGTCTTAACACTGGTTGCACCACCTGTTGAAATTGGTAACCAACTAGTGCCTTGACTAACATAAAGTTGCTCTTCAGTAGTATGGAAAAATAAATCTCCAGGCTGATGTGGTTCACTACCGTCGGCTGGTGTAGCTGTTCCTGTTTTCATTGTAGCCAATGGATACCATTGACTGTTGTCATAAAATTTTACTGCGTGGGCTGTGGCATCATACCAAAGCTGTCCACGTACGGCACCTGTTGGTGTGCCTGGAGAATCTCCGTCAGTTTCACTTGCAAAATTTTCTAATAGTCTTAGAAAATTTTCATTAAAGATTTCTCCGTGATTTGTATAGTTTTTTCCGACCAACTTAATACTTGTTTCCGTGTTTACTGTAGCGTCTGCAACCGTAATCGGAGTAGGCTCTAAGCTGGTATCGTAATAGTTAATGCTGTATGCCATTAAAACGCTCCCGCTCTGACTCTAACAGTATAGATAACTTGGATCTGTCTGTTGGCCGATTTTTGAATAGGGTGGAATATGATGTGTGTTATTAAAGCACCTGTCGCTGAATACAAACCTAATTCATCAAAAATGTATGTACCATTTTGATTAGCTGAATTATCAAGTGTATCTTGGGCTCCAGGTTCACTATAATTTAATGTACAAGTTACAACTAAATCACTGTATAGATTTCCTGCTGTATGGGCAGTTGTCATAGTGTTTGTTGTGCTTGTATCAACACCTGCATCATTTGGGTCAACGATCTTTTCAAATGTTTTATTGTGTAGAACGCCTGTGGCACTATTAGTGTTAGGGGATAGGTAAGTTACAGTACCACCACCATCTACGCTACTGCCTCCGTTTCCGAAGTGCATTAAATTTATAAAATCGTGTTTGCCTGTAGTTTGCTGATTCGCCAGCAACCTAACTATGGCTTGACTTATATTTTCATAGTTAATAGCATTATGCTGATCTAAAAGAACTTCGTCTGTATCGACGTCTTTTATTAGCACATGCCCATCAACTTGTATTGTTGTTTTATCTTTAAACATTTCCTAACACCTATTCATATGTATTTAGTCTAGAAGTATTCCCCTTGAGATGCACTTCTAATAAACTGTGTTTCTACACTTACCCCTGTTCCACTAGATAAACTAGTAGATGGATCGTTGTATGCAGTAGTTAGTTCGTCTCCATAAAGATGTATTTGTCTATGGGCCGGCACTCTTAAATTAGGTGAACAGTCTATAACGACTGCACTATTTAAATGTGCTACTGCACTTGTTCCTTCTGCACCTCGTGTGCAAAATAATAATTTGTTTTCTGGAAGATTTACTGCACCATAATGTATACGCTCTGTGCCTATTGTTACAATGCCATCTTCTACATCAAATATTTCTATGTTCATTGGTTCAAAGTTTTCTGATACCAATTCTCCTGATACTGCTGAACCTGGAGGTGCAGTATTTGCCGCGGCTGATTTTATCTGTACACAATCTATCCACACACCAATCGCGGCATTGCCTGAGTAAGTGCCAGTTAGTCTGCTGGTATTACCAAATTCAATTCCTGCTGATGTAGTAAATTGTGTTGTGGCTACTGTTTGTGTTGCACCACCATCCATTGAAACTGTTAAGTTAGTTCCATTACATTGTATTGAAACATGATGCCAAGCCGCATTATTAATGCCTGTAAGTCCTGCTGATCCTAGTGTTGCACCTGATGAATCAATAAAATCTAGTGTTCCGGCCGCACTACGTCTTAATCCCCAGGCCGCAGATGTTAATATTCTAGCATCAGTGGCTGTGTTATCCATGTATATGAAGAAATGTATCTCTCCATTTACCATTGTAGTAGTTGACGGTGTAAACAGTTCTCTATCATTGTTTGCATCAAATGTCATACTCTGTGTTCCGTATTTTGCTTGAGCAGTAGATCCATGTGGTCCAATGTATTTGCCTACTGTCATATTATTTGGATCATAAAACTTTGTTGCATTTGCAACAGTTATTTCAGTTGCAGAAGCAGTAAGAGCACCATTAAGTGTGTCTTTGGTTGTATTTTGTATAACACTACTATAAACATTGTTATCATCATCTTGGAAGTATATAAAACTTCTAGTATCTGCTGTAGCAGTACCACTTATTGTAAATTCATAAGGAGATGAAAGTGTATATGATTTTACTAGATCAGTATTATTACCTACAATAAACATTTTTGTCCCGTCTGGACTGATGTGTATACCTGAAGGATTACCACCTATACTATAAAATTCACTATGTGTTGCTGTTGATATATCCCATGCTGTAGACACTCTGAATAAATCTACACCATTTCCATGTGTACCAACTATAAACAATTTTTTACCATCAGGGCTCCACTCTATACCAAATGGTTCTATGTCTGTAGGTTGGACATTTAAATCTTGGTTGAATGTTGCTGATGAAATGTCAAATGCAGAAGATAAATTGTATTCATGAATCTTGTCATTATCATTTCCTGTGATATACATTTTAGTACCATCATCTTTAAAATCAAGTCCAAAATTATTAGTGTCAACAGTAGTAACAAGTGTTTGGGTGAAACTTGCTGTTGATACATCAAAACCAGTTGACAGAGCATACTGATGAACATTACTATTGCCTGTACCAGTAACAAACATCTTTGTACCATCTGCATTAAATTTTACTGCTGTTGGATCTGGACATTCTGTAACTGCATAACTGTCTATAAAGGTTACTGTAGAAGTTAAATCAAATCCTACTGAAAGAGTATATTCATTTACATCGTCGCCACTTGCACCAACAACAAACATTTTAGTACCATCAGTGTTAAATGTAAGTCCTCTAGGTTGAGTTTCTTGAGCATTTACACTATAAGTTGCACCTGCAGTAGTTACGCCTTGTGGGTTTGTTTGTACTGCAATTTGTACAGCTTCGTTAAAGTCTACTTTGTATTGTGCATTACCATGTATTTCGTATTGGTTAAGGAAGCCTTGTCCGTCCCAAAAGTATGTATAATCAGCATCTACATTACTAAACGTTCCACCATTTGCTGTAATATCATGTGAGTCATATGCTTTAGTTTGATGTGGTAGCCATGGATCAATAGTTGTAGTTCCATCATATATTGTACTACTATTCTTTTCGCCGTAATATTCATCGCCAACAAAGTATGGATAAGCACCAGGTGTTGCATGATAATGATATATACCATCTGGAAATTCTGGAGTTACTGCAAATCTACCATTGTATTGATCTAATGTTCCGCTTCCATCATATGTATAATCTGCTGTATAAGATCCATCATAATTACCAGCTGGAGCACCTAGTCCTGTTCTTGCACCACTTTTAAGAACATAACTACTTGTCATTTTAAGTATAGCACCAGTTCCATCTGCATTTGTAAAACCATATTGTCCGTAAATTGGATATCCATCTAATGCCCAACCTATTAATGGACTATGTTTAGTTGCATCTTCTTGTGTTCTATATTCATTGGGCATATCATAATGGTAGTATAATCCTTTAACTGTAGGTTCATAGTCGCCTTTGCTAGACCAACTTGTACCAAAATTTGCATCCATACTATTTCTTCTTAGATAGCCTTCGTTTCTATAGTATATACTACCTGTACTTGTTTGTTCAAAGTCTCGCGGTGAAAATATTGCTACACCATTTGTTAATACGCCTATAGGACCATCACCTCTTAGAGGTTTAGATCCTGCTACTGTTTGTGATCTATTAATTTTCCAATTAAACTCTGTAGCACCTGCAGGTCTTTGATCTACTACTGTGCCTTCTGTGTCTGGTGCTACTGTAGTACCTGGTCCACCAGTTGCATCTGTAATTCCGCTTGTTCTTATATATACATAATCGCCATCCCATGATACCTTTTCTACATCTGCTGGAACATTAACTAAATGTTCTGTTTCGCTTATTGCATCTGTTGAACTAACTACATTACCTGAACTATGTTGCCAATTTGTTATAATTGGGTTTCTAGATATAGTATGATTCACAGAATTAAAAGTTTTAATAATATCTAGATCATTAAATGGTAATGGTGAATGTGCTACTACTGCCGTTCCGCCTAGTCTTTCAGAGAATTGATTATCTGTATGTTCTTCCATTTTCTCTGTTATTGCCATATTACGTGAATGCTCTGTAATTACAGCAGAGCCTTGATCGCTAACAGTTTTCTCGTCTTGAAATAATGAAGGATTAACTTTATACTTACTACTAAAAGGTTTATTCTTATCTAAGTATTCTTCTAGTATAGGTACAGCGTCATATCCAATACGTTTTGTTGTATTAACTTGCTTAT
>Ga0115011_10001486_pt1 | contig 16856 bp, 17 predicted proteins | sample TroAtlMetagenome_2_FD_88705 | JGI IMG/M metagenome (GOLD analysis project Ga0115011, IMG submission 88705) | Marine eukaryotic phytoplankton communities from Atlantic Ocean - Tropical Atlantic ANT8 Metagenome | ecosystem: Environmental > Aquatic > Marine > Oceanic | place: Tropical Atlantic...
AAGATTGAATATCCGAGGAATATTAATTCCAACAGATGCGACCCCATAAGTCGCGATAATAATTTTATTCTGTGTTGTAGACACTTCATCGTAGTGTTCTTTCCTTTCTAAGTTTTTTGTTGACCCTGATATAAACACAGAGTCTTTTAACTTCTTGTTGAGTATTTCACCCGCGGAAATTCTGTCTACTAAAATTAAGGTGTTTCCCGAAGTTGAAATATCTTTTATTGTATTAGCCACCCAGGCCATCCTGGTACTATCCGTAGTTAGCCATTTCAGTTCTTCTGCATAGGTTTTGAACTGTGGATGGTCTTGTGTTTGCAAAACATTCACATGACAGTTTGCAAGTACACCTTTGTCTTGCAATTCACTTGCTTGTATTCTGTTTGCAACTTCTCCTATGCTACATTTTAATCCCATAAACTCAAAGTCTGCTTTGGGCACTGTGCCTGTAAGTCCCCAACGTATGCCACAATGTGCAAATGGTCCTGTTAATAATCTTTTAAGCACATCTGCTTTTGCCATGTGTACTTCGTCTATAATGACTGTGTTGATTCCTTTTATTGCTTCTAAAAAGTCCGCTGTATGTTCGTCTTTGCTTTTCTTTTCTAATATATTCAATGATTGCCAAGTTGCTATTGTGTTAAATCTACCTAATTCTTTTCTGTCTCCATAATATACACCTGTGTCTAAATTACAAGCAAGGAAGTCTTCTTCTGTTTGTGTGACAAGACTTTTGTTTGGTACTATTGTTAGTGTACGTCCATATGGTTCGACAAGTTGGCACAGTGCCGCAGTGATTATAGTCTTACCTGCACCAGTGGCGATCTCTTGTATACATTGTGGATTCTCTATGAATTTGTTTATTGTCTCTACCTGATAGTCCCTTAACTCTATAGGCTGTCCGGCACACGGGTGTGCTTCTGGCCAAGTTATATGTGATAGATAATTTTTATCAACTGTCTTAAATTCAAAATTATGCTTTGTTCTTTGATCTTCAAAGTCCACATATACTCCGCCCTCTTCTAGCATAGGCAATATTTGGTCAACAAGATTTAGATAAGTTGTACCACCCAAACCAAAAAACGAAACTTTGCCATCCCATCTGCCCAACTTCACTGCTGGTAGATGTCTAGCATATGGTATTTCGTATTTGAATTTATTAGATAATTTCTTACGCCATTCGAGAGATAAGTTCTCAAACTTTACATTTACTTCATCTTTGATTACTAATTTACAACTGCTCATTTTAAAGTTTTATTATAACACGATCTTGCCAATCCCAACTGCTTGGCTGATAGTCACTATAATACAACTTTTTTGGAAGATTTTCAAGCATTCTTTTTAGATTGTCAGTACCGGTGGCGTAATGTCCACCACCTATTGCTACTAATGATGCTTTTGGTTTTACCTTGCTTTTGATCAACGCTCTCGGTATTCTGTTACGCACGAAAATTACTTTAGTGTTGTCATTTATCAATTTAAACTGTTTGCTCATCTGATGCAACTCATACAGATTCTGAAAGAAGTCTTGTGGCTTTTGATTATCTACTAACCAATGTTTTTCGTCTGTAAATTTATCTATATCTTTTTTGTATATTGGCTCTTTGACGTCAAACCCCCACGAACAATCGTTTAGTATATCTATGTTGTGCGATTTGAAAACGTTTAACCATTCCCAACAGTTCCTTACATCTTCTTCCATGTGTATGTCTCCACTTACAGGCATGATTAAAGGAAAACAGTCTAACTCTAAAAGACCTTTGACCACTTCGTGCTTTGCAAAAGTTTTTGAGTCTATCCATAATATATGATTGTTGTTGTGTGCTATCTTTTTTGCTACAATGGTCTGTGCTGGAACATCTAGTCCGTTTGCTTTTATGTCAAAGTTTTTTAAGGAATCTAATTGATGCAACGTCGGTTTATTTTTCAAATTATCATTCCAGTAGTCTTTCAACGACTCCGCCGCATTGTCTAATACAATCTCTCCACCAATCAGTCTTGCTGTTGGCTTCTTGTGTCCTATTATCTCTTTCTTAATTTCTTCGTAGTCATTTAGTAGACTATCGTCACTAAATTTAAAATCATATCTTACTGCTATTAATGTCAAGTAGTAAGCAGTAACGTCGGTGTGCAAGAAAGTCCATTTTTTAGATTCGCCATCATACTGTGCATACATTCCAGGTAGGCCACGTTTGTCCTTTACACATCTAATCAATTGTATTACTTTCTTGTTGTAAGGGAATCTCATTTCTATTTTTGTAACATTGTCCTCGTCAATATACTTTTCAATGCTTTTATTAAAACTAATCACCCGGAATTCTTCATCGTACTTGGGGTTGTCCAGCAATTCTTTGATGTCCATTCCGTGTGCTTGGAATTTAGTAAGGTATCTCTTCAGTAAAACTAGAGCCAACTTGGCCTGCTTTTCAGTCCAAGCATACTGGGATTCTGCCAGTGATTTCACCGTTGATAGGTCTTTTGGGTGTGGCTTAATTACGGCTGTATTTCCTATCATTGAAGGATTTGCCCAAAAATAATCATTATATGCTAGTATTTTGAGTGCTTCGTTAATTGTTTTTGGCAAATCTGTGTGCATTTTATCCTGACGTTTTTTGATAATTACTATTATATTATAGCATAACTGGTAATATAGTCAACCACATGAAAAAGAAAACAGTATTAAAAGGTAAAACAAAAACTCTAAAAAGTCAGTTCAAACGAACTTTGACGGTAAAAGAAGACGTGATTGGGTACAAACCAACACCTTTAGTTGCCGCACACTGGTTTAGAAAACTTAATACGATTTTATTTGGTAATAGATTAAGCGGTTGTGAGATAAGAATCAACAAGTTACATCATGACTGGGGAAGATGTGTTGCTGACTGGGATAACAGACATTGTCGAAAAGGCACGTTTAACCAAAGGGTAATACCGTATCACAAGACAGAAGTATTCTATAGGATAGAATTGCACTGTAAATTTCCTAAATGGAAAGACTTCATTGAAACGTTAGCACACGAAATGGTGCATCTATATCAAATGCAGGTTATGAAAGATCCCTATTCAAATCACAATGCAAACTTTTACGCCTTTGTGCCTAAGTTTGAGGCTGTTGGTTTAAGACTGTATCGTTAAACTCTTTATAACTTATTACTCTACTATTGCCTAGGTCTGTTCCTGTCTGCAGGTAATTCATATAATCAGGTGGATTGTCATGTACGACAGTGTAGTTGACGTAAGGTCTCATCTTCAACATGTCTCTGAATTGTTTTAACCACCCTTCAAAAATTTTATCGTCGTGTCGTTTGCCATAACATTCTGTGTCTTGGTACATGTTATTCAGTTGGTCCTTGCCGTACTCTCTGAAATCAAATCCTATCAAATAAATGTTTTTATGACCATGCACACCCGCTGTCCAGAAAGCCGCGTTACCTGAGATCCAATGAGGGTTATTAGGAATCAGGTGTAACATACCTTTGTTCTGTTTCCTATTGACTTCCAGTGCTGGTGCATAGTGTATAGTTTTAAGACCCACTTCGTCCTCACACATTTTTACTGACATTTTCATATCAACCGAAAATATAAAATCAGGCATGAAGTCTCTGTACAACGCATTACACCCATAGGTTTGTCCTGTTTCTTTGAGACTGTTAAGATCAAAATCTTTACGTGATGGCCCGTTACCTATGCAATAGGCATTACCACGTGGTACTGCTTTCACTTTGTCTTCGAAAAATGCAGTTTCCTGTATACGTTCACCTTTTCGAATTATGGTGTTTATTACTACGGTCTCTCCAGCGTATGGCTTCCACTCTATAGGTTTGATTTCAGGTTTCCCAGTTAATGTTATAGTTTTCATTGTTAAAAATAGTTTAAGTTAAAAACAACTCTGTAAGGAGCATCGCATGAGTTTGTCGTGCCAAAATGTTCGAGACTTCCTTTAAAAGTGATCAGTCTGTTCTCAACACTATCAACTTTTTCCCCTGTTGCAAATTTAGTGTATCCGTTATTAGTGTTTAGATATAGTATTGCAGTCTTAAGATCGTTTGGTGGATTTTCTATATCGATATGTGCATGGTGTTCAATTATTTCTTCGGTTCTATGTAACAAATTTATTTTTGCTCTTACTAGAGATACTATGTTTAATTTCTTTTTGAATATGTCTAAGCCTCCTAGTGTAAATGAACTGTTGAAAGTATCATTCTTGTAAATGAGATGCGTGAACATAATACCACTATCGTCGCCCTTATAACTTACTCCATGGTTTAGGTACCAAGGAAAGTCTGTTGACAGCACAACGTTCTGTAAGTCTCGAAAATCATTTTTGTCTAAAAAATTATCTATTATTTTCATTTAAGGTATTTCTCCTCTAATCTTTTTTTGATCCTAGCCCATGGCAGGCCTGCTTCAATTTCGTCTTTGAACCATTCTGTGTAACTCAACCAGTTTGCCCATTTTAATCTGCTAGGCATAGCCGGTTTGTTTATGTCTGCTAGTTTGATGTTCCCCACGTCATGACACAGGCTTGATTCTGAAACAAAAACAGGTATACCTCTAATGACGGCCTCCATTGCAGGGTTGGAACTGTGATTAACAACGGCCCATGTACGTTCTAAAGTTAACTTGAAGTCAGTGTCGTCGTATGTCCTAAAATCTCTTTTGGGCAGTCGAACTTTTACATTTTCAAAATCACTTTCTTTAAACTGTATTGTGTTCCTTGGATGTGGCCTCACTAATATTGGCCTTGTAGTGTATTTTCTGATTTCCTCTATTTGTTGACGTATCCATTTTTCCATTCTAGGCAGTCCTTTCCATTGTTCCGATGCATCGTGCTGTCCGCATATAACAATCATTTCGCCTGTTGGATTCCATGGTTTAAGTGTGTGTCTAAAAAGAGACCAACGTTTGTTGTCAAACTTTTGATTGGCAAAGTCTGCATCTCTGTTGATTCCGTTTATACCTATTTTAAAACTTTCGTTCCTTCTCAGTCCTCCCACTTCTAATACTATTACTGGTTTACCTCTGCTTCTATAGTCATTCCAAATTTTTTTATATTGTTCCATTCTGCCACGCCAAAGCACACTCCATATTACTGCCACGTCGGCATTGGCTGATTTATTTAGATATACAGTATCACCAGCGTCTCTAAGACTTTTTACGAAAGCGTCGAATATAGGTTTTGAATTAAGTGGCCCATGGTCTGTCCATACTTCTAGCCTCATTATAAAACTGTCTTGACGTATTCATACGTCCTTTTAAGACCCTCCTGTAAAGGGAAGTTAGGTTTCCACCCGGTTAGTTTCATAATTTTTGTATTGTCCGAGTTCCTTCTCATACATCCTGCTGGACCAGATGGTAGATAATTCTTTTTAATTTTCTTTCCCGATATCTTGATCAACATGTCTGCTAGTTGTGTCATTGTTATTGCTTCGTCGGATCCCATGTTTATTGGAACCTGAACATCGTTCTCAATCAATTTATCTAATCCCACCATGAGATCGTCTATGTAACAGAATGATCTGATTTGTGTTCCATCGCCCCATATCTCAATTTCACCTGGGTCGTCTGCCTGTAAAATTTTTAGACATGTGGCGGCCACCACTTTTGAATTTTCTAACACATCACAGTGTGGTCCATACATGGCATGAAAGATTGGCAGTGAGACTTTTATTCCATAACTCTTAGCGTACTCTTGTGCCAGTTGCATGTTGTACAGTTTTTCCATTCCGTATATGTTGCCGGCAGGTTGTGCAGGCCATATGTGTTCGTCTTCTTTTAGATCAGGACCATTATGTCCTTGATGATCTGTGTTGTATATCATAGCACTTGAGGCATAAATCAAATGAGATTTATTTTTTGCCGCGAAGTCCATTGCTTGTATTGACTGTATTGGATTGCTTCTACCCGTTCCTAGTTGGGCAGACCCAACATTTTTTGAGTTTGGCACATCTGCTGATAGATGGTAAACTCTATCAAAATTATTTTCGATTGTGATCCTTGATTCCATGTCATGTCCAACGAACTCGTCTACAAAAACAGGATCACCTACTTTAAATTTTTTGTCTATGCCTGTGACATGATGTCCTTGTTTTTTCAAGTGTTGTGCTAGGTTTTTTCCAATAAAGCCTTGGCAACCAGTAATTAATGATCTCATACCCATATTTACAATGCTAGTCTTTTAGTGTCTTCCAATATGAATGGGTCTGATTAGTAGTAAGGTCTCTTTTCTTAGAGCTCATTGCTGACTTTCTTGTGTAGCCTTTCATGTGATCCATGTACTGACCGAGCTCGGAGTTTATAAATGGATGTCGTGCTTTTCTTTCTCCTGCCCATCTACCATCATTCAAATCTTCATTTTTAATTTTACCAGCCTGCTCCATTTCAATCCTCACTGCGTCAAACGTGAATGAATCGGTGTAGCCAGCGATTGGGAAGTGGTTAAGAAATCCTTTTTGTATGTTGAAGAATAAATCTTCTGTGTAGTATTGTTCCCACCTCTCAAAAAATTCTCCTGCGTACTTGTGAGCAGTGTTGAATGCGTAGTAACCAGTTTCGGAAAATCCTTTCTTAGGCCTTCCTAGGTATGATGTGAAAGATGTATCTGGTGTTATGTGCTGTAACCATGACATTGGTATCTTTTCAAAAGTTAAAAGGTCAGCGTCAAGGAACCATAACATATCAGGTTTTGTTCTTTGCCATGCATCAATGCAGGCAAAAACTTTGTAACTGAAACGCACTGCATCATATACATATATTGATGTGTCTTTGTCAAAAACTTTTTGTGCTTCTTTGTCTTGTTTGATCCGTGGATTTAGTTCAGGATTATCTTTATGGCGATCAATAAACTGTTGTAATTTTGGTTGTGACTTACATAGGTCGATGTACTCAACTCGTGGAGATTCAATTTTTTGTGACATGTCGTCTGGATATAACAATATTTTTGAGTGTTCAGGCCAGTTCTTTATAGTGCTTTCCACACACGGTACAACTGGATTAGGAAAATATTTGGTCCCCCAAGTTGTTGCTATTGTTAATGATTTCATTTTACAAATCCTGATATAATTTCGTACATTTTAGTAATTTCTCCTTTGATAGGTACACTGCCGTTGCCTGTAAAGAAACCATTCTCGTGAATGTCCTCGGCGGCATCCACTGATCCCAAAACAATGTGATCTATGTTTGGCATTACAGGTTGATGTAAGAAATTTCTAGATGCCAACGGTCTGTTTTGTATTTTTGCTTTATCAAGTGCTTCTATTATCTCTGCCCTACGTCCTTTAAGTTCTCCGTCTAGGACCATTCCAAATGTAAACCAACTGCTTTCACCTAGGTCCTTTTGTATCCTACACCATGGCTTGTCGCCAAAAAGTTCTACAAAATGTTTTGCGTTTTCAAGTCTTGTTTGCATGATGCTATCCCATTTGCCTAGTTGTACTGATCCAATAGCACCACTCATTTCTAGCGGTCTTAAATTATATCCTGGTGTAGCAAAAATAAAATTGTCATTAAATGCGTTTCCAGTTTTCTTGTACAAAGAAGAATCATCCGGCAACTCCCTTACCCAGCCATGAGCCCTCATACTCCTCAAGTAATCGGCGTCTTCTTTTTCCTTACACAATACCATTCCGCCTTCCATGGTTTGTATATGGTGACTAAAAAAGAAACTGAACGATCCAGCAAGGCCAAATGTTCCTGTATACTGTCCATTGAACTTTGCCCCCATTGACTCACAGTTGTCTTCTATAAGCAACAAGTTATGTTCGTTACAAATAATTTTTAATGCATCATAATCGCAACTGTTACCTAATAAGTTTACAGGCATAATTGCACATGTCTTAGGTGTAATTGATTTTCTAATTTTTTGTATATCAATGTTCCATGTGTTTGGATCTACGTCAACAAAATTAATTGTGAAACCGTTTTGCACAATCGGGAAATAAGTTGTGGCCCAACCAACTACGGGTGCTATGATATCACCTTTCAGTTTATATTTCCATTTTAATAAACTTAACATCAACAGATTCGCTGACGAGCCAGAGTTTACCATTACTGCATTAGGACTATTAAATGTTTCTGCAAATTCCTGTTCAAACTGTTTGACATGTTTGCCCATTGTGTACATGTCTGTATCTACGACTTTCTGAATAGCCTCTATTTCTTCAGTACCCCAGGTTGAAAATGCTAATGGATATGTCATTTTTAATTAATTATACTCCTCTATTGCTTAGGATCAAATTTCAGTCCGCCAAAAGGATCATAGGATTCCACGTTCTTCCAATAGTCCTCATCACGTTTAATTCTAAGATCACTAGCACTGCTTTTGCCTTTTATTTTTCTTTTGCCTTTTAGATGATCAACATATGCTCCAAGCACACTGTTAACAAATACATGATGTCCCCTCGCACCAGCACCTTTGCCTATGTCAACTCCCTCATTAGGTGCAATTCTTTTAACACATTGCCAAAAGACGTAACTGTCATGCCACTCGAGTTCTTTGAAAATTGTATCTGTTATGTACATGTTGGTCCAGTGCTCCATAAACTCTTTGCGTTTTGGATGATTCCTATTGTAGCACACCCAACCACATTCTGGGTATTTGTCTCCCCTACCTAAATAATTTACAAGTTTGTTTTCTGGCAGTAATCCTGTAACAAACTCTGTAGTAATTTTTCTAAAAGTGTAGGTGTCTGCATCCAACCATAACACATAATCTGTATCAATATTCTTAAGTGCATGATCAACTGCAAATGTTTTATGAGCAAATCTTACGGCGTCCCATAGGTACGAACCTTTTCCTTTGTCATTATTACCGGCATTAGGATCTCGTCTCACTCCGCCTGGTACTTCTTGAGTTTCACCGTTGGCAACTGGATCATCTTTATGTCTTTGTTTGAACTTCAGTAGTTCAGGATTCACTTCTTCGGTGTTTATAAATTTTACTTTTGCATGATCGTAGTCAGGTTTGGCACCTTCATAGTAAGCGTACAGAGTCACATCCTCAGGCCAAAATTGCACATGACTATCAATCATCCTCTTGGCATACGTAGTCCATCTGTTTGGAGGAAAAGTTGTGATTACTGCTAGTGTGGGCATAACATTATTTAATTTTATATTTTTCCTTCCAATTTTTTACTTGCCACTCCGGTAGCAATCTCTTTCCTATTTTCTGAGACCTCCCTACGAGTTTTAGCCTGTCTTTACCAATTGCTTCGTCATAGACCTTATTTAATTTTTTGTCAATCCCGTCCATCAACCAATAGCCAATCGGCACTGTCCATCCTGTTTTTTCTTTGTACAACAGGTATGCAGGTAACTCTTTGCTGTAAGTTTTTTTGATCAGAAATTTCATGTCATTACCTTGGAACTTGTGCTCTGATTTAATGTTTAGACAGTACTGCATGAATTGTTTAGATGCTAAAGGAAAACGTCCTTCCATGCTGTAGGCCATTCCATAAGAATCATTCCTTACAAAAAATTGTTCAGGAACTTGGGCAACACAATCAAGTGCCATGTAAGATGCCGTAGGGTCTGCTGGATTCCATAATTCCTCGCCATAACATTTGGCTAGTTCATCGACTAGAATGTCGTCATCTATGGGATTGTCTATCATGGGATAACTTCCTTTCCTCATTCTTTGCATCCAAAGTTCTAACAATTCTTTCCATGAGGTTGGTTTGTCTTTGCTGTTATACAGATCGAAATATTTTGGATATCCACCAAATAGTTCATCTCCCATATCGCCTGCCATTGTGATCACAATATCGTTGTCTGCTAAGACTTTGTTTGTATAACAATATACAGAGTTGCTTGGATTGTAGTTTGGTTGTTCCATGTAATAGATGCTGTCATCCCACGCTGAAAGATATTCCTCGGGCGAAATTAACACATCATGATGATTGAAGTTCTGTTCTTTAGCAAACTTTCCTGCAATCTTTGAATCACTATTGTAGTCTTCGTCTGCTGTAACTTCTGGTGTAAATCTATTTGTAAAAGTGTGTACCGTTTCATGTATTTTGTTTAGTTCGTATGCAACAATACTGGAGTCTATTCCTCCGCTAAGGAAAACTCCAATCTTTCTTCTTCCAATACTGCACTGTCTCACAGCGTTGGCAAACATTTCTTTCAATTCATTTTTATCATAATCGTTATTGGCATTGGGTCTAATGTATATCCTCTTTACAAAATTTATCGTCCTTTTTGAAATATCGTAAACCAACGTTTCGCCTGGTAAAACTTTTTTTATATTTGTAAACAGTGTGTTTCTTAATGGATTTGTTCCTGCTTTGATCATCATGCTACATGCCAGGCGGTCAAGGATTCTTGCATTTGGCACTATATCTAACATGCCTTTTATCTCCGAAGCAAACACAAGACCTTTGTCTATCTCTGCATAATACAGTGGTTTGATACCAGCATGATCCCTGCTGAGCGTTATTGTATCCTTGTGCAAATCATAATACGCAAAGCCATGCATGGAATCAATCTCATCTATAAAATCTAAACCATGTGTATCGAGGCCCCATGCAAGTAGTTCGGTGTCACACCCTGTGGTGTTGTTGAACTTTTTGTATTTGTTCAGTAGTTCTTTGTAGTTAAAAATTTCTCCATTGTACACAAGACGATTGCCTTTTGGAGTGATCCATGGTTGTTGTGATTTTCCTGGATCTGCCATTATACTCAAAAGATTATGTCCTAGCGTAACAGTGTCTGAAGTGTACAGATTTGAACCATCAGGTCCTCTGTGTTTGCATATCTCCAAATAGTCTTCTATAAATTTAGGATCATTGTCCGTGATGCCATATATGCCGCACATTATAAACCTAGTTTTGATTTGAACCTTTTATAAACTGTTCCGTCTTTGATTTCTTTGATGCTCCACATCTTGTAACCAAGATCGTTCACCCATTGTGTCCTATCAGGATACTCCGGAGTTTCTATTTTAGATAGATCTGTGTTTGCTACAGGCCAACAAATTGCAAGATCGCTTGTAACAAAGGTAGGGACTCCACGAATGCAAGAGTCGACGCTGGCAGTAGAATTGTGAGTAACAAAAGCATGACAATTATTTAAAGCCTCTTGGAAATGAAATCTATAGTGCTTTTTCTCATCTCCTATAAAATGTTTCTGTGTGAACTGTATTTCTACATCGTCAGGAAGTTCTGCACTGCGTCCATCAATGTTTGCCACATTGTTTGGATGTGGTCTCACAATAAATTTTCTTTTAGTAAGTGGCCTCAGTTTTTCATATACATTGTTAAACCAATCAATAGGATCCATTTCATTCATACTCCAGTTATCTTTGGGTTGTAGTCCAAATAATATAGGATCATCTGGATTAGATTTCCTCCATGGTTCGTATCGCACTTTAAATTTCTTTACCATCATTTCCCAACGATCACTAGGACTATTATCTGATAAGAAGTCACCATCATTCATTGGAGTGTACAACGAAACCCTAAAGTGATGATCCGGAGATGTAGATACGTTTCCAAAACTGGACAGTAATCCACCATCGAATGTTATTAAAGGAATCTTTTTTGCTCTACAGTTGTTTGCAAGTTCTCTACGTCTTCCTTTTGTATGGTGCATCTGTTTGTCTCCACCATAGCCAAACATTGCCGCCATTGGGGCAGTTGGTGTCATTTCGCCTTCCACAGTTGGCCCGGTCATGTGTTCATTCACTATAACTGCTTCATCACCCGAGGCCTCAATGCCTTCTTTCAGGTGATATAAGAGATCATAACTGTTTCCACGCTTACGATCTTTTACAGTCCTTCTAAATATTTCAACTTTCATTAAGCATTCTCCATGCAGTTCCGTTTGCCATTTCTTTAAGTGTCCAATTATTATATGCTAAACTTGAAAATAATGCAACTCTGTCGCCGTATATTGGAGTCTCAATCTTACTAAAATCTGTTTCTGAAATAGGTGCGGCCGCACTATTGACAGGATCACAGAATACAGGAACGCCATTTGTCAGACTGGCAACCATAGTGTTGGAATTGTACGTAACCATTGCATGGTAATCGTTCCAATCTATTTTGCCTTTATGCACAGTCTTAGTTTCAATCTTAACAGTTGCACCTACACTATCTTTACCAACGTTAGGATTGTAAGGTTTCTCTCTGATGTCAATTTCTCTATCTGTGTTTTCTTTTAACGTTTTGATAGTTTTATCTAACCAGTCTGTTGTATTAAAAAAATTTCCTATTGCGTTTGTTGGAGGTAATACTAGAATTTTTTTTCCTTTTTTCCATGGCTTTATGTCTTGCTTAAAATTTTTCTCATAACGATCTGCGGGCCTTTGTTGCAATATATTTTGACAGTGTTTGTTTTTTGTTATCCTTAACCAGTGTGGTGTAACATGAGCATTAGTAAAGTAGCCATGGTCCATAAAGTAGAAATCTTTATTTTCCCTCTTACACTGTTTGTATATCTCACCCGAGCCTGCGAGAATTCCATACATGGTCAACTCTTCTTTGGGCAGTTGTTTTAATTCACGGAAATGATAAATTTTTCCTTGTCCTGATCCTTTGACAAAAGCATCTATGTATTGTTGTGTCCTTGGTTTGGTTGTGTGTATTCCTGACAGCATTATCTTCTGTTTTCCTTTACTTCAAACATTTTACGCTTGGCGGCTCTGTTGAATTCTGCAATGATATTAACACTTCTTCTGTGTAGCATGGCATTTTGTCTAGCGGATACACTGTGTACACACTTCGTTGAGTTATTGCAAAATGCAACTAGTGTGTTAGGTTTATATGGTACTGTCTTAACTATTTCACCTGCCTTGTCGCCCACTGCCCGGCCACCGTTTTTATTCACTTCTTGTATGTTAGCATCTGTCTTGTGTATTTGAAACTCACCTCCTGTACTTTGGTCATCCTTGTAAGGCATGTAAAGTAATGCCGCATAAATTTCCCTAGGGTTGTCTATGTGTGGGGTTCTCGAACTAAAGTCGATAGGTTTGTGCATGACAGTTTGACAGTCTGTGCCAATCCAGTCGTCACCTTTGTCCCATCCTCTCGGACTCAAGGTATTCTCTAAATTTTCTATGTGTGGTACAAGGTCACTAAATGCTTCTTGCATTTCCTTGTAGAAAGAAGACGAAGTATGGTATTCCGTAAATTCTTTCCATACATTGGAAACTTTTCCTGGTTTTAACATTTCATCTGCCTTCAGTCGGTAACAAATGCCCGAGTCAAAAGGTTCAGTTGCTAACAGTTGATCCTTTGGCCATTCTTTTTCGAGACTATCATAGATATCTTGTGGCAGTGCATCCTCGATTACGAAATGTGGATACGGTTCTAAGAACAACATTGGCTTTTTCTGTAGTACTGAATTGTTCATTCTAGGTGCTCCATTATTTCTGGGATATTAATTTTAAAGTTTATCATGTCACTAAAACGTTTTACTCCCTTGGGTTTAGAGCCGTCCTTTAAAGCAATTGGTTCTACATCTGCCAAATACAACTTATGCTCTAGATCTAAATTATGTGATAACAACGGATATACTTTTTTATGTATCATGCTTTTATCTTGTATCTCTATGACTTTTGTTCCTGGTTGGCACCATAGCAAGTTAACTAATCCTGCTCCGTGAGCCGCAACTATATGTGATGCTTCCGCAAACGTTTTCATTTGGTCTCGTATTGGCATATTTTCTAAAGCAACAGTTTCCCAGCCTTTTAATTTTAATAATAATTCATCGGAGTTCACTAGTTTCCTAGTTTTTGCTCCAGGTCTTAACACTACTATTTTCCTATGTGGCTTTACTCCTTTAAGATTCTTTAGACCTTTGAAGTGTCGTAGCCATGGAGCCAACGGTGGAACAATAATACCATCCTTTGAATTACTCATGCTTGGCACTAGCAGGTGTTTGAACTGCCATGTTTCTCCCTTGGGCATTGTTACGATCTTTACTTCAGGAAAAAGTTCTTTGCAAACTTTCTCAAAATATGGACTGTGGTTAGCCAGTATAAAACAGTATCTACTAAAGTTTGTTGACCATCTTTTCTCCAACAGCCTAAATTTAGATATTACGTCTATCCAGATGTGCCACGGATTCTTTCCACTTCCTTCATCTATTGGTAACCAAACATAGGTGTTAGTTTCGTTGAAACTTTCCTTCACCGGTGGCAGTTCAACAGACATGTTGTCTCCCCATTCCTCCCAGAGTGAATGTGTCTTTTGAGGTTTGTGTTTGCTCTGATGTGTTAGCGACCATACGTATTCAGTTATCATTTTATTTTCTCTGGTCACTAGTAAAGGACAGGTGTGGACCTTGCATTCATGGAACTCTGCTACGAAAGTTGGTAAACTTGTAAAGTGTGGATCTATTGATTCATGGTAAGGTACTGTGTAGTTGTACTCGGGATCAACTGTTTCCCACCTATTAAGGAAATACTTCAGGGAGTTTATATTTTTTACTGACATTTTATTAATAATTATGTTATAATACACGATCATGATATTATTTTCAAATGGATGTAGTTTTTTAACACCTAGACCAAAAGACGGTGTGGAAACATTTACCACAAAGGTAATTGCTGAAAATTACAGCATGGATCTAGTAAACTTGGCGATGGGTGGCAGGGGTAACACTAGGATAGGATTCTCTACTAAAGTTTGGGTAGAACAAAATAAGGATAAAGATATTTTTGCCGTTATAGGTTGGTCTAGTGCAGTTAGGAATGATTACATCACAGACGACGGATGGAAGAAAGGACGTATACCGGGCACGGATCTTACTTGGAGGACCTGGAAGACACTAGATAATGTAAGTTTTATACGAAATCATAAAGGGTGGGATATAGAAAACAATCTCACTATGAATTTCCTTGATAATGTTTTTGACTTACAGAACTACTTTGAACGTAAGAGAATACCTTATGTGATGTACAACTCTTTGCCTAACGATTTTGGAAATGGCACAGAGGACTTTCGTGTGATCAGGAATGCGATCAACATGGATAGATTTTTCAGTCCAAAGGTGAGCCACCTTGAATTCGTTTCTGATAAAAAATTAATAGTAAGTCCAAGTGATCCTCATCCATCAGCAGAAGGACACAAACAATGGGCCAAACAACTTATGGAATTTATAGATGCTAACAATTTACGCACCATTTAACAACAAGAACAGCAAAGCATATGAAGTGTTTGATGGTGTACAGAAGTCCTGGCCAGAACAAACTAAACTGTTAAACAATCAAACAGAAATAGAACCAGTAGCGAACAGCATGTTCTGGGGATTTGTTGGCAACAACAAAGCAATGGTCAAAAAACTTGAAGCACGTAAGCATCAGTTTTGGTTTACTGATACTCCGTACTTTGGAAGATTTGATAACAATAATTTAAAACCTGACAATCATTATTGGCGTATTTGTAAAAATAAAATTCATGCATCATATATTAAGATGTGTAAATCTGATAGATTTGATAAATTTGGAATTAAAATTAAAGCACCTAACTTTAAAGGCAGTTATGTATTAGTGTGTCCTAGTTCGGCAGGTATACACGATTATTTAGATAAACCAAATTGGACAAATGACATTGTAGCACAAATTAAAAGGTACACAGATAGACCAATAAAAATTCGACACAAACCACGTGGCAGGGGAACATCTGGACCAAGTGAAGCAACAGTTCCTCTATCCGAGGACCTTAAAGACGCTTGGGTATGTGTAACAAGTTGTTCAATAGCGGCGGTAGAAGCACAGTGCATGGGAATACCTGTTATATGTGATGAGAAAAGTTTTGCTAAAGAAGTTGGAGGGCAAGAACTTGCAGATATTGAAAATCCTTTCTTTGTTGGCTGTGAAGATTGGGTATACAGTTTGGCTTATCAACAGTTCACACCAGAAGAAATTGCCAACGGAAAGGCCGTTGAAATATTAATGGACAAGGGTCTGCTATGAGCATAGAACAATTATCTAGTGGCATATGGGTACCATCATACGATACACAAATAGAACAATGGCGTAAGAAAGGTCATCCTTACATGCAGGATACTTGTCTTGAAAAACTAATAGAGTGGTGTAAAACAAATGACAAGAAATTTAATTGTATAGTTGACGTAGGGGCATGGTGCGGCACCTGGACATTATCTATGCAACAATTTGCAAAAAAAATTCATTGCTATGAACCTAACAACATACACTACGAATGCCTTCTAAGGAACATAAGTCCATACATTCATATAGAACCATATAACCAAGCAGTAGGTAATGAAGACGGACTTGTAAAGTTAACAAAAGAATATGCTACCCAGAATACTAGAGTGTTGCTAGAAAAAGGAGAAATAACAATAAACAAACTAGATCATCTAGGGCACAAAGATGTAGATTTTATTAAGATTGATGTTGAAGGTCTCGAAATGGAAGTTCTCAAAGGTGCAGAAAGGATTTTAGAAAACGTTGAATACTTAATGATTGAACTGAACGGAAACAGTGAAAAATATGGAAGTAGTAAAAAAGACATAAAGGAACATTTGAAATCTCTAGGATTCAAAATATTAATTAAATCCTGGCCAGACATTGTATACACCAAAGCATGATGTACGAACACTTAAAGAAGCTCAAAGCAGAACACAGTTTCTCACCAACAAAGATTTTGGATATAGGTGCAAACATAGGACTCTGGACTAAAAATGTAAAATCAATATGGCCCGACGCAGAATACACTTGTATAGAAGCAGGTCCAAAATATGAGAAGCATTTAAAAGAAATATCTCATAACTGTCACATCGCTGTGCTTGGTGATAGCAATAAAGAAATAAAAATGTATCTACGTGAAATAACCAAAGGAAGCAAAAAGAAGGTCACGTACACAAAGGGCTCGACAGTGTTTGGTATT
>Ga0115011_10001487_pt1 | contig 16856 bp, 17 predicted proteins | sample TroAtlMetagenome_2_FD_88705 | JGI IMG/M metagenome (GOLD analysis project Ga0115011, IMG submission 88705) | Marine eukaryotic phytoplankton communities from Atlantic Ocean - Tropical Atlantic ANT8 Metagenome | ecosystem: Environmental > Aquatic > Marine > Oceanic | place: Tropical Atlantic...
AAAAATGAAAAAGGCAAAGAACAAGATCTTTATATGGGTTGTTATGGTATTGGCATTTCAAGAATTGTTGCCGCTTCTATTGAGCAGAATCATGATGATAAAGGAATTATTTGGCCTTATTCTATAGCTCCATTTCATTTAAATATAATTTGTTTAGATCCAAGCAAAAAAGAAATATTAGAAGAGTGTGAAAGTGTTTATAACATTCTAAAAAAATCTGGTCATGATGTTTTATTGGATGATAGGGATATAAGAGCAGGAATAAAGTTTACTGAACATGAAATGTTAGGCATACCTTTTTCAATAATTATTGGACCTAATAATTTCAATAAGAATAATTATGAGTTTACTGTTAGAAAGGACAACGTAAAATCAGAATTAAACATTGATGAGATTAAACAAAAATTGGAGGAATTAAAATGATTAGATTTTTTACAACCATTGGTGGTTTTTTACTTGGAGCGCTTCTTCTGGCCTTCCTTACAATATTGACATTTAACCCTAGTTTTTTTGCAAAAATTGCTTTGAAAGATTTTGCAAAAGATATTGCTTCTCCTTCAACAAATAGTCTTGATAAATTTTTGGATGATTCAGTTATTGATCCATTGCTTGAAAGCCCTGAAACACTCACTGATCTAGGACTTCATGATCTTGATTGGCTAACCAACCACAATGAAAAGATAAATGATTACTCTGTTGAAAAAGCTGAAGATGATCACAAGAAGTTTTTAGAGTATTACTCAAAATTAAATACATTCGACGAATCAGAACTTAATGATAGAACAAAACTTAATCTTGAGGTTGCAAAATTTTCTGCAGAAATTGAAAAAATGGGTTTTGAGAATTTTAGATACTACATGGGGCCGTTTATCCAATTTTATGGAACACATGTTTATTTTGTTAATTTCTTAACCGACACTCATAAGCTTGAAACAAAAAAAGATGCAGAAGACTACATTAAAAGAACTAATGCTATTCCAAAAGCTATCGATCAGCTTATGGTATTTGAAAAAAGAAGAGCTGATGCAGGCATTTATTCTCCAAGATTTGTTTATGAAAAAAGTTTTTTGCAAGTGCAAGCACTAGCTGAAACAACAACTGAAGAACATCCGCTTTATGTATCTTTTAAAGATGGTATAGATAAGATTGATATTACTGAAGATAGAAAAGTAGAAATGCTAGATGAGCTATCAGGTGCTGTTGAAAACTTCAAAATTTCATATGGAAAATTAAAAAATCTTATTGAAGAAAATATGTTAAGCGCTAGAGAATTTGATGGAGTTTGGAGTTTGCCTAATGGTGAAGATTACTACAAACATAGATTAAAGATTTATACCACTACAAGTCTAACAGCAGATGAAATTCATAATTTAGGATTAACGCTAGTAGATAAAATTCAATCTGAAATTAAAAGTATCTTAGCTAGTGAAGGTTATGACATTAATAGACCTTTAGAAAATATATTTGTTGAATTAAATGAAGATCCAAGATTTTTGTTTGAAGATTCAGATGAAGGAAGACAAGCGATTCTTGATGAATATACCAGAATAAATGAAGAAACTTATGAAATCTTGCCAGATTATTTTAATGAGCTTCCTCAAGCAAAAGTTGTGGTGAAAAGAATACCAATCTTTTCTGAGCAAAGTGCTGCAGGCGGCTACTATCAGGGTTCATCTTTAGATGGCTCAAGACCAGCTGCTTGGTATGCAAATTTATATGATATTGGAGCTACACAAACTTTTGGTATGCCAGCACTTTCTTTTCATGAAGCTGTGCCAGGTCATCATTTGCAAATAGCTCTAAATCAAGAGAATACAAATCAAACACTTTGGAATAAATTTGGCTATACAACTTCTGCATTTACAGAAGGATGGGCTCTTTATGCCGAAAGATTAGCTATTGAAGCAGGTTTAGTCACTGATCCATATGACAGGATTGGATCATTACAGTCAGAGCTTTTCAGAGCAGTTAGGCTTGTAGTTGATACAGGGATTCATTCTAAACGCTGGACTAGGGAAGAGGCTATAAAATATATGATGGATAATGCTGGGCAAGTTAAAAGCGCAGCCGAATCTGAAATAGAAAGATATATAGTCTGGCCTGCTCAAGCAACTGCTTACATGGTTGGCAGAATTAAAATTCTAGAGCTAAGAGAAAAAGCTAAAAATGAATTAGGCAATAGATTCGATATAAAAGATTTTCACTCAGTAGTTCTGATGAATGGGGTCTTACCTCTAACAGTTTTAGAAGCACTCATAGACGATTACATTGCTGATAATAGCTAAGCCTCTAAGCTAGCTTTTTCTATCTCATCTAATAATTTAGAGTTTTCTCTAAGAAATTCAGTGGCTTTATTAAGCCCTTGACCTATCTTTTCTCCTTTATAGCTGTACCAAGATCCTGACTTTTCAACTACATCTTTTTTAGCTGCATATTCAATAATTTCACCTATCTTGTTAATACCTTTTCCATACAGTATTTGAAAATCTACAACTTTAAATGGTGGGGCAACTTTATTTTTAACAACTTTAACCCTGGTTTCATTTCCAACTATTTCATCCCCGTCTTTAATTGCGCCGACTCTTCTGATATCTAGTCTTACACTTGAGTAAAATTTAAGCGCATTACCTCCAGTTGTAGTTTCTGGATTCCCGAACATCACTCCTATCTTCATTCTTATTTGATTAATGAATATAACCATAGTGTTTGATTTTTGGATGTTACCAGTTATTTTTCTTAATGCTTGGGACATTAGTCTTGCTTGCAGACCAACATGAGAAGCTCCCATGTCGCCTTCTAATTCAGCTTTTGGAACAAGAGCTGCCACACTATCTATTACTATTACATCTAAGCTTTTACTTTGTATGAGAGTATCTGTTACTTCTAGTGCCTGCTCTCCTGTATCTGGTTGAGAGACTACAAGCTCATCTATATCAACTCCTAATGCTTTAGCGTACTCAGGATCTAAAGCATGTTCAGCGTCAATAAAAGCTGCGCTACCACCAGCTCTCTGACATTCAGCAATAACTTGTAAAGTAAGTGTAGTTTTTCCAGAAGATTCTGGGCCATAAATTTCTACAACTCTACCCTTTGGCAAACCTCCGATACCTAAAGCTTTATCTAAACCAAAAGACCCTGTTGAGATTGAACCTATCTCAACAATATTTTTAGTACCCAATTTCATTATGGTGCCTTGACCATGATCTTTTTCTATCTGCTTCAACGCATTATCTAGTGATTGTTTTTTTGTATCTGCCATTATTTTTCCTATATAGTGTATGTATATACAGTATTAGATCATAATATTATTTTTTAGTCTACATAAAAAATAACTTTTTCACCCCAATAATGAACAGAATTATCTTCTAATTAAGTAAAATAGCTTCATGGCCTTTGTTGTAACTGAAGCTTGTATTAATTGTAAGCACACTGATTGTGTTGAAGTTTGCCCTGTAGATTGTTTCTATGAGGGCGATAATTTTATAGTGATAAATCCTGAAGAGTGTATTGACTGTGGTCTTTGTGAACCAGCTTGCCCAGTTAAAGCTATTTATGCTGAGGACGAACTTCCTCCGGATCAGATACCTTTTGTTGAGATAAATGACGATCTATCTAGAAAATGGCCAAACTTGACACAAAAAAAAGATGCTATGCCAGAAGCAGAAAAATATGCAGACATTAAGAACAAAATTGATATGCTTAAAAAAACTTAATTTAAGTGAAGCCAGATTGCAGGTATAGAACCAAAAATTAATCCTGAGAATAAAACTTTAGTTTGATGCTTGTTCTTTTCAAATCTTTGGACTATCTGAGCAGGGACAATAAAAAATGCTAAAAGCATACCCATTACAAATGGTAAAAGAGCTAAAATATCTAAATTCTTTACGTTAGATATAACTTCCTGATAGACACCAAGAATCAATAACACTAATGAACCAGATATTCCTGGCAATATGAATGCAGTAAAAGCTAGAAGACCAGCAAGAATAAATAATAAATCATTATTAAAATTAAATTCGATAAGCGAAAATGCTACAAGGAGCGCGACAATTATTCCTAAGGCAAAACTTAAAAAATATTTCGCTGAATCAGAAAAAATCTGATCCATTGTGCAATTTTTTATTACTGCAAATAACATTACTAGCGATAAAAATATTTTAAAAAAATTGAGTTGGTGCTCAATTAGATAGTCAACAAAATGTGCTGAAAGATAAATTGAAACTATCATTCCAAACATAAGAGGCACCATTAAAGGTAGATTCATGTTTTTAAAAAAACTACTAAAATCTGTAATTAATTTTTTGGGATTAAAGAATGATAGAACTTTAATAAAGGGCTCATAGACATTAAAAATACCAGCGATAGTTGCTCCTGAGATTCCAGGTGTTATTTCTGCAACACCCATACAAAAACCAGCACTAAATCTATATAGAAATTTAGACATCAGGTAATTTACCTTTCGTTTTACTTAGATTAGTCATATCCCAGTAAAGAGGAGTAACAGATATTTTATTTGCTCTTATTGCTTCAAAATCTGTTCCTGTTAAATCTCCAGCAGGCTTACCAGCTTTTCCAATTTTATAGCTTAGCTTATCTCCGCTTCCATTAAATTCTGGTGCTAAAGGCATGCCTCTACTTCCTAAAGAGGTAAAAGAAAAACCTGTTATATCAACAAATTCTAAATTGGGTACATTCATGTTAAAAACTAATCCTCCATGATGCTCATCAGAATAATTTTGAACGATATAATCTAGCATTAGTTCTGTTGCGATTATCGAAGATTGAAATTTCTCATAAGATTTCCCAGAAATAGATACAGCAAGTGATGGAAATTTTAATTTTCTGGCAGTTAATGCTGCTCCTAGAGTTCCTGAATGTATAACATCATCACCCATATTTGCGCCTTTATTGATTCCAGAGACAACAATATCTGGAATTTCTTTCATGATAGCCATGAGCCCCATAAAAATACAATCAGCTGGAGTGCCTCCAACCGAATATACATTGTCATCTAATTTATTCACTTCGACAGAAGTTCTGAGTGTTATAGCTGCGCCCTGTCCGCTCTTATCTTTTTCTGGAGCGATTAAAGTAACTTCATGTTTTTCTTTTAGTGATTCAAATAAAGCTCTAGTTATCTCTGATTCGATCCCATCGTCATTTGTTAATAATATCTTCATTCTTCTAATCTCGTTATTACAAGGGCTGCTGCACCCTCTTTCTTTCCTATAAAGCCCATTTTTTCTGAAGTCTTTGCTTTCAAACCAATTCTATCTTTTTTTAGATTCGTTAAATTGCTCAAACTTAAAATAATATCAGGCTTATGTTCTGATAGTCTTGGCTCTTCCATTATCACCACTATATCTATTTGTTTTAATGAGAAGCCCTTTTTAAGTACTTTATTATAAGCTATTTCAAACATCTCTTTCCCTGAAACATTAAGCCATTTTTTATCAGTATTTGGAAAATGATCTCCAATATCACCAAGACTAAGTGCGCCAAACATAGAATCAATTAATGCATGAATAATTATGTCGCCATCGGAGTGTGCAAGAAATGACATATGGTATGGGACTTTAAATCCACCGAGCATTAGGCCATCTCCATCTTCAAACCTATGGCTATCAAAACCATTGCCTATCCTTTCATTTGCCGTTGCTCTTTCTGCAATATCTTCTGTGACTGTAATCTTTATGTTCTTTCTGCTTCCTTGAATAATGCGTATTTTTCCACCAGATCTTTCAATTGCTTCAGATTCATCGCTTGGTTGAAAACCTTCTTTTAAACAGAAATCTAAAGAATTTTCTAATATATGTGAAGTTGTAATTTGAGGCGTCTGAGCCAAATAAAATTTGTTTCTATCAACACTTTTCTTTACGAATAGATCTTCTTGATTAATTTTTTTTAATGCTTCATAAACAGGAATTCCATAAGCTAATATATCTTCATCTGAAGGATTAAAGCTTTCCATTAAAAAAATTATTTCTTTTTTATCTATATAGGGTCTCACCGCATCATGCACAACAACAATACTATTTTTCTTAATAGAGTCTAGAGCTGACATTACAGATTCTGATCTAGTCTTGCCTCCTTTGACTCTTAAGATTTTTTTATGTTTTGAGATGCTAAGTTTCTCAAAAAAATTATCTTCAGGATGAATAGGAACAATAATTTTTTCAAAAATTTCTAAATCAAGAAAATGTTTAATTGTTCTTTCTAAGATGCTTATCCCATTTATCTCTGCATATTGTTTAGGAACATTTGACTCGAATCTTGTGCCAATGCCTGCGGAAGGGACTATTGCATATTTTTCATTCAGGCTTTTCTTCATCATTTTTAATCAACCCTAAATCTTCTTCTGCAATTTTTTTAATATGGTCTTCATTATTCTTCAAGAGCTCAATCTCTTTTTTTAGATCTTTATTTTCCTGATGGATAACTTTAAGTTCACTCTCTTTTTCTAAAATCAATTTTTCTATTTCTTCATTTTTTGAGAAGCTGAACTGTCCGTAAAAAATGTCCTTGAAGATAAAAAAAATGATTATCACTAATGTAGTAGCAACAAATATTTTTACTATATTTCCTGAAGAGTTCATGGATACAGCTCATTTTCTATCATTAGAAGACGATTGTACTTAGCTGTTCTATCTGATCTAGCTGGGGCTCCAGTTTTAATTTGCTTTGCATCAACTCCAACTGCAAGATCTGAGATAAAAGTATCCTCCGTTTCGCCTGATCTGTGAGAAATAATTGTTCCATAATCATTAGATTTAGCTAAATCTATAGTTTGCAAAGTTTCTGTTAGAGTGCCTACTTGATTAGGTTTAATTAAGATAGAATTTGCAACTTTTTCAGCTATTCCTTTTTCTAATAATTCTTTTTTTGTTACAAATATATCGTCACCGACTATTTGTAAATCGTTAGCTTTCGTTGAGAATTTTTTCCAGCCATTCCAATCTGATTCATCTAAAGGATCTTCAATAGAAAGAATCTGATATTTATTAACGAGGTCCATCAAGTATTCAATCATTTCATCAGAATTAAATTCATTACCTTCACTTTTCATTTGATAAGTTTCTTTCTTGTACAACTCAGATGATGCACAGTCTAATCCCAAGAAAATATCATCTCCATATTTCATTCCTTTTTCTTCAATTGACTTGATTATCTCTTCTATGACGAATTGATTTGATTCAAAGTTGGGTGCAAAACCACCTTCATCTCCTACTGTAGTGCTAAGATTTTTTTTGGCTAGGTTATCTTTTAAATGCATATAGACTTCAGTTGCTTTACGTAATCCATCTTTAAAAGAAAATTTATCGGATGGTATGACCATGAATTCTTGAATATCAATATTATTATTTGCGTGAGCTCCGCCATTAAGGATATTTAGCATTGGTCTTGGTATTGAAAATCTAGTTTTCTTAGAAGCTGAATTATTAAATAAAATATTTATATATTCATAAAGAGAAATATTAAGACTATTTGCTGAAGCTCTTGTGCAGGCCAATGAAATTGACAAAATTGAGTTGGCCCCAATTTTTTCTTTATTCTTGGTACCATCAAGATCTATTAGCAGATTATCAATTTTATTTTGATCATTACTTTCTAAACCTATTAAATGATTTGATATATCTTTTACTTGTTTAACAGCATTTAGAGTCCCAAAACCAAAATATCTTGATTTATCACCGTCTCGAAGCTCATGCGCTTCAAATGAACCAGCAGAGGCTCCGCTTGGAACAAGTGCTGCGCCTCTAGAACCGTCTTCTAAATAAACAGTTGTACATAAAGTAGGTTTACCTCTTGAGTCTAAGACTTCAAGTGAATCTATTTGTTTAATCTTCATGTTTATTTGCTCTTAACAAGATCATCAAGCAGCAGTATCTTATGCATAAAATTATCTAGTTCTGATAAATTAAGAGCGCAAGGGCCATCACACATCGCACTTGAAGGATCAGGATGTGTCTCAATAAATAGACCGGCAATATTTTGTGAGACTCCAGCTTTTGCTAAATCAAATACATACTGTCCTCTGCCTCCTGTACTTTTTTCTAACATGCCAGGTTGCTGAAGAGAATGTGTTACATCAAAGAAAACAGGTTTGCCCGAATCTTTTAGAATTTGAAAATTTAATGTATCGACTACCAGATTATTGTAGCCAAAAATATTTCCTCTCTCACATAAGATTACATCTGAATTGCCAGCTTTTTCACATTTACTTACTGCATGAAACATTTCTTTAGCAGATGAAAATTGTGGTTTCTTGATATTAATGATTTTTTTAGTTTTTGCTGCTGCAATAATTAAGTCAGTTTGTCGGCAAAGAAAAGCTGGAATTTGAATGACATCACAAACTTCTGCTACAGCTTCAGCTTGATTTGGTTCGTGGATATCTGTTATTAGAGGAACATCAAATTTTTCTTTCACTTTCCTTAATATTTCAAGACCTTCTTCTAATCCAGGCCCTCTAAATGAATCTGCAGAAGATCTATTTGCTTTATCAAATGAAGCCTTAAAAACATAATTAAATTTATATTTTTCAGCGATAGATTTAAATTCTTCAGCTACGCGAAAAAGAAGATCATCTGATTCAATGACATTGACGCCACCAAAAACAGTTAATCTTTGATCATTTGCTATTGGTAAATTATTTATTTTCATTTCTTATTCTTTAATTTTACAGCTGTCTTAATGAAATCGTTAAATAAAGGGTGTCCTGTTTTAGGTTTAGATGTAAATTCAGGATGAAACTGGCATCCTAAAAACCATGGATGATCTTTTAATTCAACCATTTCAACAAGATTGTGAACTTCTGATCTTGCTGAAACAACCAAACCTTTATTTTCCAACATTGGGATATAATCTGGGTTAACTTCATATCTATGTCTATGTCTTTCAAATATAGTTTTCTTTTTGTATAAAGATCCAGCTAGAGATCCTTTTAATAAACTTGCATTCTGAGCACCTAATCTCATGGTTCCGCCTTTATCAGAATCCTTATTTCTTTTCTCAATCGTTCCATCTTTGTTTTTCCATTCTGTAACAAGAGATATGACTTTATTCTTTGTTCGTGGTTTAAATTCAGTGCTATTTGCATCTTTTAAATCAAGCAGATTTCTTGTCATCTCAATAATTGCTATTTGAAGACCTAAACAAATACCGAAATATGGAGTCTTGTTTTCTCTTGCAAATCTTGCAGCTAAAATCATGCCTTCAATTCCTCTATTACCAAAACCTCCTGGTACAAGAATAGCGTCTGAATTCTTTAAGACTCTTTTATAGTTAGAAAGTTCTAATTTTTCTGAATTAACATAATTTATATTAATTTTAGTATCGTTATGAATCCCAGCATGATCTAATGCTTCAATTAAAGAAAAGTATGCATCTTTTAAATCAACATACTTGCCGACAAAAGAAACATTTAAATCTTTTGAAGGCTTTACCTTTCTTTTTATAACTTTCTTCCAATCCTTGAGATCAGGAATTGTTTTATCAAGTTGCAATCTCTCTGTAAGTATCTTGTCAATTCCTTCATCAGCTAAAAATAATGGTGCCTGATAAATAGTATCTAAGTTAGGTAAAGAAATTACCCCATCTTTTGGCATTGAACAAAATAAAGCAATCTTCTCTTTACTTTTTTGCGGAAGAGCATAATCTGATCGACAGATAAGAATATCAGGCTGTACTCCTAAAGTTCGATACTCTTTTACTGAGTGTTGTGTTGGTTTAGTTTTTAGTTCTCCAGCATTTGACAGATAAGGAACGAGCGTTAGATGTAAATATGAAGTCTGGTAACTTTTCAATTCTAGACCTAATTGTCTAATTGCTTCAATAAATGGTTGGCCTTCTATATCTCCCACTGTTCCTCCTATCTCGACAATAGCAATATCACAGTTTTTTGAAGCATTTAATATTTTACGCTTAATCTCATCCGTAATATGAGGAATTATTTGCACTGTTTTTCCTAGATATTCTCCTTTTCTTTCTTTCCTTAATACAGAGTAATAGACTTTCCCGGCCGTAAAATTATTTTTCTTTGTGCATACGTTATCAATAAATCTTTCATAATGGCCTAAATCTAAATCTGTCTCTGTTCCATCTTCAAGAACAAATACTTCACCATGCTGGAATGGACTCATAGTGCCTGGATCAACATTAAAATATGGGTCAAGTTTTATTACTGAAACTTTGTACCCCTTCGATTCTAAAATTGACCCTATAGATGCTGAAGCGATTCCTTTCCCTAGAGATGAAACAACACCACCTGTAACGAAAATAAACCTCGTATCTTTTAGCAAAATAAAATCCTTACGCTATTCTAAATAATTTTTATTAACTCTACCCGAGATATTAGTTAATAATTGATAAGAAATTGAATCCAATTCTTTTGAGAAATTAGTTAAGTTTGTATTAAAGCCCCACAATTCAACCCAATCACCTATTTTAATACTAGAGTCCTGTTCAAGATTTATTGTTATTAAATCCATATTTATTTTACCGGCTGTTCTAAATTTTTTTCCATTTATGCTAACTTCTCTTGATTCAGAGGAATAAGGGTATCCATCTGCATAACCTATTGATATACCAGCAATAATGCAATCTGATTCTGCTACCCAAGAACTATCATAACCAACACTTTCTCCAGCTTTAATATTTTTTAGCATTGTTATTTTTGATCTTAGGCATGTGACAGGCTTAATTCCATGCTCCATATATTTGCCACCATAAATAGCAATGCCTGGCCTAACAATATCAAAGTGAGATTCTTTGAAATTAAATATTGCCCCAGAATTAGCAAGACTTTTTTTATTATCAAGATCTTTGGTTAGGTTGGTAAAAAGCTCTATCTGTTCTACATTTTTTGTGTCTGATTTCTCACTTGATGATGCTAAATGTGACATAACTATTAAAGTAGAGTCCCTAAAATTCATATCTATTAATTCTTGATACCTTTCAAAGAATTCATCTGGGGAAAAGCCTAGTCTATTCATTCCAGTATTTATTTTGAGCCAAGCTCTATTAGTGTCTACAAGAAAATCGAATTTTTGGTGTATCTTCATTTGCCAATCAGAATGAATAACAAAATCTAAACCAAAATCCCTTGCCTTTTGATAATCTTCAATCTCATGGACTCCTTGCAGAATTAAGATAGGCTTGTGAGTTACCTTTCTTAGATTTAAAGCTTCATCAATAGTTATAACAGCAAAAGACTCAACATAAGGATCAATAACTTCACAGACTTCATTAATATCAAGACCATAAGCATTTGCTTTTATGACTGCTTGAATTTCTGCGGAGGTTTTTGATTCTATTACTTTGAGATTGTTCTCGAGATTTGAAAGATTAATCTGTAGTTCTGTTTTCCGCATAACTATTCATAATTTCTGGAGCTAAATCTCCAAATCTTGTTAACTCATCTCTAAAAGAAAGAAGTATATCTTTAGTTGGGCCATTTCTATGTTTGACAAGTCTTAATTCAACAACATTTTTCCAGTCCTCATCTTTGCTATATAAATAATCTCTATAGAGCATAAATATTAGATCTGCGTCTTGCTCAATAGCACCGGAATCTCTTAGGTCTGCCATTTGTGGTCTTTTATTAGGTCTTTGTTCTACTGCTCTGTTTAACTGTGATAAGACAATCACAGGAGCATTAACTTCTTTAGCTAGATATTTCAGTGAACGAGATATATCTGATAATTCATTAACTCTGTTTTCAGTTCTTCCTGGCATCTGCATTAATTGAATATAATCAACAACAACAAGTTTCACTCCACCATCTTTTCTGTATTGTTTAGCTAATCTTCTAGCCTTAGCTCTAATTTCCATTGGAGATATGTTTGGCTTATCGTCAATATGAATGTTCATGCTTTCAAGTTTTTTAGCTTTTTCAACAGTCTTTTCCCACTGTCTATCAGTAAGATTTGCAGACTTAAAACTTTGTTGCGAGATTCCCGCCATAGAAGCCAGCATTCTTGAAGTAAGAGATTCTGATGACATTTCTAAGCTAAAAACTAAAACGCAGCCATCTTCTTCTTTTGCTACATTTTCAGCAATATTCATTGCCAATGATGTTTTACCCATACTAGGTCTTCCTGCAATAACAATAAGATCTTCTTTTTGCAATCCTTGAGTTACTCCATCAACCGCCTTAAAACCAGAAGAAATACCGATTAATTCACCCTGTTTTTTTGATAATTCTTCTAACCTGTCTAATGTTGATGGTATATATTCTTCAATCTTTTTTAATGAATCATTTTTTGTTCTATTCTCAGATAATTTGAATATCTCGGCTTCTGCTTCATCTAAAATCTCATCACTAGACTTGCCTTTAGGGTTATCTGAGGTCTTGATTAATTCTTGCAATACTTTTTTTAAATTTCTATCGATTGACTGATCTTTTACAAGATTTGCATAACTGTCAGCAGCTAGAGCAGAAACAGGAACTGTTTGAAGTTCTTTTAAATAATCAACGCCACCAACTCTTTGAAGTGAATTTTTTCGATCTAATTGTTTAGATACAGTTATATGATCTATACCCTTACCTTCATCAGCAAGTTTCTTTATGCATTCATAGATTTCTCTATGAGCTTCTGATTCAAAGTCGCCTGGATTTATAAGAGCGTCAACCTCGGGATATTTTTCCTTTGATAATAATAACGATCCTAATACTGCTTGTTCAGCTTCAATGTTACTTGGCATTATTTTGCTTTTACTTCTATAGATATAGATTTAACTATTTCTGGATGAAGTTCAATGTTTACTTCAAATTCTCCAACTTCTTTTATAGGTCCAGTCGATAGAATTATTGATGAACGATTAACAAAATCATGTCCTTTTTCGTGAATTGATTCAAGTATTTCAGAAATACCAACTGATCCAAATAACACTCCGCTCTCTTGTGCATTAGCAGAGATTGTTAATTTCAGCCCTTCTATTGCAAGAGCATGCGCTTCTGCAAGAGACAATTCATCTTGTGCCTTTTTAAGATATTCTTCTTTTTTCTCTTCGAAATCTTTTATGTATTTTTCTGTAGCTGGTAAGGCCTTATGATAAGGAAGTAAAAAATTTCTTGCGAAGCCAGATTTTACATCAACAATATCTCCAATATTGCCAAGATTTTTAATTCTTGTAACTAGTACAACTTTCATTACTTTACTTCAACTTTGTGTTTGTCTGTAAATGGCAAAAATCCAAGTATTCTTGCTTTCTTTACGGCTTTAGTCAGTTTTCTTTGATCTTTTGCATTTAATCTCGTATATCTTGATGAAAGAATTTTTCCATTGTCGGATACAAAGTACTTTAAAGATTCTGGATCTCTGTAATCAATGTTTAATTTTTTTTCTTCTGTCATTTAAACGCCTAATTTAACAGTTAAATGCCTAAATACATTTTGATCATACCTAAATTTTTCTTCTAATATTGGTAAAGTTTCTGGCTCAATTTTTACATCAAGATGAATATAGTTTGCATAATTCATGTTATTAATTGGATAAGCTAATTGCCTCTTACCTAGAAGCTTTGTATCAACTAAATCTCCTTTATTTTCCTGAATAACTTTTTTTAAATCATCAAGAAATTGATCGACTTCATCCATTGTATTTGGATTTAGAAGGAGCATTAACTCATAATTCTGCATTATTTAAGTACCAAATTCGGACCTGAACCATTCAAGCATCCGGCCTATGATACCTCTGCTTTGATTAAAGGTAAACTGTTTCTTTCGTTCTGATACACAAAATTTTATCATTCCAAGAATTGAACTAAATTGTGGTTTAATAAGTTGTTCAGATTTATAAGGCATTTCAACTTGAGGTAGTCCTATATCAAAATTGTTTTTTGTTACATCTTCACCAAGTTTCTGTACTCCTTCTAAGTTCGCTGTTCCTCCTGTAAGAACATAGCCTGTCGGCATGTGACTCAACATTCCATTATCCTCAACGCAAATAGCACAATGCCTTATGATTCTTGTTAAAGATTGTTCAATAACTTCAGAAAGTGCTTTCCTTGATATTTCTGTTTCTTTATTTTCACTGATTCCTTGCACTCTTAAAGAATCTTCAGAATCTGAATCTAAAATAGCACACCCATATTTCTTTTTAATTTCTTCTGCTTGAGTTGATGTAATTTTAAGGGATGTAGCAATTGTTTCAGTTATATAATCACCTGCATAAGGGAAAACTTTTGAAAAACGAATTGAGCCTCCTTTATAAATAGTAAGATCTGTTGTTCCCGCGCCTATATCTATTAAGCACACCCCAAGATCTTTCTGATCCTGAGTTAAAACACTTTCAGCAGCTCCTAATTGATTAAAATAAAATTTTTTGATTCTCAGATCATTCAATTCTTCAATGCATTTTGAGATATTCTCTTTAGTGTTCTGAGAACAATAAATTAGATGAGTTCTGGCTTCTAATCTAACACCATTCATTCCTATAGGTTCTGCGATGCCGGGCTGACCATCAATGGTATATTCATTTGGTGAAACATAAAGCAGAGTTTTATCATTAGGCACTTTCAAAGTTGAAGACATGTTTAAAGCAGACTGGACATCTCTAGCAGTGACTTCTTTTTGTCTAATAATTACAGAGCCAGTTGAATTAATGCTAGATATCTGTTCTCCTGAAAAACTTACAACGATATCTTTAATTTTTTCTCCGGACTTGCTCTCTAGCTCATTGATAGATCTAGAAATATCTTCAGAGATTAATCCTATATTTATTATTGATCCTGTTTTAATGCCAGAAGTTTCAATTGATGAGAATGCTATTACTTCAGGCTTTGTATCCTCATCTTTGACAAGAATAGAGCTAATCTTTGATGTGCCTAAATCTAGAATACAAATCATATACCTTTAATTGAGCCTTCAATTATCATTGTTATTAATTCTTGGTAGTTTATCCCTGATTTTTTTGCAGACAAAGGAAATAAACTTTTTTCTGTAAAACCAGGCACCGTATTGATTTCCAGAATACCTAGATTATTTCCATCAGAAACAAAATCAACCCTTCCCCATACCTTGCACCCATGAGAAGAAAATGCTTTAACTGCAATATCTTTTAATTCCTCTTTTAAATCTTGATCATCTATATTAATTTTCCTTGTTTCTCCAGATTCATATTTAGCTTCATAATCATAAAAACCTCTATCTGGGTCTGGTAATATCTTTAGAGGTTCCAGCGCCTTTCCATTAAGGATACTGACAGTATATTCAGAATGATTGTATGCTCTCTCTATTAATACTTCTTCTGAGAAATTTCTAGCAATATCTATCGCTTCTTGAAGGTTTTCTTTATTTTTAACTTTGGAAATACCTAGGCTTGATCCATTGCTATTGGGCTTAACAAAAAAACTACCTTCATAATTCAGAAAACTATTATCAGCTTTAATTTTTTTATCTTTATCGACCACAATATATTCTGGAGTTGGCAGCTGATTATCTAGAAGAATTTTCTTTGAACGAATCTTATCCCAACAATTTTCACATGATTTTTGATCTGATCCTGTAAAAATAATTTCTTTTTCTGTCAAAACCTTTTGTATTTTTCCATCCTCTCCTCCAGCGCCATGAATTGCTATAAAGATAATGGAATCTTTGTCGGTTTCATCAATTCTAAAATCATTTAAATCTACCAAAGTTGCTGAAAACTTTTCTCTATCTATATTTTTATATATTGAATTTGCAGTAAGTTTAGATATTTCATGCTCATCTGAGTCTCCTCCATAAAGAATAATGATTTCTTTCATTTATACATTGCCAAAAGAGAATTTGAGATATCAATTACATTGCCAGCACCTTGTGTAACAAGAATCTCATTATTTTTTACTTCATTTTCAAGGATCTTAGAGATTTCTTTTATATTTTTAGCAAAAAAGGCTTTGTTACCTTTTTTAATTAAAGAATTGACAAAATCATACGAACTTATCCCTTCAACATTCTGTTCACCTGCAGAATAAATATCCAAAATAATTACTTTATCTAGCAAGCTGAGACAATCCACAAAGTCATCAAAGAGTATTGAAGATCGTGAATATCTATGAGGCTGAAAAATCATATTAATTTTTTTATTTTTATAAGATGACTTTATCGCTTCGATGGTGGCGCTGATTTCTGTTGGATGATGACCATAATCATCAAGTAATCTTATTTTTTTATCGCTGATTCTTAGATTTCCTTTAAATTCAAGTCTTCTTGAGACCCCTTCAAATGATTTAAGAGAATCTTTTATTGTTTTTGTTGCTATGCCTGCTTCCTTTGCAACTATATAAGCAGCTGTAGCATTTAATGCATTATGGCGTCCTGCAATCTTTAATTGCAATCTAACTTCCTTGCCAATTGAATTTCTTACTAAAGTGAACTCTTGAAAACTGTTGGTTTGTTTCAAATTTTTTAAATAATAATCTGCTGATTTATTGAATCCATAAGATATTTTTGGTCTAGAGAGATCATTAAAGAGTCTTTCTCCTTTTTCTTCATCTGTGCAAATTATGGCTGTGCCATAGAAAGGTAAGTTTTCAAGGAATTGATAGAAAGTTTCATTAAGTTTTTCTATATTATTTTCATAAAAATCTAAATGGTCATTATCAACATTTGTTATAACGCTTATCTCTGGACTTAAGTGTAAGAAAGATGCATCACTTTCATCTGCTTCAACAATAAGATATTCGCTAGAACCAAGGATACTCTTATCTTCTTGGCCTAATATTCTTCCGCCAATTATATAAGTAGGATCAAGATTAGCTTTTATAAAAATATTAGCAATAAGGCTAGTAGTGGTTGTTTTTCCATGCGATCCAGCTACAGCTATACTTTGAAATCCACGCATTAAACTTGATAACATTTCTGCTCTAGC
>Ga0115011_10001489_pt1 | contig 16845 bp, 9 predicted proteins | sample TroAtlMetagenome_2_FD_88705 | JGI IMG/M metagenome (GOLD analysis project Ga0115011, IMG submission 88705) | Marine eukaryotic phytoplankton communities from Atlantic Ocean - Tropical Atlantic ANT8 Metagenome | ecosystem: Environmental > Aquatic > Marine > Oceanic | place: Tropical Atlantic...
CATGACTTGGGACCCGGACACTATCGAATCGAAGTGGGAGACGTTCCTGTTTCCTGGGGTCGCGTCCTCATAGATCACGTTTTTGTGAGTCCTGCCCCTGTGGACGAAGTGGGTGATGACGCCCCTCATCCTGGAACTGGCGCCCCGGGGAAATGGCTCAAAGCAGGGGCCGGAATGCCACCTTCGGCGTACTTGGTCCAACACCTGGTCGCCTGCTGGCGACGCCAAGGCCCCTCCGCACTCGGCGTCCAGACTGTTGCCGATCGAATCACTGCCTTGGCAAACCATTCTCCAGCCCTCGTAAGCGCTGTCGTCCCACGCAGGCTCACCGTGCCGCGCCTCGCTTGGCTCCTACAATCCCTCGTCGCCGAAGACATTCCCGTCCGAGACCTGGAGGGCATTTTGGAGCATTTGAGTCAGCAGAAACCCAGCATCGCCACCGATGCGGATCGGTTAGCGGCGCTGCGACGTGCCATGTCTGCGCAAATTACCGCACGGGTCGCATCCGAAGGATATGTCGAAGCATTGTACCCGGACGCCAACCTCGAACGCGCCTTGCGCGAAGGTAGTTGTCTGCGGGGAGAAGAAATCGACGACCTGACGGCTGACATCGTCGAAGCTCTCGCTCATCGACCACGGGCCTGCCTCGTCGTCCCGGGCCCTCTACGCGGTATTTTTAGAGAGACGCTGTCCCCCCATCTTCCGGGACTGGCCATTGTCGCCGGTGGCGAATTATTGCCTGAGGTCAAGACCGTGACCGTTGGCATGGTCGGTGTCGACTAGACGCCTCTGGAGAGATTCACCGACCTTCGCGCTGAAGATACAGCCGCTGAATTCGCTCTTCGATATCGGTCACGGTGAGGGTCTTCATCTTCGATAGACGCACCCGTCCGGGCGCTCCCCCCTTGATGGGATGAACGTGCTTTCGACGCGTATGCGTCACGTCCACGACCGTCTCTCCCCGGAGGTCGCTGTGATGAACCGCGAGGGCCGCGGCGTCACGGAGCGTCTCCGGGTGTGGTTCATCGTTCCGCGCTGGGAGCGGCACCACGACATGGGCACCCGGTGCATCGCGTACATGGAACCAGTGGTCATTTCCCCGCGCCGCCCGAAAGGTCGTCTCGTGGTTATCAGCACCGCCACGGCCGACCAAAATCCGCTGGTCTCGATCACTCATGAACACCCGGTAGGGGCGTCGCGGCGTCGCCTTCCCTTTGCTCTTCGTAGGAATCGTCTGGCGGGACAAAAGACCCAGTCGAATCAATCGTTCTTCCAAGACCTCGTTGTCGCCGCTCTCGGCCAATGCCGCCTCGAGCGACCGCCCCAAGTCCTCCACCTCCGTCTTGCGGGCTGCCGCGCGCGCAGCACCTGCCGTTGCCTTCCGGTATCGCTGAAAAAGGCGCGCGACATTCCCGGCACCATCACGCTTGGGGTCCAAGGCGACCCGAACTCGAGGGGTGTCGGGCGCATACCAGTCGGTTACCCAGACCTCGGCATCACCGCGCGTCACCAGATGCAATTGCGTCTTGAGCAATTCACCCTGCCGTCGATAGCGATCCGCATCTGCACTGCGCTCGATGTCCTGCTCCACTTTGTTTCGCAGTCGGGTCCACTTTTTCCGTGCGCGTCGCTGTAATCGAGCACGCTTGGCAGCGATCCGCTCTGCGGACCTCCGCGCGATGGTCGTCAGTGCTTGACGCTCTATTTCCAGGGCCGAACGACCATCGTCGGCATCTGCCCGCTGGGGTGGTGCAGGCGGCGAACAATAGGCTTCTCCTACCCGGATTCGTGGGCTTCGACGTCCGAGGGCAAGCACCTTCTGCTCTCCGTCGACGGCCACGATATTCGCCGCACGGCCCGTCAATTCCACGATTAAGCCACCACCAATGAACGCCAGGCGGACGACTCGATCGAGGGGGTCCAAGGTCAGTGCAGACAGCCGTCGGCCCTTGGCCGTCGCACGGAGCCACTCCACAACGGTGCTGGCGGGCGTGTAATTAGGGCGCAGGGTGTCTGTTTCGGCAATCCGAGGTGCATCTGGGTCACACGAGAGGATGAAATTGATCGTCTCACCCGGTCGGCGAATCCGCAGACAAACTGTCATGGGATCGGGATGGCGGATCTTTTGGATCTGGCCACCTACGATTCGCGGGGCTAAGTCGGCTACTAATCGACAGAGGGTGGCGTAACTCAGCATGAATTATACGGAGAGTGCATATTTCATAGGTAACCTATCTGGTTGCTGGAGTGTCCGTATTCCTTGACCCATAGGTCAATTGCGGCCTTCGTAGCCGTCTGGTAAAAGGCCCGAAACTCAAAGCTGGAGGAGAACGATGCGCGTCCTTGCATGGAATGGAGAGCTGACTCAATTCAGCGGTGATGTCCTGGCCATCGGCCGATTTGACGGCGCGGCCCCGAGCCCGGCGGAAATTAAGCTCGATGCGGCTCTCGGTGGTGCCTTGGGGGCAGCCGCAGAGCGCCTCCGCTTTAAAGGTAAGGCGCGTCAACGCGTCACGGTCGCGGCACCGGATTCCTTGGCGTCAAACTTGGTTGTCCTCATTGGGCTGGGCAAAGAGAGTGATTGCGCCCCCGCCGACTTGCGGGACTTCGCGGCCCTCGCCATCGAGGCCGCACTCGCCGAGCGCTACCCCACGGTGGGACTCGTTCCGCCGACCAGCGGTCTCGAGGCCGTCGAGCAGTTGGCCATTGGATCGACCCTCGGTGCTTACCGCTACTACGATCTCCTGTCAGAGCCCGAGGATGGACCGCGCGCGGCCATGGAAGCCGTATCGGTCCTCACCGACGAGGACGCCTCGGCGACCCTCACTCGCGCTGCAGGCTTGGCCGATGCTGTATGTCTCGGTCGAACACTGATCAACGAGCCGGCCAATATCTGCACCCCGGAGCGCCTCGAAGGTGTGGCCCGGGAGATCGCAAAAGCACCAGGCTTCGAGCTCACCGTCTTGGGGCGTCCCGAGATCGTAGCCAAGGGCCTGGGCGGCATCGAAGCCGTGAGCCGGGGTGCGGCAAATCCCCCCCGTTTCATTCATCTCAAGTACGTACCTGAGGGTCATGATGGCAGCGACCCCATTGCCCTCGTGGGCAAGGGCCTGACCTTTGATTCCGGTGGGTTGAGTATCAAGCCCGCCAAGAGCATGTTCGAGATGTACATCGACATGGGCGGTTCAGCCGCAGTCCTCGGCGCCATGCGCGCGGTGGCCACGCTCCAGCCCCAGATCGCGATCCACGCCATCGTGGGTGCATGTGAGAACATGACCGGCTCCAACGCATATCGTCCCGGCGACGTCATCACCATCTACGGTGGAAAGACGGTCGAGGTCCTCAACACCGACGCCGAAGGCCGATTGGTTTTGGCCGATGCCCTCGAGTATGCAGCTGAGTTCAACCCGCGCGCGGTCATCGACCTCGCGACGCTTACAGGCGCGTGTGTAGTGGGCTTGGGCCCAAATTACGGTGGTGTCTTTGCCGATGACGAACCATTGGCAGAGCGCTTGATGGCGGCGGCGCAGTCTGCTGACGAACGTTTCTGGCGACTTCCTCTCGACCAGAAGCTCGGGGAAACGTTAAAGAGCAAGCGTGCCGATGTCGCAAATATCGGCGGACCATGGGGGGGTGCCATCACCGCGGCGCTCTTCCTCCAACGCTTCAAGGGTGACACACCGTGGGTCCACCTGGATATCGCCGGGGCCGTACTGGCCAGCAAAGACGACGGTTATATTCGAGCCGGGGGGACCGGTTTCGGAATCATGACCTTGTTCCACCTGATCGAAGGCATGAGCCAATCGCGCTGAATGAGCATGCTCTTGAGCCGAAGACGAGGCCATCACAGTCTGGTGGCCCCGTTTCATTCCCCCCCGCCCGACGCCCGCATCTAGCCGGTCTACCCACACCGTTTGCCACCTCCGCAAGACCCTGGCAGCAAATGCTCTTGATGGGGTGGTGGGTGCTCTTGGGCTGCATGCATCCCGCCGGTGCCCAAGGGCCGGCCTACGCATCCATTGAATCGAACGCTCAATTACCCGCCGCCAAGGTGGTGGTCGAGCGCGTCCGATTCGAAGGTGTCCGACTCAGTCGGTTGCTGGGCATCTCAGCACGCATCAAGATTCCCTCAGGCGCCGTACTCGACGAAGACGTCGTGGAACGCGCCCGCCTACGCCTCCTGTCCACAGGACTCTTCGAAAGGGTGCAAACTCGCCTCACCCGTGGCACTGCACGCGGTCACGTCGTCGTCGTCTTCGAGTGTACCGAACGCGTTACGACCAGTCTGGACGCGTTTCACCTGGGTTTGGCGCGACCCGCTCCGTTCTGGGCGGGCCTCGAAGTCAGCGACCTCGACCCTTTGGGCATTGGCGTCGGTGCGGACGGTGGTTTCGTCGTTGCCGAAGAACAACATGCGATTCGATTGGGTCTACGCCTTCGTGACCCGGGTGCCCTCGACGGTTTGATGCGTTTGAGTGGCTATCGGCTCGTGGGCAAGGAGCCCATGGTCGGCCCTATCGGCCAGATCTTCGAAGGCAACGCTGTTCGACAGGTTTTCCTCCCCTATGAGCGGACCGGTGTCGGCTTGGGCATGACCTTCGACATGGATGACCTTTTGAGGACCCACGTCGAGGTGACCGTCGAGCATGTCGGTGTCACGCCCCCGACCGGTTATGAGGCCGTCCATCCCGGGCGCGTAAACCGACCTTTCGATTTTCAAATCGATCCGGAAGCGTCCATGCACATGGGCGTCGAGGGGGGTCTCTTCTATGATAGTCGAGACGACCCAGCGTGGCCCCGTCGGGGTATGCGCGCCAGTCTCCATGGGCGACTGGGATACCACGGTGCGGTCTATGGCAAAGCGATCGCGCGGATCGAACACTACTTTCCGCTGTTCTTCGGACACACCCTCAGAGTCGACTCCTTGGCCGGCGCTGTCGCCGGAAAAGCCCCTTTCTTCGAGCAATTTTTCGTAGGGGATCTGCATCCCTATATTCCGGCCCGGTCCCTCGGCTTGAACTTCTCTCGACGCCGCGGACCACAGCTGACCAATGGTCGCCTCGACACCCAACGATATGAGATTTTGGCGGGTCGTCTGGGCGCCGAATATCGGATTCCTTTGGGCAAGTCAGGCAGCGCTTACGGCACGGAGTTCTTCATCGGGGGTGCGCTCCTGACGTTATCGACCCCGGGTGATGACCAGGTAGTAGATCATCCCTGGCCCCCCTTCGATGCGGTGATCGATTTTGGTCTCCGGTTCGAGACTGAGATCGGGGTCATGGGACTGAGCGTCGGCAATCTCTTCCTACTGGTGGATCCGTGATTGCGGCCCTGCTCTTGGTGGTCTTGGCTTCGCCCAGTCCACCACCGTGGCTGGAGCGCGATGGGTCCACTGTCAGAGTGAGTTACGATCTGACGAGCCTTTTCGACGCACCGCTCAGGCGCCGACTCAAAAGTGGTCTGTCCACCACCCTGAGAATCCACGTAAGTCTCGAGTCCACCCAAGACCAACAGAGCGTAGGCAGCGTCTGGCGCCTGGCACGAGTCCGCTGGGACCTATGGGACGAAAAGCTCAGCGCAGCCATCGATGATCCACAGGGGCCTGACGTCAAAGTCTTCGAGAATCTCGAAGCCTTTATCGCGCGGTTCGCCCGTGCCAATGGCCAAGTACTCGCCATCGGGGTCAGGGAGGACGCATCCGTGTATCGGACCCGCGTCAGATTGGACGTCAATCCCGTCAATGCCCAACAAATGGCGTGGATCCGACGGTGGTTATCGGATTCGGCAGAGTCTGCGGCGTTGGATCCCTTGGGCTCCGGCCTCTTGGGGAATTTCGTACGCCTTTTCGACAACCTGAAATTAGGCGAAGCGGAGCGCACCTTCAATATAGACGGCCGTCCCGTTCGCGGCGATCGACTGCCCTACCTCCAAAACCGTCTCAATCCGCCGACAAAGGAGTAGCCGCCATGGGTCGTCTAGAACTCAAACTCTTGGTGGTCTTGGTCTTTCTGACGGTACTGCCCCTGACCGTGGTCTATATCTTGGCGAGCCCTGTCTTCGAGCGGACCCTGACGGTCGGTGGCCTCAACCCGGCCATCGAACAGGCACTGGCCGATGCGGTCGATGTGTACGGCGCATTCATCAAAGCAGAAAAGCAGCGACAGACAGCGACGGCACATCGTCTCGCGGAGAGCCGCGGTTTGACGGCGGCTGCGGCCGGCGGCCCGACGGCGACGACAGAATGGCTCCAACGCGCCATGGGCGATCCTCGAGTGTTGTCGATTAAACTGTCCCCGACCGATGGCGGCGAAATAGTCACTGTCCGTGCGCGCGACGCAGGGCCCGAGCGCTGGCGTACACGTACCCTTACTTTGACGCTGGAAGGAGTCCCGGGGTATCGAGAAATGCACTTCACCTACGGGATTGAACGCGCCTTCCTGCAACGTTTTCAACGGATGGATCGTGACGTCATTACCCCCTTCTCGGTGATGGAGACCTACCGCGACGAGTTGGTCTCAGACCTGGCACTCCGATTCATGATTCCGCTCACGGCAGCCCTGGTATTTGCGGCGTTGATCGCGGTGGTCGTGGGCCGTCGTACCACCAAGCGTCTCCTCCGTCTGAGAGACGGAATGAAAGCTGTGGCAGCGGGTGATCTCGACGCCCATCTCGCCCCGGAAGGTCGGGACGAAGTGACGGAGTTGGCCTTGGGTTTCAATGAAATGGCCGATCAACTTCGCGAGAGTCAGGCACGGGTGGCCTATCTCACTCGGGTGTCGGCGTGGCAGGGCATTGCGCGAAGATTAGCGCACGAAATCAAGAATCCTCTGACACCGATTCTCCTATCGGTCCAGCAGGCCCACGGGAGCTATGAGGGCGCAGACAAACACCACCAAACCGTACTCGAAACGACCCGAGAAATCGTAGAACAAGAGGTGCGTACCCTGGAGCGGTTGGTCGACAATTTCAGCCGTTTTGCCCGCCTCCCGGAGCCACAACGGGAACCACACGACTTAGTGGGGCTCGTGAAGGATTTGGTCAAATCCCATCCCGAGATCGAAGGATTGAAGGCGGTTCTGCCTGCTGAAGCGATGATTGCAGAGGTTGATCGCGACCTCCTCCGCCAAGCTCTGACCAATGTGGTGAAGAACGCCTCCGAGGCACTCCGCGAGGTAGACCATTCGCCAGAAGTGCGGGTCACCGTCAATGGAGAGGCCGAGCACATCACCCTATGGGTGGACGATAATGGGCCGGGCATCGATGCCTTGGACCGAGAGCGCGTGTTCGAGCCCTATGTGACGGGGAAGAGCGACGGAACGGGCTTGGGGCTGGCCATCGTAAAGAAGGTCATTTTAGACCACGACGGTCACATCGACGTCGAAGAAGCACCGATTGGCGGTGCACGTTTCGTACTAAAGATGCCGCGGCGAATGCGTGCAGAGGACACCGAAAGCTGAATCGAGCTTGCCGTTCTCAGCGGTCCGCGGCACATGCCTGGGTCTGTTGGGGACACACGGCAAAACACGATGAACGACTGTTGCAGCGCGCTGTCCCAGCACAGGCGGCGAAGTCTCGCCAAAGACTCAACGCCTCCTCGTCGCCATTGACGATGCAGCGCTGACCGCACTCGACGTCAGTACAGCTAAAAACGCATTCCATAATGGCGTCGCAGGTCAGCGAACCGTAGCCCAGCCCATCGTCGACACACGCGCGAATCTCGGCACCACATGCCTCATCTTGGCATGCGCCGTCTCCCGGCATGCACTCGGCAGCATCCAAGCAATCGACCGCCGCTACCAAGAGGTCGACCGCTTCCGGCGTCGAGTCCACGACGCATTCGGTGCCACATTCGGGCACCGCCGGATCACATTGATTGAGGCATTGGAGTAATTCCCCACATGAGGCCCCCCCCATCGGGCCGGGCGGTAACGCCCCAAAACAGCCGATATAGGCATCTTCACACGGACCCGTTACGCACTCGGCGACGAGATAACCATTGTCGTCGACACACTCATTCTCTTGAACGCACGTAACCCAGCCCTCATACCGTTCGATTCCGGCCGGCGTAGACGCACCTATGCACGACACAAAACAGGCATCGTCCGTACAATTGGAGAAACACTCGTAGAGCTGTCCACAGGATTCGGCTCCCCCGCGCCCGCCCAGGTCCACGCAAAAACCTGAGTAGCCGCATTCAGCGCCGGCCGGGCACGGTCGATCGGGCGTGCACGCTGCGCCGTAGAAAGATGCGTCTGTTTTTTCATCACTGCCGTCACACGCAAAAAATGCGGTGCAAAAGAGCAGGAGAAGCAAAATGGGCGGTCGATAGAATTGCATGGGGGAGCAGCATAACGCGGGGCCTCGGTACATTGCATGGGCAATTCTAGATCATGGAAGGGATCGATCGAGCGGGTTTGGCTTGTCTGACGGTCACCTTCCCCTCAAGAATAGATGCATGGATAAGTCGAGGTTCCTCACAAAACTCCGCTCTCGTACGGGATCAGAGATCTGGATCGCCGAACGGAGCAGCGGCGAAGGACTCGATCGGATCTGCCTCGCCCATCGTATTGACGCCGGCGCAGCACGTCGGATCGAACCCCTCCGAGACGGTCAGCACCCGTTAGGGGCCGCAACCCTGGGCATTGCCCGTCTAGAGGATGCCACGTTTTCACTCGCTGAAATTCGACCAGCCGAGGTGCTGAGTCGCATTAAGGAGCGATACCGTCGAACAGGTCGGGCTGGGATTCCAGTGCCGGTGGTCTCACACGTAGTCGCAGATGTGGCACGCTTCGCAGCCTTTCTCCACGCCAGAGGACTCACGCACGGCGCCTTGGACGTAGATCGAGTCGCCATCGACTACGAGGGCCGAGTGATGGTGTGCGATGTCGCTTTGGGTGTCCTGCGGCGCCAACCCAAACGGCATGACATCGCAGCCCTGGGCTACTTGATGCGCGCTCTCAACTCGCAATTACCAGCGCCTCTATTGGACATCGCCCAACGTGCCACGCGAGGAAAGATCGACGCAGCCGAAATCGCCGTTGGACTCATGGCGTGGCACCGAATGAGTGGGCAAGGGGTCGATGACGAGGCACTGCGGATCTCGGAATGGATGCGCTCGTTGTTCAATGAGCGTTTGGCAGCCTGGAACTTAGTGGCCGACGCCCCTGACCTCGGCCCCGAAGTCATCCGGGTTTTGCGAACCCTCATCGAGCCTTCAGAATCTCGAGGTGTCCCCGCGCCCGACCAAGGCTGACGACCACACGCCGCCCGCGGCCGATGAGCGCCAACCCACATCAATCAACTTCGACGAAAAGTGCCTTTAGATAGTCGGTCTCCGGCGCTAAGAGCAGCGTCGGATGATCTTTGGGCGCCCCGCGTCGGTCGACGACACGTGCCCAACGTTTGGCATCTACGGCGGCATCAGCAACGATGCGTTCATAGTCGACCCCACTCACATGAGCGCTACACGAACAGGTCACCAATAAGCCCCCGGGGCGCAGAATCTTCAACGCGCGCAGATTCAACTCTTTGTAGGCACGGCGTGCTGCTGGAATCGCTTTTCGGGCCCGCGCAAACGGCGGCGGATCCAAAATGACTGTATCGAAGCGGCGTCCTTCGCGATCGTAGGCCCGCAGTACATCGAATGCGTTGCCTTCGACGGTCTCGATCTCGAGAGCATTGCGCACAGCATGTCCGTTGAGGCGTTCGAGTGCGGGTGCACTGCTGTCGAGGGCCGTCACCTCACAGCCAGCCCGGGCGAGTCGGAGGGCAAAGCCACCTTCGTAACTACAACAATCGAGCGCTTCACCCTGGGCCATCCGCGCCGCAGCCCGCTGATTCTCCAATTGGTCGTGATACCCGCCGGTCTTTTGACCTTCCATCAGGTCGTACACCCAACGCAGACCATCCACCTCGACCTCGACTCGGGCATCGTCTCCCACCATCAAGCGCTTTACAGCTTCCATGCCTTCGAATGCACGACTGCGGGTATCATTGCGCAGCGCCACCACTTTCGGGTCAAACCGAGCTTTCAATGCCGCCAAGGTCGTGGATTGAAACCGCTCGGCGGCCTGGGTCACGGTCTGAAATCCAATACCGGTCCCAAAACGGTCGACAATGAGGCCCGGAAGTCCATCGGCATCGCCGTTGACGAGCCGGGTACAAGGTTGAGTCGGATCCCGCCGTTCAATGGCAGCATTGAGAAGGCGTAGCCATCCATCCTCATCGGGCTCATCAGCAGTGAGAGGCATTCGGCGCAAGGCCAACTGAGCGTGGTCGGACCAAGCCGAACGTCCGAGTCGTCGCCCCTTTCTGGTGGCGACGACAGTCAGGGCACCAGGCTCGATATCATTGGGGACGTCGGCCAGATCGCTGCGAAAAATCCAGGGATGTCCACCGCGCCAGCGACGGGCCCCCTTGTCAGTAATACGAATCACGGGCGGTGACTCATTTCTTTAGTCGAGGGTCTGTAAGTCGTAGGCGGACACGGCCACCTCGAGGGTACCGACTTTGACTTTGTAATAGCCGGGCTTGTCGGCGGCCTTCACAACACCTTCTTTGCCGGCGAATAAGCCACGGGTCAATCGGCAGTGTTGGCCCACCGAAAAGGTCTCCGCCGGCGCTTTGCGGCGGTCGGGTCGGGATGCCCCCTTGGCCTTCTTGCTCTGCCCATCCTTGGCACCCCGTTTTGGGGCCGACTGCGACCGTTCTTGAGTCCGCTGTCCCTTACTGTCGGCGCGGGCTGGCGGGCGACGCTTTGGTCGCTCTTTGGGGGCCGCATCAGAAGAGGATGGAGCCGATACTGCTGCGGGCGGTGCTGAAGTGGTGCGCGTCTTTGACTGCAGCTTTCGCCACATACTCTCCGCTTCCACCCGCGTCATGGTGCGTGCGCGGGCCTGCTCGGCGCGCTCGGCATGTGCTTTCTTTTTCTCCGCTCTCGCCTCTTGAGCAACACGGATCGTCTCTTCGCGCTCAGCCTTGAGAGAGGTCAGTTGACCTTCGACGCCAACATGGTCGTTGTCCTCACGCCAAAGAGCGAAGGCGAAAAGGGGCGCCAACCGACGCCCGATCGCACCGGCCAGATCGATGACATCAGTCCCGGCCGAAATCGCGTCTTCCCGCGGAATCTGTTGACCGACCACGACCCATTCGCGTTCACCAGCACGGGCAGCCTGAGCTGCGCCGAGAAGACGTGCCGTGGTCACCGGAGCCCCGTCGAGCAGAATGTCTTCGTTCATGGCCCCCAAGGCGGTCTCGAGGGGGGCGACATCAGCGGCGGCCCGCGCGATCAGATTGATCAAATCGACCACCGCATGGGCGTTCAATCGAAGACTGATCTCCAACCCCTCGTGATCGAGACGAACCGCGAGCAACGCATGTTGCAGGTGTTCGGCGGGGGCTTTGAGCCGACTCGCCAGATCCAATTGCTTCGCCATCACCGGCTGTAAGCGACGCTTCTCCGCTGTATCGCGAATGACGTACGCCCACTGATCGCAGACCTGGCGACCATTCCAAACACTCGGAATTTCACTGGATGCTTCTACGGTCAATCCGTCGGCCTCTACGACTGCGCGTACCGACTCGATGAGTAAACCGAGGCGCTCTTTGACCCGCATGCGGCCCAAATTATAACGATTATTAGACCAGCACTTTGGTAGATACTGGTCAAAATCTTCCTCGGTCAGGCCTTCAAATCCGGCGTTCAGAAGCGACACGACGGCTCTCCACGATCTCGATTGGGGCGGTTTATAGCTCGCGCGCCTCGCGAAGACAACGACCGGAAAAACGAGACCCTCTCAACACCCACACAATATGTGGCTCTGTCCCCCTTTCGGGACACCTTCGGCATCCGACCCAGCCGGTCTCTACCCACGTTCAACAGCACGTGGGGCGCCGACTGTCGACCGGGATCGACGCCTAACTGGTGGTCAGCCTGAAAGATCTTCGAATCGCTCATCGCTTAGATAGGAGACGCCGTGCACGGTCCCCCCATGTGCCTTGCGGGTCGAGCTCTATCACCGTCTTTAGGCTACTCCTTGCCGACGCTCGTGACCGTCGGTCAGACCAAAGAATGCGAGCCAAGCGATAATGACCCTCGGGATCCTTGGGTGCCATGACTGTGAGCCGTCGATAAGCGGTGATCGCTTGGTCCTGTTTCCGGTTTTTTTCGGCCAGTATGCCCTCGGTCAAAGCGACAGATGGTAAGGCTCCATCAATCTTCTTCGCCTTCCTCAAGAGACTCTTCGCTTTACGGCGCCCGCGTCGTCCTTGTTGCGCTGCGGCCTGGGCTTGGACTGCCAGCGCCTCACCCCGCATCTGTTTGCGTACAAGGCTTCGCCCCGCCAAAATTTCTGCCCGACGCGCCGTACTGCTCGCAGCGCGCCAATCTCTCTTCTGCATATAAGCCTTGGCCAAACCGAGCGCCCCCATGGGTGCACGACTCAAATCCATTGCACGCCGAAAAAATCCGATTGCCTTGGTGGATTGACCGGTCTGCAGGAGCAGATCACCGTATGCCGTTTGGGCCCAATGGTCCGTGCCGAGGCTTTGAGCCGCCTGGCTCAAGAACGCATTGGCTGCGCTCAAGTCGCCGCGCGCGCGTGCCAAAAGGCCTTTGACATAGTTCTGTGTGGCTGCGTCTTTGTCCTGGCTCTTCTCGAGCGCCTCTAATTCTGAAAGCTTGCCCTGCTCCCCCAGTGCCCTGGCGAGCCGGCGTATGTCCGGTCCACCGGCGAGACCGTTTTTATGAATGGACGAAAGGGCAGTCGCCACCACGGCCGGCTTGGCCAGAAATTCGGCCACTTCGGCCCATCGCTGCCGAGCTGGGGCATAGGTTGGGTTCATCTCCGTGACCACTCGCTGACAAGCAGCCAGAGCCGCGTCGGCGCGGAGTCGTTTCATTTCCGCCAGGCAGATACCAAATTGCGAGCGAAAATCCTGAGGGTGGGTGTGCAATACCGCCTCATACGCTTGCTTAGCGCGCCGGTGACGACCACGCGCCGCCAGGCCACGGGCGTAGGTACGGTATTTGATGGCCGGATCGACCTGGATATCTTCGGATTCGATGGGCCGCCGCCGGAGATCGGCCAAAGCGCGAAACTGCGTATCTCGCCTGTCCCCTTTGAGAAGTCTCGTCAGTAAGAGAAGTGCTTCTGCATCGACGAGATTGGGGGACTGTGCACGGCTTTTCTCAAACGCATCGAGCGCGAGTGCGTGTGCTTCCTTTCGAGTGTCCTCGGTCGCCAATGGTGACTCAGCGCGAGCGAGATGGGCCCGGCCCATGAGCAGGTTTGCCGATGCATCCCGGCGCGCAATGGCTGAAAGTCGGCGAACAGCACCCGAGGCATTCCCTCGCGAGAGATCGATTTCCGCCAGCATGGTTTTGTAGAGCGGATTGCGCCCATCGACCGCAATGGCCTTTTCGAGGGCTTTTTCAGCCCCAGTCAGATCGAAAGACTGCATGTCTAGGCGGGCCAACCCCACCACAAAGCGCGAGTCACTGGGAGCCGCATCTCGGGCCGCGGTATATGCCTTGCGCGCCTGGGCTTGGTCGCCGACCTCTTGGAGATAGTAGAGGCCGATACTGTCGTGGACCAATGCCCGCTGAGTGGGGGAAAGGCGCCCTATCCCAGCGTCGAGGAGTCGTTTGAGACTCTCCACTGCTTCGCCTGGTCGTTTTCGAACCTGGATGCGGAGCCGCTCGAGAGAAATCTGAGCACCGATGTGTCCCGGTTTGTCCTGAGTGAGTAAGCGCTGATAATCGTGCAAAGCATCGACAGCATGTTCGCCACTCTTCACCTTGAGATCGATGCGAAACGTGGGCGCGTGAGGATGACGGTCGTCTTGCTGAAGAGCACGCTCGACGTGCTGTAGGGCTGCTTGGACATCACCCCTGTCATCGGCGATGAGCCCTCTGAGCCAGTGAACGTCCGCTTCGCTGCGTTCGGCCTCCGAAATGAGGTCCAGCCGCTGGGCAGCCTTGCCTGGATCATCTCCCGCGAGATCCAAGAGCGCTGCAGCAATGATGTGATCCAAGAGGGGTGTTCCATCACCGGCCGCCACGAGTTTCTGCGCGGTTTCCAATCGTCCGCGATCCCCATAGAGGTAGACGCGTTCGGCTTCCAATCTGGCCAAGAGTGCTTGACGCGCCTCCTCCGCTGCGGAAAAGCCTGGTCTTCCCAACAAACGGTGTGAGGAGTCTCCGAGTCGGGCCAAGAATCCGGGTTCTTCGATGGGAACCGAGAGGGCGGCGGCCACTTCGACCCGCGGAATGTAATTTCCATCGGCGATTTTCGTTGATGCCGCCAAGTGCTCGTTCTCGAGCATCGTAACGACGCCGCGATATCGGAGGGTGACCACCAGGGCCAAGATCAAGGTCGCGATGAGAATCATCAAACTCGCGACGCGTCCCCAAGGACTCGGCGGTGGCGTGATCTCCGATAAGCTCTGGCCCGCCACCGTCTCGACGACATGATCGAAGCGTTGGTGAGGGTTTCGATCCTTCGCCGGGTGTGGTGTGCGGGTCGAGGGTGCCGGCGGAGACGATTTTATGCCCCTTCGAGGCGGTGGTGCCGAGGGAATGGGTGGGATCTGGCCCTGAGACGGAAGTTTGGGGGGTCCCTTTCTGGGTGTTTTGGATACGCGAGGCAGTCGCGGAGGCGCGGAGGACTTCTCTCGATGGAGGCCTTTTGCCGGCGTGGGTGCCTTCGAAGGTGCTCGCCCGGGCGGCGGGCCACCGGACACCACCGGCTCACGCCGTACGGATGCGGGGGTCGGCGTATTTAACTCCCCTCTAAAGTTCGACGGCGGCGGCATCGAGGCTTCCCGGCCGGCTGGCGATCGTCGCCGCTTAGGCAGCGGAACAGTCTGTGGCCGGTCGACCGTAGAGTTTTCCAAATGCGACGCCCGTAGGGGGACTGAACCCGGGGCGTTTCTGGGTGGCGGAAAACCGAGTGGCGGCCCTTTGGCATCTCTTGGCGTTACGCTGGGATCAAATAAGTCGACTCGTCGACCAAGCCCGGCTTGAAGCTCTCCTTCGTCCTCCGCATCAAGAGGACGCCGTCGCGGTGCTCGACCATCGACTGGTGAATCGAAATTGGAGAGCGCATCGGCATCATCTGCCAGCCAATCCTGATTTGGGGACGCCTCGTCTGGCCGTCTAGACGGCCGATTTGGGGGGGCTGAGCGAGGTTTGACTGCATTCGGCCGGGGGTCGACCGGGAACGATGATTCTTGGGCACGAGGCGGCTGAGAATGAATCTCGAACCAATTCTGATCCACATTGGACCCCGGCGTCTCACCGGGGCGTCCAGGCGCTGAGACGGGGGGTGCCGCCGAAGACGGCACAGACGGTCCGCCGGTGCGAGGGCGACCGGTAGAGTCTGCCCGGCCACCGCCCAACGGCCCGCGAACAGTCAGGCTGCGGCGCGCAATAGACGGTGGGCTTGCGGCGCCATCCAGCGCTGGGGCGAGACTCGTAATGTCATCGCTCGACTCGTCATCGGTCTGCGTGACTTGGGCCTGCGTCGGTCGCGAGTCTTCCAACGCTTCGCGGGCCGCATCTCGTGACGGCATGCTCGCAGGTCCAAAGCCCATTTTGGGCGTGTCCCGCGGGCCCACTTGGGCCGGTGTGACATGCGCGGTATCGGCGACCGATTGCTGCTCTTCGCTGCGTCTTCGGAGCGCCAAATCGAGGCCTATTGGCAGACCGACAGCCTGGGAAGTGTCGCCATCTTCATGGGAGTCCAGCCCCTCCGGGCCAGACAGCACGGATTCCCAATCTAACTCCGCCGTATTCGCCTTGGCGTCCTCCGTGTTGAATGAGGTGTCGTTGACCGAGGGCTCCGTATCCCGACCCTGCACTTGGGCAGCCGAAGGAAACAGGCCAGGTTCTCGCGGAGAGACCAAGGGGCGGACCGCCTTAGGCGGTTGACTCTCGATGGGTCGCTTAGCGAGACCACCGGACACATCCAGAGTGACTTCGTCTTCTTCTGCATTCGATGCCGTGGGGGCAACCGACTCGAAGGGGCTGGAGATCTCTATTGTCTTTTCGGCGTCCGGCATCGGGGCCGAAATGGGCACCGTGCGCTCCAATTGGCTGTCATCGGTGACCTCAGAAATCTGAGTGACGGACATATCGATGGCCGCCGTTTTCTCCAGTTCCACCCCCTCGATGGAGGTGTCGCCATCCTGATTCACCGCATTTGATTTGCGCTTGGAGTCCGGCATTTCGGCCAGTTCCCACGCATAGCTCCGATCGATGATGACGCTGGCCATCGCATCGGATGTGCTGGAGATGTCCGTACTGACGCCATCGGCACCGGATTGAGACAAGTAGGAGGGGACCGTTCGGTCTCGAAGAAGGCTGGGCAGGTCGACGGTCTGCAATGCTTCGGGATCGTCCAAACGTTCGCGAATCAGGGCAATGCGCGCATCACTCGGCGCGTTCGAACGCGCTCTTTTGAGAATGACTCGGGCCTCGTCGACTCGGTTGTCCAACGCCAATGCCCGTGCCAAAACGAGCATCGCACCGATGTGCTGTTGATCGACTTTAAGAACCTGAGCCACTTCCCGAGTTGCTGCCCGAAGACGCCCTGCCCGCAAGAGGGCCTCTCCCAAGAGGACTCGTGCTTCGACATGATCCGGCCGATAGCGGAGCCCTGTCCGCAACACGTCGTACGCCTGCCGATAGCGATCAGCCCGAAGCAGCGCATCAGCGAGGGTAATGAACTCGATCGTCCGCGGATTCGCGGCAAAGATACGGTCGAGCTCCTCGATACGTTCGACCAGTGCGGCCGAATCGGACCGGTCGGTCAAGGGAAGCCTCTCGGTTGGATTGCAAGAATG
>Ga0115011_10001490_pt1 | contig 16840 bp, 26 predicted proteins | sample TroAtlMetagenome_2_FD_88705 | JGI IMG/M metagenome (GOLD analysis project Ga0115011, IMG submission 88705) | Marine eukaryotic phytoplankton communities from Atlantic Ocean - Tropical Atlantic ANT8 Metagenome | ecosystem: Environmental > Aquatic > Marine > Oceanic | place: Tropical Atlantic...
CAAATTCCCATACTTTGACTTAGATCTCGATCTAGACGCTGGGGACGTCATCATCTTCCCTGCGAACTTTATGGGAATGCACGAAATTACAGCAGTAGAGAGTGGGGATCGTCACGCTTACCTGTGTGCTTTCGGGCAAGGCACCAATGGTCTCCCAGATCCCGACGTTGCAGAACCACACATGACCAACTCGTGGACGCAACCAGTTTGGTTAAACACCCTCCACGATGACTACGCTGAAGTCTTCAAAAAATCCCCCGACTGGGACAACCAGCCTTTTTATTACAACCCAATAGCCCAAAACCGGCCCTTAGAAGGTGAAGGATTAAGCAAGTCAGGCGGCGACAGGTTTAAAGACGGCGACAAAGTGTTTGAAAAACAAGACTATTCGCTATCTAAATGAGTTAGTCCCAACAATCCATCCCACAGCGGAATAACGTTCGCCTGAGGTAATCCGAGACAACTCATGGAGTGTCCAAGAAGGGAACACCGTCGCAGCACCTTGCTCGATAGCACCTATGACAGGCTGATCAGTTTCATAACAACTTAGAATGCCGCCTTCGTAAGCGCTTAAAGGTGACAGTGACATAGAGACCGTAATTTTTCGTTTAGTCGGCAAAACATGTCCCCAATCAACATGCGCCTCTAAATTTCTGTCACTTGCTGCGTACTTATTTATATAAATTTCTGACACACTCTCAATTTCGAAATCGTAATACTTGTCATTGTAATACTCTGCAACGTCGTAAAACTTTTGGAACACAAAAGGGAATTCATCATATTGCAGACTAAGAGACTGTCTCAGGTTGTAACCACATTGACCGTAAAACTCTTCTAACCCCTCTGTTTCTGCGTAACGGCAAACACCAGGAGGACAACAATTTTGAAACTCAATGTTTTTTTTCTTATTAACTGACTCAATAATTTCGTTGCACTCCTCAGGTGAAAATATTGGTTCCGTTACAAAAACACTAGACATAAGAACTCCTACCAAGAAGCCACCCAACAGCAGACCATCTCTCACCTGCCGTTACCTTTTGGACTGAATGCAATGTCCACGAAGGGAACAAAGTGATAGAACCCTGCGTCATATCAGCCATCCAAGGCTGAGGGCCATCATGCAATATCAACTCCCCCCCTTCATAACTCGCAGGCGGCGATAATTGGATAGAAAAGGACAATTTCCTTTTGTTGTGCATGCCGCCCCAATCCGTATGTGCTGTTTGGAAGCCGCCCTCTACATAATGAAGGACTTCGACAGAAGGCAACCCTCCATCTAATTCAAACCCCCATTCGTTACGACTTAGCACCAAATCCAGTATTTCATCATTTACTGATGGATCGTTCATCCCATGCATATGGGCTTGACGCACCGACTTGTCAACTACAGGGGCTTTCCCGTTACTGGTAGTCAACACTTCGTGCCCAACGGTTTTTCTGACCCGCTCCACAATCTCATCACATTTCTCAGCAGACCAAAACGGAAGCGAAAGGAAAGTATTCATGATGTTCCTTTAAGCCTATGCTCTTCACGCATCTCTAAGAACTTCGTTCCAAGTTCGTAAGTTGTTTCATCAACGTCTGCCTTTGACATTTTTGCGACACGACGTTTTTCACTCTTTGAAAGATTCGCCGCTTCGCCACTATCAACATTGTGCTTAATGAGTGTTTCGGTTATCTCAACGGCCATAGAGCCCAAATGTTGGATAAACCGAGGATCATCTAAACCGCCATCCCCTTTGTAAGAGACACGTTTATCTAACAGATCTATAACCATCTCCCATGTTTCCAACGAAGGTGGCTTGACGCCGCACATCTTAGCCAGAGTTTCTCTGGATTTAGGGTGTTCGTTTGCTAACTCATCTGGTAGAAACCCGAGTTCTTCTGCTTTGTCTGCCAAAGCGCATGCCTTAACCATCCGTCTTTGCACTTCATACGGGTTCATAAAATCAATCGCACCTTGGCTTTCCTCTTCGACAAATGGTTGACTGCCCCTGATATGGCATCAACCTGATCATCATGACTCCCCTTCGGGAATTGGACACACTCATCTATAAGCGTTTTTGTCCAACGTCCTCTTAGTAGTTTAACATTGCCCATTTCGCATGCGGTCGAAAACACTCGGGCACGTTCTTCTTTACTGCCAGACGATCTAATCCCTTTGAATGGGTAACCAACAAGCACTCTTCTAGCGTAATAATCGATTGTGTTGACGCCACTCGCCCCTGGTTCTTGCTCCATCCAAATGTCTGTTTTGTTATCGTCTTGTTGTGCTGTCATAAGAATTCGTCGTTCTACCTCTGCTGGGGTCCCCCTTAACCGCTGTATGTCTAGAACGTAATACCTCCCATCGGATATGCCGACTAGTGCACCAACTGTCCAGTCAGGATCTTTACCTTTAGCATCTGCTGTTGCGGCTAAATCCCAGAACCGAATTTTTTTCATCTCCTCTACTTGTGGGACATGGTCAACAGTCTCAAACCAGTCATGCTCGAACATCCCACCTTTTTCAGATACCTCCCAATTGCCTTCTAGTAAGCGTGCACGCTCCACAGCGTCTAACTCCATGAGGCTGGCTTCGTAGGCTTCTCTATCCAATGAGGGGTTATCCGTAATTCTTGCTGGCATGAACTTTCTGTCGTTCGTGTTGTTTATAACAAACCGTTCATAAACCCAATCGTTCCCTCTACCACCTGGGTTTGTGGCTGCCCTAACCCTCAATGGCACATCAGCCAAAGTCATCTTGCAATGAGGGCATGCCCTTAATGATGGGTCAGGATTAGGTTTACGCACACGGGAGAAGCCCACATACAGATAGACCCTGTCAGTTCCCCACTGTGTTAATTCGTCTACCCCAACAAACTGATATGCAAACGACTGGAAGTTGTACCGGTCTTCATCACGTTCACAATGCCCAAGCGTCAAGGTGGCGCCAGAATCAAATGTCCAACGTTTATTCGTTACGTTGTAGGCCGCTACTGTCTTGAGCCACTCTGTAGTTCTATCGATGAACCCGTCTGGACCAGATAACTGAGGGAACGTCTGCCTGAGTAATAGAGCAGAGTATCCAGGGACACATGCGTATTGAAGAGCGGCGAATAATAATGTGTCTGATTTCCCGCCACCAGCAGCACCTCCAAATAGGGCTTCCCTAGTCGTGTTCCACGTCAGGAAGGCTTGCTGTTTCGGATGAGGATTGTGAGGGATCACCAGATTGCACGGGGTCTTGTACGACATCAACGTCGATAATTTGTCCCTCGTCTCCGTCTTCTCCATCCCATGCCTCCAAAACATTCTCTGGTAAATCGCCTGATTCAACTAGCGCTTCTAATACCTTACGCTGTTTATCCCCATCTGCTTCCGTTAGCACATGCATATGAGCAGAAAGTTGTGCCACTGGCCCACCTTGTGCCCCTGTTATTTCCAAACGGGTTGCAGGATCTGACCATCTTTCTGGGAATGCCTTTGCTAAAAACCTTTCAGCCGCTCTCCAGTCTCCATCGGCTGCTTCGTTATACCAACGTGCGACCAGAGCGGCTTCTGCTTTCGCTCGGGCTTCATCCAACTCATCTACGAACCAAAGAAGTTCTTCTTGCGTTGCTGAAAGTGAGATCCCATTTTCTTGATCTTCTCGTGCTTGCTCGCCCTTTTTCCGCCAATCATTAAATGTCCATTCAGAAACCCCTGCTGCTCGGCAAGCAGTCCGTTGATAGTTCCCTGCTGAAATCAATTTGAGAAGCATCTCTCGTTTTTCTTTAGGCAATATTAATTTGCCTGCTGGGCGTGCTGGATCTTTCACCTTATGGCCACCCATCCAGAAAAGTTCATCCACCGCCAGAAACAATCACGGGCAGCAAAGCCCGCCTTATCCAGTAATTCTTCATTCCATGAGGATGTTATTGGTACCATAACGCCTTCCAAACTTAACTTTTTCCGTTCTATTTGTTCCTCTGTGTACCCCATCTCCTTTTTATGGTTGTGATACACCTCTACCATGTTGTCATTCAATTGCCCGTTCCCGAGCACCTTCTCTACAAATATCAGTCTTCCGCCAGGTGTCAAAATCCTGTACACCTCGTCCATGATCCTCAACCTATGAATAATTGGCACAAATTGAAGCGTTAAAACGCTTAAAACCACATCAAAAGACTCATTCGGGAAAGGAAAATGTTCCCTCAAGTCATGGTTAAGAAAATAATAACGGTTATTATCAGGACACTCTTCTGCCGCTTTTTCGAGCATCGGCTCAGATACGTCTAGCCCTACCAGACGATGTATCTTATGTCCTTTTGCTTCTGCATAGTTGTCTAGTCGCCTTAAAGCCAAACCATTAGAACAACCGATATCTAAAACACGATCAACAGCGCCCGAAGCAAATGCTAAAGCCGATGATGCGGCCCTCATCTTCTCATAGTCAGGAATACTGCGTTCGAGCATGTCCTCAAACACTTCTGTAACCCCCTTATCAAATTCCCACGGCCCCTCTGGCATTGTCTCATCCCGCATAGGACGAGTTTACGGCAATAAAGTCTTCCAGGGTTGCGAATCGTCACGATTTGCGTCACGACACTCGATCCCGTTTGCTTTGTACATTGCCCGAGAGAACTTGTTTGATTCAATAGCGAAATACTTTGTTGGGTCGTCCCCATATTTCGGAAAAATTATTTCCTTTAAATACCTGGCTTTCGCCTGATGCGCCCTTAATGCGCCTTTGCCACTTGGATCTTCCCAGGGATTGAAACACCAGTCATCTGGGTGCCAGCCAGTTTGGCTTTTAATTCTTTCCAGAGTCATATCCTCATAGGCAATAGAGCGTGCTGTTACTAAAACCACGTGCTCATTCTTTAGAAGGTCAACGATCCACGGGCGGTATTCTTCAACGTTCTGCACGAAGTTCGACATTGGCCGATTCTTTTGCATCTCTTTGAAATTGCTAGACAAAGCAACGTTGAGATCTTGGAGAATTATCCGACCGCTAGGCCCGAAAACCACTTCACCTTTATACCCTGGACCGCCTTCATTCAGATTAAGCGCGGTTAGTTGTGCTTGTGCTTTCTTCTTTGTCTTGTGGCAGCCCATTAAACGACCGCCGTCTTTCTTCACGACGGCATAACCCGAACACTTCGGATGGCTTTCTGTTATTCGGTAAGGCATACTCTTATCCTAGAGGGCCATTTCAAGTCTGGCTGAGAAGGCATCCAATGCCTGTTCAACTCGGTCCAAAGACCCTTCAGGGTACGGAAGATCAAATTCGAACTTGATCGCTTCTGCCAGTTTCAATGAATCAATGGGCAAGGGATCACGGGCGACCATCTGAACCAACTGATTTGGTTTATAAAGATATGACTCCACATGCGAAAAACCTAAACTCCACAACTCTTGCCATTCATCCACAGTGAAATATTTTTGAGCCTTCGGGTGCTTCATTAGGTCAGAAACAACCACTCCTTCCTCATAACCAGCCGAAAATGAGGAATCAAACTGTGTTTCATGGTTAGATACGTTGTCTTTCGCCCCTGTAGCCGCAAGGAAGCGATCTGAGGCCCTTGATATGGCCCCTGCATACACAACTGTGCCACGAGACGATAAAGCGCTTATGAGCCTCACTATGTGTTCCCTATCAGTTGAAAAAGGAACTGAGTTTAAGACAGAGGCAAGGAAAATCGCATCGAATTCAGTCCCCTCAGCAACCCTTTGAAGGAAAACATCGGTGATGTATCTGGCTGCTTCTACATCAAACCCAGAGTCCTTTCCTCCTGTGTAATAAGGCTCGAAGGCAATGCAATCTACATTCATAACATCACGCATAATGATCGACTTATCTAAAAGGCCCGCACCAAAATCTAAGACAGTCCCCCCATACCAGCGCTTCCAAGCCGCCACATGCTTTTGGTTTTCAGGATTAAAGGTCGATGCTGGACGTTGGGTCTTGCCAGATTTAGAAGTAGCCGTAATCAGATCACAACACATTGTCGGCATAAGAAACTCCTGCCGGTTGGATGCCCTTCTAAAGGAGTTGTACCTAAGAACATCCGCATACTTATCTTCTAAATCAAAGTCCATTGACAACTGGTTCAGCATTATCTTTGCGAACTCGGCTTTATCATCTTCGATGCGAAGAACCTGGACTTTTGGAATTCCCACTTCAGAAGCATGCTGAAGTCTCCCAATACCATTAACAACCTTGTCACTAGTCGTTGCGATTATTGGTATCGAAGTATTAGCCCAATGATAAAGACTCTCCGCTTGTCTAATCGCATGTGAAAGAAAGGAGGTTATGTTCTTACCCATGAGTTCACGAGTGTCGGCTTCTTCCATTTTTAAGCACGGGAAAAAGTTGTTCGACTTAACTTCAACATCAGGCAGACCGTCTGCGGCTTCTTGCACGATACTCATCGGCATCTTTTGAACCAATTCTCCTCCCGAATCGGTTTTATGCATGTCATTCGTAGCCCTGTTAAAAACGATGTTTGCGCCTCGTCTTCTTTCGAGATCCAAATCTTTAAGAACGACTACAGGAACTTGTTCTGCGCCTAGTTTCTTAGCGGCATCGAATCTTTGGTGGCCAGATAATATTTCGCCTTTATCTGTGACATACATGGGCAACAGCCACCCAAGTTTCTTGAGTGAGGTAGTAACAAGTTTGAAACGCTCAGGGTCTCTCTTCCGAGGGTTGTACGGGGCTCCTTGTAATTCGTTAATCCCCACCAACTGAACGCTTACGAACTTAGATTTCCTATCACTCATGCCACAAATTATCTAACCCTCTAATCATTCCGCCTCCTCTTAGAAACTCCACTGCCGCCGATAGACGGAAATGGTTCTTCCCAGGTGTCCCAGGCGGATATCTATCTTCTAAGAGTTTAACCGTGACTTCGAACGGGTAGCCATCCCATTCGGCATCGAAAAGATCGTAATCGCCATCTGGTGGCGATCCCACATCTTTTGGCTTGCTACTAGGCGTAGGCAGTGGTGCTTCGGGTTGCCCAATAGAATCATTTTGTACCTCTTCTTCTAGTTGAATAGTTGTAGTCACCGGCGGTGCGGTTGTAGTTGTTGTTGAAGGAACGTTAGAAGTCCAGTGGCCGTCTTCATTGATTTCAAACATCGGAATTGAATATCCGAGATTGGCCATGCAGAGAGACTGCCAAACAGTGAACGATGGAGAGAGTGGATTTTCCTGCATCCAATAAGGATCGTTAAACCGTCGCACTTGTTTGTTGGCATCTAATTGCCATTCAGCGACCAACCCAGAGTTAAACATCAACTGCTCCAACTCGGGGTGTTCCCCACTTGCCCAATTACCCAAAGAAAGTATTTGCCCTTCTTCTAGATTTCTTGCCCAGACACGTCGTGGGTCTTCATTACCTTTCCCACCGTCACGCTCTTCGTTATACCTTGAGATCATACCCGCAGGTATTGTGCCGTCTTGCTCCATTATCGATATACGAGCCGACACCTCCTCAAACGACATGTGAACATGACCTGATGTCGTGTCACATGGCGTGTATATCTTCTCATGATGAGCATTAGCAGGCGCCGCCGCTAAAACCCCTCCCATTACAGCCGCCGCTACTAATAATTTCATCCACCGAACTCCTTGTTTCCTGTCGTTGGGTCAGCGACCGATGCCCAAACCTCAAACTGTGATGGTTCAAGTTGAAGTAACTCACCGATTCGTAACCCTCTTTCTTCTTTAGTCATGTAACCGTCTGCGATAAGACCTTGTTCCCAGTCGGCGTATTGCTTGCCACAAGTCGAAACTCTCAATGGTCCTATCTTTACTGTGGCAACTCTCTTGACATCACCTGGGGCGCCAATCACTGCTGAAGGATCACGCTCTTGCGGTAAGTCTTTTAAGACATCATCTATGTCTGTTGGCGTAAAGCCCGTTCCATCAAGACTGTCTAAGTCGAGAAGAACCTCAGCCAATACAGAATTGTAATAGCCTGCCTTGTCCGCCAAACGGTTATCTGCCAGCATCACTCTTCTGGCTTCTTCATCATCCACATCTAAGAAAACAACTGGGCATGTTTCCCAACCAAGAGACTTGATTGCCTGCCATGTGTTGTTACCTTTCAGAATTAGATTGCTTGACTCCTGGACTATCAGAGGTCGATAAATTCCATTGACCCTAAGTGATTCTGATATCACCCCAATATCGCCTTGTCTGGCGTTCTCAGGGTGAGGATCGAGAGAATCGACAGGAACCCAGATGCAAGAATCTAAACCAGAATGTTTAGGTGTCTCCCCTGATATGTGTTCCCATTTCTTCCCAGCCTTGGATGGTTTAGGTTCAGGGTCATCTGTAAGACCCAATAGAGCCCTTATCTTTAAAAGGGCTTCCTTTGTTTCTCCAAACCCCTCTAGCCAATCATCGAAGTAAGACCCATTCACTAATAACAGATTCTTACCAACGTGGATTTTTTTACTGGCGGCTAATGTTTCTCCACCATCCCCATCGTCACCGCTACCTCCAAAAAGGTCACCATCTGATTCTTCCAATTGGTGCAACTTTTCAAGAGAACGAGAATCCCAACCAGAACCATCTAAGTCAGGTCTTAACGTCTCTATAAGAGCAATCAAATTCGGTCTGTCATATGTGGCGAGATCTGATGTCCTGTTGTCAGACAACAAAATACGTTTAGCCTGTTGGTCATCAACATCCACATGGACTACAGCGATCTGCTCCCAACCCAAAGACTTTGCGGCTCTCCATGTGTGATTCCCTGCGAGAATATTCCCGTTACGTGAATCAACAACAATTGGAGAGTACTGCCCATTAACTCTCAGGCTGTCCGCAATGCCTTGAATATCCCCCTTGCGGGGGTTACTCGGGTGGGATTGGATTTCGTCGATTGAGATTGCCGAGTCTTTTAAATCTTCGGCAATGTTGGTCATACTGCTATGCGATCAACTTTTTTGTTGTGATCATGTCCAAAAGTAGTCCACTTGTGGATCCACTGTTTCGACACATTCAAAGCATCAGCAAGATTTTCTAGCGTCTCGCCGTCATTACGTGCTTCACGTAATGCTGACAAGTGAGCATCCTGTGCCTGCTTGTAAGTCTTGTGTGCTTCCTTCATTTGTTTGTCAGAGTCAAGGACTCTTTGTATTACTGCATCTTGTGCAGGTGTTCGCCTTCTAGGCATTTTATTTCCTCTCTTCGTGGTCAACCACTAGTTTATAGCCAAAGCCGGTAATTGCTCTCGCTAAATATTCTTTTCTTTGAGCAACGAAATCTTCGTCCTCATAACGGGAGGAGAAACCATTTAAAAAACAATTCTCCCCCTTATTTGCTTTGTCGCTTTTTGCCAAGTCGCTATGTATTGCTTTGCAAAGTGGGCAAGTCGCTTCAAGAATTAAGTATTTATATTTGCCTGTTCTACGATCTCTCTCGATACGTTTTGTTTTTACCGAGATACCTTCGCGCCGTGCTTTCGCATGGGCATACCTGGCTAAGTCATCGAATGGCATATTAGAAAGATCTTCTTTGCTTATCCGATGTTGCTGACCGTCAAACCAGTCGGCCCAAGGATAAACAGTAGAGAAGTCATTACTCTCCTTAGTCCAACTTTTGAAACCTCTAACTACATCAGACATTTGTTCTCTCTATCAATGTTTTGACAAGGTCTTTTAAGACACTGTCCTGCGAATTATCTTCACCTTCTGTCACTGCATCAACAGTGATTCTTTTCTTTTCAATGAGATCGTAGATATCGTCATCGATTGTTTTTTCGGCTAGGAGATACCACGCTGAAACATTGTCTGCGTCTTGACCAATACGGTGGCACCTGTCTTCTGCCTGACTGTGTTCTGCTGGCGTCCAACCTTGTTCAACAAACAGCACATCAGAAGCGGCTGTGAGTGTGAGCCCAACGCCACCTGCCTTCATGTTTAACACGATGACCTTGGCATCAGGATCATTTTGAAACTTATCAACCGCCTCCTGACGTGCTTCCGCAGAGTCCTTTCCTGCCACTCTCAGACCACCGAATCTTTCAGCGAGAGCATCAACCACTGAAATGTGGTGAGCAAAGACAACTAGTTTGCGGCCAGTGCTATCGAGGAATGTTTCAATCCATTCGATAGCCGCTTCCAGTTTGCCTTCGCCTGCCAAACGCTTAAGTACGGTAATCCGAGAGAGGTGCTCTGCGGATGTGCTCCCCTTACCCTCGCTCTGTAGCCACGCAAGCATGTCTGCTTCTGCCATGCGATAGTCTTTCAAACCTTTACCCGACAACTCGGTTTCGATACGATACCGACCCTTTTCAGGGAGTTCTTTCAGAACATCTTCTTTGTTGCGTCGAACATAACAAGTCCTGCGAAGCAACTCGTTTAGTTCATCTGCATTTGAACAACCGTTAAAGTCCCACCCATAACCGTTGTAGTTGGCATCGCAGTAGCGCTTACGGAAACTCCATGAGCCTCCGAATTCCTCTATGCGATCAATTACCTCTAACTGTGAGACAAGTTCAATCGGCCTGTTCAAGACTGGGGTTCCAGTTAAAGCCAGCACCATTCCCGACTCGGGGATTGTGGATGCTAAAGACTTAAGCGCTTTGGTGCGTTGGGCATTCCCGTTTTTCACATAGTGGCTCTCATCGAAAACCAGAGATTGGAAACCGACTTTGGCCAAAGCATCTTTTTGCTTATTTAAAATGTCGTAATTGATAATTACAACATCAGCATTCTTGACTCCTATTTGGTTATCAACAATGTGAGTTGTCTTACCTGGGAGCCATGTCCGCACTTCACGTTGCCAGTTTGTCTTCAACGACGCAGGACAAACAACCAAGCAAGGGTATGCCTTCTGATGTTGAACCGCCGCTAATGCTTGAACTGTTTTGCCAAGCCCCATCTCATCAGCGATAAAGCAACGCTTCGTTTCTACTGCGTAAGCGACGCCTGCTTTTTGGAAAGGACGTAATTCAAGAGGCGCCCCACTTTCAGGGTGCTCAGTCGCTAACCCTGAGATTTCCAGAACTGCTTCTTGAGCAGAAGACAGATTCTCTCGCCGGTAACCATCATCTACAACAGCGTCAATTTCACGAATCATGTCCTCGTTGAAAGTGAAGTCCCATGCATAAGCAAGGTCAACCGCTTCCTCTAAAGATGTTTGTGGGGCGATCCAAACTTTACGTTTGGAATCCCATTTGCGTCCCCTGATTTGCTTTACCGCTTGCAGTAGATACTCATCGAATTCAAAGTCAAAGACCAAAGTATTACCTTCTCGGTAGAGGACACGCTTTGTCTCCCCCTCTTCGATTACTTCTTCAACTGGCCCGTTGGTCTTAAATGTGCATTCTGTGCTGAACCCATATCGAATGGCGAAGTCTTCTAATTGTTTTGCCGCCGCTTCGTCGAAACTCCAGAACTTGTCTTCTGCATTCCATTTAGCCCCACTGAACTTGCGAACTGCTGAAACTAATTGTGCGTCGTAAGTGAAGCGAACTTCGTAATGATCATTGTTCCATGTGATAACCCGTGAAAGAAGGGCTTCGGCTTCACGTGCCTTTTGGCGTGCTTCGTCACGTCCATCGTCAGCGACCTCTACAGGTGTTGGCAAGTTTTCGTAGGGATGCCCATAAGACTCTAATTGTCCTTGGTACTTAACCAGCATCTTGTATGCCGCCCAAGTAATGCCATCAGTCCAGTCTTCAGCAGGAAGCATTGCCGCTCGCCTACCGAACTTTGTGTCTGAGCCGTTAAAGCCAATCCCATCTTCAGTGTTGGCCCCATCGCAGCGTGCCGCAATAGATGAGACTGCCGCATGGATGGCTTCTTTAGTTTCTTCTTCTGAATAAGTCTTTGTGTCCATAAGTGTTTCCTTAATCCGTATATTAGTATTCTACAGCCAGTTGACTCAGAAATCAACTACTACACGAACATTGTGATCAATGGTTTCCCACCCTATTGGGCAACATTTCCATGCAACGGACTGCAATGGATACCCATCAAATAGATGTTCACCTTCACCTGGGTCGAACCCAAGGAGATCTTCTGCCTTATATATCTTCACTACAACCACATCTCCAACAGAGAGCGATCGGGTCTTGAAGACCGTCGGGTATTCCCAACCACCTTCCCAACCGCCAGTCCCATCGACTGCATTGTTCACACGAAAACAACCATTGTGTGGTTCGTGTTCCTCAAGCCAGCGATATGACTCAGGAAGGTCCTCTAATAAGTATGTGTATGCAGGGCCGTCCCTTGTCGGATCACCAAATACTTCAACCAGGGTCTCGTATGCAGGGCCGTAATCTTTAAATGCTTCGTGGTATATCTCTACTTGCGTAACTGTCTTCATGGCTTACTTCTTTCTTTATAGGTAGTCCCTCGGATCTCGGGGCTCTATGTGAATTTCCATCCCGATGTATTCCATCCAAGGGTCATAGCGTCCAACAACAAGGCCCTCGGCATTGACCACATAATCGCGGCCACTGCCGAGGCGCCTGATGTCCCCGCCTTTCGGAACTTGTTTGTCATTCATCAATGGAAGATTTCTTAACATGATTTCAGTATACCTTCAATTGACTTTAACGCAACGTTAATCTTTTTTATTTTGCTTTCTCACCATGTTGTTCCAAATAAACGTGCAAACAATAGAGACGCCAAACAAGAGACCCAACGCCACGTGGTCAAGCCATGCTGGTGTGCCCAGTGTGCTAACTAGTCCATCGACCATTAACCGATCATACGTTTCCATCAATTACCTTTGGCCACTCTCATACTGTGGATCTCTCTTGCCAAAGCAACCATTTGCTGTATCAACGGTTTCGAAACACCTAACTCATTAGCCACTTGAGAATAGGTAAGCCCATCCCCACCTGCGCCAAAGTCGCATGCCTCTTTAACTGACAATGCTCTTTGTTTAATAATTGATTGCCTTAATTCTGTCACCGCCGGGAGAACGTCCTCATTAAGAATGCGCGCTCTTTCTAACGGATCTTCCGTAGCCAATGCTTGACTCAATAACTGTTGCACTTCTGCCATCTCTCACTTCCCCGTTTCGTTGATAACCAACAAGGCTCTATCAACACCACCATCTACATGGGGCGCCTTGAAAGTCAACGACGTTACGAACTCTGGACCGTCATCTGGTATTACCCCTGCATCAACCAAGCCATCTATACACGCCTTGGCTACAGGAAAATGGCCACCCGTGTCCGCCATGTGTCGTCGGTCCTTACGACACGGGACAAAGATAACCTCTAGCGATCTCATCTTTGGAACCTTTGCTTTAATTGCTTCTTCGTATGCCGCCTGTCTCCACTCTTTGACAAACTTTGCCCTCTTGTGGTGATGCCAGCCCCTCTCTGTGTTGAGAGTAAATAGTTTCCCTGAGATGCTGAGAGTCCATGTTCTATTAGGCACATACTCATCCTATACCTCATCTTCGTCTCCCCCAGCCCTCTTATGGTTCAAGAGGTCACGGCATTCTTGTATCCGCTGTTTGAACTCCTCATCTGACAGAGGCGGCGCTTCTGGAACCCTCTCTAAGGCTGGCATGTTGTTTCTTTTTTCGATATCAACAAACTCTTTGAACTCTGCCCAAGAAGGCCAAAACTTAGCCCTATCAGAAATCTTCGTTAACGCATTGTGAGCGTCCTCAAAATCATATGACTCCAACTTAGATACCCAATAGTTGACCTCTAGAACCGTAAGAGGTTTTCCTGGCCAACAGACAGACATCTGAGCCAACACATAATCCGCTTGGTCAGGAGTCATTGGCTTTGAGCCTTCTTCAGAAAAGCCCACTTTGCTTTTGTCTTAACCGGTTTCAAGTCTTTCCCCCTGATCTTCTCCAACTCCCCACGAGTGGGCTGGTCATGGCTCCAATCTTTAATTTGGACCATCGCCTCTTTGCTCCCTTGCCTGCTTGATGGCATCAAACCCTTTAGGCACTGAATGAACCTCCTCAAGAGGGACAGTGTTTGGATCTAACTCTGACCAGTGATTAGCGACAGCGATAGGTGTGCAAGCCGCCCCTTTGAATTTACGTCTATAAACCTGAACCCTCGCGTGAATTTCATCTGGCGTAGCGCCCGACTCTTTTAGAAGTTTGACTGCTTTGTTGTAGCGCCCTCGCTCATTCGAGTTCAACGTCTTACTGTTGACACCACAAGCCTCCATAATGGAATCCCATACGAGATCTTGTTTGCGTTTTTTGTCGCGTGTTTCTATTTCGTTTCTATTACGGTTATATGACGGTTCCTGTGTCAGGGCTTGAGACTGCTGGGGCTCCACCACGCTACTGCTGGGGTGTAACTCTAGGGCATCAGGGGTGTCACTCTGAGGCTGGTCCCCTGTGACTAGGCTGAGTTCAACAACCTCTGCTAGTTCCTTTTCCATCAATAATGTGTACCGATTTGAACGTCGTCCACCGCCCTCTTCTTTACTCAGATAACCCTTTTCAACAAGACTCTTTATGCACCTTTGTACTGTCGAACGTGAGAGCCTTGTGTAGCGACACAACGTGTCTACCGAAGGCCACGAACCAGTCCCATCAGGACTCGAATGATTCGCAATACCCAACAAGACAAACTTCTCATTGGTATTTATGTCCCCTGTTAAATCTAAAACCCACACCATGCATTCAATAGCCATTAGTCACTCCATTCGATCCACGCACGTGCACCACAAGAAAGAGGCTTGTCTGACTGGATCACTTTCGCACCTTTAGGGATTTCGAATTCCATGTGGTACTCACTCCCCTTATATGTGCGATGGATCACAGCAGGTAACCCCTTACGAAGGCGTTGCTGGTGAATGTGCACTCGATGAATCATCAGCCCTTCTTTCTAGACAGAACGGCCTTGGTCGACCTTTTCACGTCACAAAAATCATCAGGATTCAAACCTGGGACATGGGCCCTTAGAGCGGTTACTCTCCAATCTCTAAATGCGGCACACTCCAATAAGCGTTCAATAACTGCTTCCATCCATGGACCAACAATTGATCGCTCTTTTATAACTTCACCTGAGTCCTGATCCACATAGGTGCGTTGTTCTATTTCATCTAAACAGGTATTGACAACCGAACGAATCAACACGTCGTTTTGCCAATTGGATCTGTAATTAGAAACTTTTCTCTCGATTTCTAAAGAGCCCCTATCAAATTTTCTTGTGCCCATTTGATCCATGACGGTTACAAGACTGGGGTTAGCCTCATTATCTAACTCTCTGATATCTGCTTTCGCCCATGCAATGACTTGAAGTAAATCCACAAGCCCATTTGCACTGTCTTCGAACTCTCCGCCTTCGGCTAGATCTTGAGCCTCAGAGATTGTCGACGATATGAGACCTCTTAACTCTGATCTCTTGTCTTCTATCTCAGCAACTTTGTCTTTCAACTTGTTCAATTTCAAACACCTTTATCCTTATTCCTGGTTGTTCGGGGTTGTTAGGAGACATAAGCACACGGTCAACAACCCCATGCCATCTCCCCCCACTATCTATTTCTTTAGCCAATTGTTTTGAGACAGAGGAGGGTATGTAACCTACCTGCTCATCACGAACAACAACCTTGATTGCGTTGTTGTCAAACTCGTTATCGGGTTCTCTAACTAGAGTCACTGGCACTGGTCCCATCACCAATTGGGCACTCAAAGCCCAAACATTGGATGGGTAGTCAGAACGAAATGTGACGCCTGCTACAGAAACCTCAAACGGAGATCTCACTCTTCCTCTTCTTGCTCTTGCCATTTCTCATGGAGAGCATCAACCGCATTCACCATATGGTTATATTGGCTCACGCTTTCTATCGGCCATTGGCGACCGTTGAGTTTCTGATGTATCGCACGTGCTTCATCTTGTAAATCAGTAGGCAATGCGGCGACTGCATTCTTCAGTAGAGAATGAGCCTCTGTGCGATGCTCTGTTGTATCCCACTCATCGTCTTCTTCGACAGCGACTTCCTCTGCTTTTAATTCCATCTCAACTACATTTGAAGTCTCTTGAGCACGGTGTAAATAATCACCATCAGGAGTTGGGTTTCCCCCACCTGATATTGCATCATGTTCCGCTTTGCGTTGCTGGTAGGTAACCAATATTTTCAAATTGCTGGCTGTGTCGTCGTACCCTGCTCGCTTAACTGCACGCCCTAAGGCTTTAGTGCAGAGAACATTCCAAGCATCACTTGGATGGTCGTTCTTATTAGACTTAGCGTCGGATACAGGTTTATACCCGACAATGGGTAGTTCATCGGTTGGACGTAAAAGAATTTGCGCGACGCAATATTCGTCTTTCCCCCCGAAGTTCTCAGGGATACCAATTTCAACCCCAAGAGAGTGTGTGAATTCCACCACGGCGTCTGGGTAGTCTTGCTTCAGCAAGCCCCAGCGCACAGATGGAGATACATAGTCTTCTGCTATCTGTGGCATTTCTTCGACTCCTTAAATAATTGTTTCGTCAAGGACGACTATACACCCGTTTCCCGTCTACTGCAACTTTATAATTCTCTCCCGCCTATTTCTTTGACAGAATTAGCAAACAGTAGGGATATTATTGAGAACTGCAACTTCCCGCCATTAGCGAGATTAAAGAGAGCGATGATCTCCCAGAAGTCATCGTCCTGGGACTCCTTAATGTGCACAAAAGCGTCTTCATCAAAGAGGCGTATGCCATCCGCTAATGCTTGGGCGTTGTCATACGAAGGGACCGCGCAACCCAACCTGTAAGAAAAAGAAGACATAATCTATTCTTCTTCTTGTATGTCCTCCGCATCGCCGACCACACTCAATGATGGAGCCTCATCATTTTTTGTAAGGGCTTCTATGAGTGCATCTTTTACGGCGAGGTCGGCTGTTAACTGAGCGATAGTGTTCGTCAGTTTATTA
>Ga0115011_10001491_pt1 | contig 16835 bp, 7 predicted proteins | sample TroAtlMetagenome_2_FD_88705 | JGI IMG/M metagenome (GOLD analysis project Ga0115011, IMG submission 88705) | Marine eukaryotic phytoplankton communities from Atlantic Ocean - Tropical Atlantic ANT8 Metagenome | ecosystem: Environmental > Aquatic > Marine > Oceanic | place: Tropical Atlantic...
CATTGATAAGGTCACCCCTGATTTGTTCTCTGTGACAGGCGATGCGCAGACGAGTAGTGTGACCGCAACGGGGGGAACTTGTACAAGTAGCTGGTCGGACGCTGCGGATGCTCGCTGTGTTGCGATGGGTACCGGAGATACCTGCTCTTGGGATGCTATTAAAGATTTAGGCCAGTCGGGCCCAACGCCTCTTGCCGTTCAGACCACTGACTTAACTGCCAAATCGTTTACTTTCACAGGATTAACAGAAGCCACCAGTTACAAATGCTGCTGTCACAGTAGCCACGGTACAACCGATGCTGGTTCCAGTGTGAACTTCGATACACAAGGCTTTACTGCTGACTTGGCTGTCGCTTCCAAGACCACGGGTAGTATCACCGTTACGGTTCAAGTGAAGACATTGGAATCGGTAACTTGTTCTGCTTATACCAAGGCACAATGGGATGCTGGAAAAACGGATAATAGTGCGACATCAACTTACACACCCTCAGCGTTGTCGGAGGACAAAACCTTATCAGGACTGAAGCATTACACACAATATTATATAGAATGTTTTCAGTCTACCCATTCGAAATCGGTGGATGATATTACCAATGCGCCAACCTTTAGTTCGCAACCAGCAGCTTCGGACGCTACCATTACAGGTTTTACAGTTAAAACCACGATAGATAGAGATGAAACAATAGTATGTTCCGTGTTTGCGGAGGATACGTCAGTAACCCTGGCAGCTATTATAGAAGGTACGGGAGTTTCCTCTACCTCTGGCGAATTGTCTATCACGGCGAGTACGGAGAAAACTATACAGATAACAGGCTTGACATACGGTACAACCTACGACGTGTACTGTGCTCTTAAGGGTGACAGTGATACCCACGACGGTCCGTATCATACTATGTCTAGCTTGTTACAGACCGATACAGTTCAACCAACCATTACAGTCCAACCAGCCGCGTCTGAAATCACGTACCATTCTTTTAAGATTACCACGACATACGACCACGCTAAAATGTCTAGATGTATTGTTATCCCGGCGGATGCCACGGCTCCAACGGCAGGAGACTTAGACTCAGACTTTGCTGGAACAGTAGTCATGCACGAGTCTAATTCGGTAGCGAATACAGCTCACGCAACATTGACATTGGAAGTGGGATGTTGTGGCACAGCTTATGATGTGTACTGTGGTCAACACGGCTTTATGATTATTTCCAACGCATTGAGAGTTACTACGGTTCAACCAACCATTACTCAACCCATTGTTATCACGGAAGGAACGGATAGAATAAAGATAGAAGCAACTTTTGACCACACCAACGATGCCGCTTGTATCCTTGTACCAAGAGATGCCACGGCTCCCACCATTGCTCACGTTTTTTCAGGCCAGGGGGCTGTCACATTCGATAGTGTCAAAGGCCACATCACTACATTTACACCTACATGCGCGGGCACGGAATCGTGGAGTACAGAATGTAACACCGCTGTCAAGTCGGAACTGTGGTTTGGTAATTCCGGAGCCGGTACTGAACCAGCTGCTAAACTAGGTAAGCTACAAGATGACCAATCATACGATGCGTACTGTGCTCAGACCGATACGGAAGTTCTTAGCAACAAGAAGCAAGTGGTAACTATTAAAGAAACGGTTACCACTGCTCTGGCTATATCCAGTATTGCTTGGAATAGTGGTACATTTTCTATTACCTTTTCAGACCCTGGAAATGCCAGGTGTACAATAGAATATGATTCTGGCACGTCTCCTACTGTCGCACAGGTTTTAGATGCCAAAGGACAGGACGGTGGAGATGCGTTACATAATACAGATACAGAAGTTGTAGTAGGTGGTACTTCATGGTCAGAAGCCTTGACACATGCTGATATTATAGATTGTGTTGTGTACGATGTATTCTGCGCTCATGATGACGGTGTAGACGACAGTGTTGATGGTGTTTTCGCAGAAACAGACTTTACCACAACGTGTAAAACCATTACTTCAGAGACCGGTCTTTCTAGTGGATACACGATGGAAGACGGAACAACTTATCCAGTACATCAAATTAAATTACCATTGACTGCTTGGGATAGAGTGACAGTAGCTACCACATTCGACCACGCGGACCCAGCTAGATGTGTTTTATTGGCCAAGGATGGAACAACACCATCGCTAACACAGATTTTTGCTGGTACAGATGGAGACGATACCGCTGCTCTGGTTGCGGCTGACCAGGGAGATGCTGCTGCCGCTACAGCATTCGCGGCTACCTTTATTGGTCTAAGTGACAACACGGATTATGATGTTTATTGCGCACAAGGGCTAGAGCCTACTGCTCAGCAGTCTGCCAATAATAAAGTAGCGTTGGTCTCAGGTCCTTTCTTGGTGCGAACCGTAGAGAAACGAATCACTACACCACTTGAATTGAATACTGGATACACTATGGAGACCAGCCCGAACATTCAGATTAAAGCACCATTGACAGCGTGGGACACCGTTTCTGTACGTATAAAGTATAGTCACGCCGACCCTGTTCAATGTATGGTTGTGAAGTTTACTGATGACGCACCAACACTTGCTCAAATCTTTCTTAAACATGGGCATGAAGATGCCTCGATAGATACTGAAGTATCGGGTGAATTTGGCTCTTATACTACTCCGGACCAAGGTACAGCGGACGCTGGTACCTTCTATGTTCAAGAATTTTCTGGTCTAGAAGAAGGACACAAATACACCGCATACTGTGCGCAGGCAAAATTAGACGACCCTAAGAATTTGGTATCTAGCCATACCTTTATTACTCTAGCCAAGAAGATAACCGCAGCCCTTGCTTTAGGAGATGATAACAATGTATTAGGTTGTGCGGTTGGATATGACCCTGATTGTCCTGGAGAAGATGCTCAAATCAAGTTGCCAGCCCTCTGGCATACAGTTGTTATGACCATTACGTATTCACACGATGGTATGGTTCGATGCGGTGCTTTCCTAAAAGACCGTGTACTACCTACCAATAAAGAACTTCTAGATGGTATTACACTTGAAGATTTTGAATCGAGTCCAGTTGATGTGAACAATGATGCTGGTGTACAGTTTGAAGTTACATTTACAGGTCTACAAGATTCTACAGAATATGATTTCTTCTGTGCACAAGATAGATACGACACTGCTGTTGACGGCCAGGTGCTAAGAATGAGTAAGCTAACCTACCGCACGGTACCATTCGTATTCCAAGTAGAGCCAACTGTGGTAGAGTTAGGTCATTATGGTTTACAAATAACATACAAGTTGAGCCACATGGGATTGGGAAGGTGTGTAGTTGTTCCAGCAGCAAATGTAGCCACATATGATTCATGCATGAATGGTGATGGTGTAGTTACAATTCCACAAGTTACTTGGAATGCTGAAACAGACATAGTAACTCGTTGGGAGAATGGATTAGACGCTGGTACAGATTACAAAGTGTACTGTTGTCAAGGAAGACAGTTAATATCACGCGCATTAGAGATTACAACTCCAGAAACTACTATGGTAATACAAGATACACACGTGACAGAAGTTTTAGAACAAACAGTCTCAGTGTCGGTAGGTTTCACACACTACGGAGATGTCGCATGTTTCGTTCGACCTATATCTGGAACCCTCCCGACACAGGCTCAAATATTAGGCGGTACAAACACCGCCAACGCTGTTGCTCACGAGATAACTGCCCGTGCAAGCACGGATACTTTCTTTATTGAAGATAACCATGAGTTGTTAACTTGGTACATGGATGGGACAGTAAACCCTTCATTGCAACTTAATCAATGGGAAACCTACACCTTTGTAAGGACCACAACAGGACATGATTTGAGGATTCTTCCAATTACAGATTGTCCTGGATGTGCTGAAGGGACCTACACTAGTCTGGGTACATCTGATTTTGATGATGCGAAAATGGGGTTGCCATTGTTTTGGACACCTGAAGTATCCGGAACCTATTTTTATGTATCGACAACAGCTGCTAGAATGGTGGGTATGATAACGGTTGCAAGTGCCCCAGAGCCTTCATCATTACCACCCGCAGCCACTTTACCAGAATGTGTGTATCCGGATATAACGGATATGCCTGAGAATCAAACATTACCAGCGAAAATGACCGGTTGTACTCAACCCCTCCAACTCAAATGGGTCCCACCAAGTCTTACAAGTGGAGATTATTATTGGATAGAGAACCCGTACAGAGATAAGCCTGTACTAGCGGGACCGGGTTTAGATGATAAAAAATACCCACCAAAGATAGCGTACAATGTGTATCATCAGAACGCAACATTGGAAACGGCTGGCAAGTCCTTTAATTTCGATGGTCTTACAAGGGATACCAAATACGAAGCGATATGTGGTGCGAAAGGAACAGACGGAGAGTTTATCATGTCTAGTTTAGTACCTTTTCGAACATTGTACAAGCCTGGGCGTGTTACGATGTCATTGGTGGACCCTGAAGACGCAAAATACCTACCGGGTGGTAATCCAGGTCCATTGCCTTATGGCCTACGAACGGGTTCCTTCCCAGAAAATCTAGACGTGGCTATGGAAGACATGGTTGGATATATAGATGAACGGTCTATATTGCCTCAACCATTGGGTCAAATAGGTTTGACAACGGACCCTGATTCCCCAGCAGCCTATATCGTGTTTACAACCGATGGTACTGAACCACGTTGCCACCAAGAAACGGGTATTATACCAGCAACTAGTGGCAACACTTCACGCGTTCACCAAGCAGAAACGCTACGTTACAGAGCTTGTTCAGAGCTTGAGGGTGATGAAGGTTACCTCGATTCGGACGGTAACGAAGTCCAAGGCACCTTATTCTATATGAAATGTAAAGTAGATTGGTACGCCTTACCAACACCATATACTCCAGACGTTGACCAGTACCCAGAGTACACGAATGTACCAGGTTATGTACCATTGAGAGAAGATAATGGCTTTGCTACGAAATGTACTTGGTACAATATTTACACAGGGCGTTTACAGTCTCCTTGTGAAGACGCGGGTAATTATTTCCACGTGGCTTTCGAGAATGCAACCTGCGAGGCAAAGATTAACGGTGTATCTATTCTCGACGACGGTAACTGTGATGATGGAGGTCCTGATTCGGACTATTCTGATTGTCCGCTTGGAACGGACTTTGCCACGCCAATGGAGCAAGACAAGAGCGTGGGCTGTCCAGCCCGCCAAGTAGATGGTTTCTGTATGAATTCTTGTAAATTTGTATGTGAAGCATGCCCACGTGTTCCGGAAATAGTACCATTCTGTGGTCATCATCCTAATGGAACTCAGAAAGCATGGGAATGTCCAGAATTGGAAGAGAATGCGGACCCTGTGTCAGGCTTATGCGCAGATGATTGTCCTAGGGTTTGTGTTAAATGTCCTTATGATGCTCCACCATTGGGAGAAGCGCCAAGCTGTGGTATTGGTGGGTGGGATAGCACTGTAGGATTTCATAGTCTAGACAACCATCCTTGTATGGAAGGCGACCCTTACAACACGGATATACTTCCCAAAGATGTTGATTTCCAAAAAATGGTATGCGAAGATACATGCGCATCAGCTAACGATGGTGTGTGCGATGAAGACGAGAACAATTGCGACCCCGGAACGGACTGTACCGATTGTGGTGGAGAAGGTACCTTAGTTACTAGCGATTACTGTCCTTCTGGATGCTTACCAGTGTGCGACGCCTGTCCTAGAATCATGCCAGTTCCTGTATGCGACCAGAGGCAACGTCCATGTCCTGAAACTAGAACCATCGAATACAATTATGAAAATAAACTAACTCCTCCATCCTGTGCGGACTCATGCTTTCCACATTGTTTCCAGTGTCCTACATACGTAGAGGCTGAAGATTACACGGTATGTCCCAGTGGAGAAGCACCATGTAGTTATTTTAACGAAGGTGGTAATGTATCTTGCCATGGTGAATGGTCGGATGAAGGGTACGAATGTAGTGGTGAAAATTCAAGGCCTGCTTGTCCTATTGGATGTCCTTCTCGATGTTATACTTGTCCTACTATACCAGCTGGCATTACACAGGCGCCTAAATGTAGACAATTACCAATCGCACAGGAGCAAACGGGTTGTGGTAGTTATGAACGAGTTCAAGATTTGAACCCAATTACAAACTTGACCTGTGACGATGGTTCAGACTCACCGTGTTATGACATATCCGCCCTGCCAGCTGACGCAACCGAAGCGCAGGCGGTTATATTTGCTGCTTTCCAACAGAGGAAATGTCCAGATGGTTGTCCGGTGGGTTGCGAGTTGTGCGGTCCATTACCAGACCCTTATCCTTCCTGTGGTGAAGATAGATTGGGTACTATTGGTGTAACGAAGTGTTACGATGGTAGTGTGGCGGAGGACCATAAATGTTTCGAAGATAAAACCAAATCATCCGACTGTAAATATGGAGCAGACCCAGTATGTGGCGATGGATGTGGTTTTCAATGTAAACAATGTCGCATACGCTACAACGGTGGGTTATTTGCGAAATGCGAGAACGACGCGGTACCGTGTCCAGATGGTGGAGACCCATACTCATGGGATGGTGTAGCTGGAGAAGGTGTACTTGACGACCTTAGTGCCCTTGTGGAAACCTATCCAACATTCTACTACACACATTTTCTGGATAGTTCATATGATATTTACTGTCCCAATGACTGTAAAGTAGAATGCTATACCTGCCAACCTCAAACGCTTACGAACGGAACACTCCCTCGTTGTGGTAAATCAGGTATTCCATGCCCAGAAGACCCTGATGATAAACCAATATTACTCAATGTGTCAGACCCGTTGAGTACCAATTGTACGGATTCTCTTTGTCCTATATTATGCGAACAGTGTCCACCGGAGCTAGACCCATTGCCTAAATGCGTGGGTGACGCAACTCCCTGTAGAGATGGTGTGGTACCAACGTGTGAGGATGGTTCATCCGGTTATGACCACGCGTGCGATAGCGGTGATAGACCTATCTGTACCGATTTGTGCGTAGGAGAGTGTGACCACTGTGAAGTAGTTGCTGACCCATTACCAAAGTGTGGACAGTACAACGACGGAAATCACTCACGTAAGCCTTGTAAAGATGATTCAGATGAGAATGGGGATGGAAGATGTGCGGACGCTTGCTTGCCTGGCTGTGAAAAATGTACAGATAGAGCAACAATAGTCCCGACCTGTGGTAAGAACGAAGATAATACCGATATAGCACAGGTGTGTGAGGATGGTACTCTGGGCTCTGCGCTAGACGTTGAGGGCCTATGCGCAGACGGATGTGCCACACAGTGTGAGAAATGTGGCGATGTTGCTTCTGTGTCCGGTAATAAGTGCGGACAAAATGTAGATGGAACAGACGCTCGAGTTAGATGTGATGATGGTTCCGATGAGACAGATAACAATGGAATATGTGCGGATACATGCTTACCAACCTGTGAATATTGTACTCCGGTCACGATTCCTCAACCAAGATGTGGACGCAATCCTGACGGTTCTCAAAAAGATTTTGAATGTTCAGACAACTTACCAATTGGTGAGAATGGTCTATGTTCTGATGGTTGTGCACCGCTTTGTACGCCTTGTCCTGACATTGTAAGTGAATATTTAATATGCGAACCGGGCCAGGTTGCTTGTGAAGACCAATCGGAAGCTGTATGTACAGCAGCCAGTGGCACACCAGAACCAGTAATATGGGAGAGTAGTCAATTGGCTGGAAACACTGTATGTCCTGAAGCTGACAAACCGCATCCTACATGCAATGATTTTTGTACACCGTTGTGTATCGCAGCAACCTGTGACAAATGCGATGCCAGTAAATCATTCCTCAAAGTAGAAGATTTCGACCAACATGTGGATGGATATCCAACACAACAAATTATCCAAACAAATGGAATTCCAATTCACCCGATGGAACCATATCCTGAAGGAGGATGGCCCACGGACACGAATATTGGCAACATTATCGATATAAACGGGTATACAGACCAAGACTTTGCGGCAGCGCCTACTGGGACCTGCCCGTTTTGTACCAAGTTCCAGCTTCCAAAATATGCTGAAAAGGGTACACAGTTCTGGGAATTGGAACCGGACATCGATGTAGGTATTTCTACCTTCACAGGAGCATACTTGTACAACCATTATCACGGTACGGACGATGTATCGGTACAGTTGTATGGTTCACAATTAGATTTTTGTTCTGGATATGCTACGAACGATTGTGTATACCACTACAGTGCTTATCCTTCATGTGTTCAGGGATACGTTGGAAATTGTGGTCTCATTGGTTATCTGTACGATGGATTACCTGTATTGAGTGAATGTAAGATAGATGGTGTAGAGCTGTCCTCTTGTTACACAATAAAAGAAGGTACTGCTGGTACCAAGACTAGTCATTACAACTTCGACGAAAGCGGTAATTGTCATTTGGATATGGCAAATGGATACGACTTTAATGATGGAGACATAGCATGGCTTGAGAGCCGTGGTGTAGCCCTCACAACGATTAAAAACTTTAACGGTTATGCGTACGTAATGACCAATAATTACCCTTGGATGATGCCAGGGTTTTACGGTACGCAATGGGGTGGTAGAGGTTGTCCTAAAGCCTATACTACCGAATGGACACCTCAAGGAGAGTGTGTGGAGATATCACCGCTTTGTGTTGAGCTAATGACAAGAACACCACAAGAGTGTGATTGTACGGATGATACTTGGTGTGTAGAAACGGGGTACGATACGGCAGTCCAATATTACAATAGAAGACCACCGTTGGTATCCAAGGTTGAATTCACATCTATTCAAACCGTTATCAACTCTCTTTCGAATATTCAAGTCATGGTTCAAGTGTCTAAACCAATTATCAAAGCGGAATCGAAACTGATTCTTAACTGGGAAGGCTTGGATGCGGATGACCAGTTGATGGAATTCGAATATACGGAGGAGTCTACCATGGGTGATGGTGTTACGAAACAATATTTCTGGACCATACCAACATCGGACTTGACCAATGCACCGGTAGAAGGGGCTAGAACTCTTCTTATAAACACAGGTTCAGGTGTAGAGGATGACCAACAACAACGAACTGGTTTCACAGCAAACAACGGTTTAGTGTACGAGAATGCTTGTATGCCGGATTATGATGCTACTGGATACAATTTAGACGGTTGTGTATCCTCAACTGGTGGAGCAATGCGTTCTGAGGAATGTGTGATTGATTGTAATCCTGGAGGTTATGCCTTTGCAAACGAAACGACAAGAAAAGAATGCGCTACGGAAGGTGGAACCTTTACCTTTATTGGGTGTTCTGCTCGTTGTGTAGCTCCGCCCGTAGCGCCAGCATACGACTTTACCAACTGCGATACCTCCAACGGGCCTATTGCTGAAGGTTTATGTCAGTTAACGTGTGCCAACGGCTTTACAGAGGCAACGGACGGTACGTCTGTATCTTGTCCAGGAGACGGTCAAGTATTCCAATTAAGCGGTTGTAATGCTCAGTGTACGATAGACGCTACTTTAGACAACGCTGCGTATGATTTAACCAACTGCCCACATAATGGAGGTGCAATTGGTAATTGTGACGTGTCATGTTCCACCAATTACGATGGAGCCCCTATCATAGCATGTGAAACTGGAGGAGAACCGTGGGCGATTATTACTGGTAATTGCGAAGCTGTATGTAATGCTCCAACAGGTGTGGGATATGATTTGGATGTGTCAGCAACTCAGAACAAAGCTGTCTTAACTTGTGCGGCTGGATATGGATTGAGTCAGGCTTCGAATGCTATCTTTCCGGTCTATAGTTGTCCGGGAGCTGGCTTACCGTTCGAGGCTTCTGGGTGCGCTATTGCCTGCCAGCCAAACTTTGATGCGACTGTGGATGTTTCTGGTTGTGATAATGCTGGAGAATTGGTTCGAAACGATGAATGTAACTTAAAATGTTCGGAGGGATATGGAGCTTGCTCAGGCACTGCTTGTAGTGACCCTCAATCTATCTGTAACACGGCTGGTGGGACATTTGGTCAGACATTAACTTGTGAACCCGCCTGTACGTTACCAAACGACCCAGACTTTTTAACCAAGTACAACTTGGCAAATTGCCCTGGGCCAGTGTACACCGAAGAATCATGCTCTCTAAGCTGTGCTGGAGGTTTCAGTTCCAACGGACAAGTGTCTGTTACCTGTGATAATCCTGGCGGAGCGATAGCTATTACTAACGAGTGCTCTAGTGCTTGTACAGTGACTGGTTCTCACCCTGCTTATGATTTGAGCAACTGTGATACTTCTGGAGGCGCCTTGACGGAGTTCGATTGTCAGCCTGTCTGTTCAGCCGGATACGTTGCTGGAGCAGCTGGTATCAAGGCAAAATGTTCTCTCGATAGTCTAACCTTTAGCTTTACTGGTTGTTCTACATCGAATTGTAAGAACACTGCGTCTATAGTTTGTGACGATGAAATACACTGTACGGATGATATATGTGACCCTGGTTCTATTATTTATGATAGTGCGTACGCTTCGACTACACAGTCTGGGTGTTATTATGTGCCATCTAATACGAACTGTGAAGATGAATATGGTTGTACAGACAATGTATGTGCTCCTTCTGCGGCGGAGGCAGATGTCAACGGTTGTACTATCAACATGAATAATGCCAAATGCGACGACGGTGTAGACTGTACTACAGATACATGTAGTCCGTACGTAGCAGAGGCTACTTCAGCTGGTTGTGTATTCGTAACAGACGATTCCCAGTGTGATGATTCTAGCATATGTACTACAGATGTATGTGTGATAGGTCAAGGGTGTACCAATGAACCCATCACCTGTGATGATAACGTATTTTGTACGGTGGACTCTTGTGACCCTGTTGCTGGTTGTCAACACACGGCAGAAGATAGTCTATGTACAGACGAATGGCCATGTACTCAAGATGTTTGCGACGTGGCAGCTGGAACTTGTGTTCATACAAATGACGACTCCATGTGTACGGATGATTTTGACTGTACCATTGACAAGTGTGCCCTAGGTGCGAATGCTGGTTTGGATGGTTGTACACACGAATTAGATAACTCTATTTGTGACGATGGTGCTTCTTGTTCATCCAACTTATGCGCCCCATTGAGTTCAGAAGACTCTACAGGGTGTTATAATACGTATGATAATTCGGTATGTGAGGATGGTGTAGCATGTACAAGAGATACATGTACACCAGGAAATGAAAATGCAACAGCTGGAACAGGATGTCTAAACCAAAATATATGCGGTATTGATAATCCAGCCTGTACATTGGACTTGGAAATAAATGAAGATGGACTTGTTATCAAGCCATACATCCCATGTGTTGAGGGCAAGACCTTTAGCACCTGTGAAACCGTTCAAGTGACACTGATAGAACGTAAAGAAGAAATCAAAGTGAGAGAAAAGACGGAGATTGAAAACTATCTAGCATCGATAGCGGATAATCCTCCCTCCGTTTGCAACCCAAACCCATGTCTTGGAACCAATTCAACATGTGAAATATTAACAAACGAGACCAACAACGCGACAAGGTTCAACTGTACATGTCCGGAAGGTCAGAAAGGTGACCGTTGCGAGTTCTTAGCGGTCTCAGAAGATACAGAAGCTCCAAAATACTGGGCGTTTAGAATACTTGTAGGTTTCGGAATAGCATTGGGAGCGGTAATATTTATCAATTTGTATTCTAGTATTGCGGCATCCAATCAAGATACGAAAGTGGTTAAGCAGGCTTTGGCAATACAAAAATCTTTAATGATGCAAAGGCCTAAGAGAAATAAAAAATTTAATAACAAGTATAATAATTGATATTCATTATAATTTTAGTGATGGTATCCGCATTACGCGTAGCGTTTTGTCCTCTCAGGGATGAATATTTTTTACCCCAGTAATATGCATAGTCCAAGGTTCCCAACGTTAGATGAGTACACTCGTGTATGATAAGCGATGCTTGGTCCTCGATATCCAGTCTGTCCCAAAACTCACCATTCACCCACATCATATTCTTTCTGTAATTTGGCAGCACCCATCCAGTCGCTCTTGAACCCTGACCATTAACTGTATTATTCCTGACGCGCGCATGGTTCACACAAGGTAACAACCGCGCAAACCAATTCCGCATGGTTAACGGTGTAACTGCGTTGATACCTTCCATGGATGAATACATAAGGAGGTCATAATGCGGGGCTTCGATAGCGTTGATGACCCAATCGGATGCGCAACGTTTGGGTTCATTTATGCGAATATATCGACCTTGTGTTGCTTTCCAGAAGTAAACTGTTAGAGTAAATGAACAGAAACATCCAACTACGAATAATACAGGTTCAAGAAACTTCCATATTCTCATTTAAACTGAACGAAGGCATATATATAGTGCGCGTGTTTGTTTTAAGAGGGTATATATGGAGGGCTTCAATAGTCATAATGAGTCGTTTGAACCGTAGACTAACTACAAATATTGAAGAACCTGTACCGGTTGCCGTAACACGGGCAAAACGCTTTTACCCTAAGCCACAGTCCAAAGCTACACCAGTCGTCCGTCCTTCTACTGCGCCAAAGGGCATATTTTATCAGCAGGAAGTTGCCGCCTACCGTTTGCCTCGTTCTCTATGGCAAGCTTCGGCTACTGGACCTGGTGTGCCGATAAGACGTGCTTCTAAACAGGAACACGCGGATGGTAGACAGGCCGCTGTGACCTTAGACACTGCTATACGTGGAACACACGGGTTCTTGCAAAAAGCTTTCTACCAGTTGCAGATTGCAAATAATGAAATTGAGAGATTGAAAGACGAAAGTTCCGAACGCTATGAAGGTTTCGTAGAAGGGATGGGGGCTAACGACGAGATATCATACCCCGATTGGGCCGATTTAATTCTAAATCAAAATGGTATCATGGATAAATTGGAAGGCTTTGACGTCCAATTACAGACCCTAAATGTCTTTATGTCCGACCATGGTGGCGACGAATGGAGCTCAAAGCAGGCGGGTTACATCAACAGACAAGCAGATTTGGTCGAAGACGGTAGAACGATTTCGGCCTTGCATGCATTAAAAAATAAACAAGCTGAAGCTGTGAGATTTGCGATACAGGCAAACCAATTAAAGACCACGATAAAGGCCAGTCAGGACGAAGATAGAGAGGCGGAAGCGGAACAGAATCTAAGGGAGCAAGAATTAGAAGATTTGGTAAAAAAACAACAAAAAGAATTAAGTGCTTTAATAGATAGACACCGCAATGATGCACACGAAAAAATCAAAGAGCAAATTGCCAAACGCGATGAAATAGCTAATGATTCGCTGAAGATTTCTCAAGATGTCCAAAAGCAGGTTCACGAAGCTCGCAAAGAAGTTGCTCTAGACGTTACTCGATACGCAAATACCATTCTCAATAATGATTCCGCTGAGAGTCAAGAATGAGGTATCGTCGGTAATATTGATGTTGTGTTGGCATACTTCCAAACACCCAGTGCAAACTGGGATATAAGTTCCCAGGTACCGTTGTTTATAATCTCTACTGAGTCTATTCTACATATTAGGAGAGTAAATAAAACGAATAAAAATGCTAATCGATTCATATAATTTTAATTACTACGTTTATATACGGTCACTATTCTTCTATGTCCCACCGCCGCCGCTGTATCCGCTGAAGCTTTCTCTATTTTGAGACGCATATTATTCTGTGGAAAGTTAAATGTTATTTCCTTGACAAATGCTCGAAACTCATGCTTGAACAGTGCAACTTCCTCTATGTTGAGCTGGTCATTGGATGTGATGTCGATATAATAATAGTTAGGCGGTTGTGCCTTTACTGATACGTGAAACTGACAAGGTAATGAAGGCAGGTTGGATAAACCAGTCAATATGCGTTCCAACATTGGCTTATCGCTAACATTGATACTCTTGAGATTCCAAACACGCTTGGTAGATGAAGCATGCTTACGTTTCATCTTTTTCTGCTTTGCGCCATTCTTCCACATGTCCACCTTCAACCAATTGCCTTTGAGAGAAATCATCAACTTTCTCAACCTTGGAGCAAGCGTTTTAATCGTTTCGAAATCTTTAAACGAAATAGCGGGTAGATTCTTAAGCATCAAAACGTACCGCGATGGAAAACCGGTGTTGGTTTGCACTAGTAGGTCTTCCCCCGTTGCACCCGGCATCGACTGTACGTGGTTTATAACTTTTTGGATAAAATTTCTATCTTCTTGTTCAACGGTGGGTTGGGTAACCATTTCTAAAGAATCTGTAGAGCTGTCGCCAATGCTGCTAGTATCAATGGATATTTCAGCCATTCGCAATAATTAATAGGTGTAGAGGGCTTTTTATACTCTACGTCGAGAGTGATAGTACCTGAGCCAAAGTCTGCCGTGTAGTTAACGTTTATTGCACCGGATGTTTTGCAATGGTGTATCCATGTTTGTATGTCATCGTCGTTCATCTCTTCTAAATTAGATATCACAATTTTGGCTCCTTTACCGTTGCGCAGGTAACCAGCACAGGAAACTTCACCATCTACGTGGAAGGTCTTTACATGTTCAGTTAACTTATTCATGGCATCTGATAATTTATTCTGTATAAGAGCAGGCAATGTCGGGTGTGTATCGGTCATTGTTGTAGCATAAGTGAAGTATTATATACTCAGACAGCGGATTTAATTTTTGGATTTACGATCATATATAGCGACTTGATTAATACTAAGCAATGGCAAAGGTCCAGGTGAACACTAGTAAAATCGCCAGAGATTTGGCCGACCTCTGGCGAAAGAACAATCCAGGGTTTATATCGGTTCCAGGACATGCGTGTACGAACGAAACGTGTACGATTATCCACATAGATGGTTGGGTCTCGCAAACCCAAGACGGTCTAATGGTTACATTAGATAAACCTTGCACTAAAAAGAGACGCAGGATACAACAGCTTTACATATGTAAAGAGACCGGAACCCCGCATTGGTGTCATTCACAATGTGGAGGACGTAAAGTAGTATCGGCGGACCAAGGCTGTGTGTGTACTATCTCAGGTATCCGTTACGAATCTGAATCAGCAGACACCTGGATACCCCAGTACAGAATCACAGCAACTGCTCAAGAACACCGGGACCCTCATGCCATTCGTGCTGGTAATGGGTACGAAAGTCATTCCACGAGCTATCGTACCCAGCAGCACGTGTCCTTTGCCAGGGACCAAATTCATTTGCTAATGTTTAGCGAACGAAGACTATACGCTGAGCAGCGTAAGTATTTAGAACAGAAGCAAGCGGCCGAAAAGATTGTGATGAAATATTACAAAGGATGCGAGAAGTTGGGAAGGCCTGTTATATTTACCAACATGGTAACACTATACATCAATCAAATAAAGCGCCGGAGAGTCTTTAAAGGATTGTTGCCACAGTATCACAAAACTGAAGATATAGTAAAGGCATATGCTGAACGCGTATGCACATTGTGGAATATTATTACGACAAAAACACCCATGGGAAAGAATTGTTCGTCGTTGTTCTCGTTCAAAACCTTTGTAGCGTCAGCACTATACATTATGAAACGGGGAATGTTCTGCTCTGGTGTGGAGATTATACCGAAGGATTTCTATCTGGAGAGCGTATTGCCTGAAGCAAATACACTAGACCATTATTCGGTAAACAAGCCCACCTTCACACAGAGCAAGAACAACATGACGAGGGCGATACGTGAAGCGATAGAGGAACATAGATGCGATGTTAGAACATTGGTGATGCCACAGTTCAAATCACCATTTTCTTAATATAAAAATATATAATTATAATATAATGAACACTCGAAAACCTAGATTTGATTTACCCGATGAACTCTACAAAACCTATTGTGAAGACCCTAAACCCATATGGAATAACATATTCACAACCCTAGTAATGGTCTTTACCGGAATATCTGCTACTACATTTGAACCAGACGAGTACAACGGCTATCGCATACCAAAAATATTAATGTGGTTAATAATATGTGTCTGTAGCATAGTACACCAAGGATGCATATATCCTCAATATCTATGGGTATCTAGATTGGATAGTCTAGCCACAGTAACCAACATGACCTTGTACGTATTGACCTTCTACGAGACTGCTCCTTGGTGGGTGTGGGTTCTTGTTGCTTCCACCATATTGGTATTCTTCTACTACTATTACAGATTCTACGCGGACCCACCCATTAGCATGATTCAATATATCAGACTGGTCAACCTATGGCACGTTGGAACAACCGCAGTTGTTATTTCGTGTTACGCGACAGCAGGGCTATCACTAGAGTCTCCTGAAAAATAGAACGAAGCGTTTTATTGTTGTAAAACCACCCCTGATATTGGCCCATCAATGATAGAGCATCTACAGGGTCTAAATGTACCTGCTTTACTAGTTGGGGTTTAACAATTTTCCAATCACCACCATAAGCACAGATTGAACAGAGCATAGAACCATCGCACATCACAGCTGCGACTAGCATAGGGTCAGAACCAGGATAGAGAGTATATTGTACCCAATCTCCTTCATTAAATGACATATAATATATTATAATTCTTGTTTATAGGAAAAGTTTTTAACATAACTCAGCTCTTCTCTCATGGATTTGAACACGCCAGTGTGATACTGCTTCGTAGCTCTCCCCTCTTCTCTCAAAATCCTCTTAAACCAGTAGTATTGCCTCCTTTGAGCTTCGTTTGGCTTCAACCATCCTATTGAAACCTTTGCTCGTTTCCAGAGGACCAACTCGCTTAGAACGTCTCCCCACCAGTACATATGGTTTCTATGTACAACGTGTATGTTGCCGTAACGGTTAATCAA
>Ga0115011_10001492_pt1 | contig 16819 bp, 24 predicted proteins | sample TroAtlMetagenome_2_FD_88705 | JGI IMG/M metagenome (GOLD analysis project Ga0115011, IMG submission 88705) | Marine eukaryotic phytoplankton communities from Atlantic Ocean - Tropical Atlantic ANT8 Metagenome | ecosystem: Environmental > Aquatic > Marine > Oceanic | place: Tropical Atlantic...
ATGGTGTTACGTCGAATAGTGGACTCCACACCAGCAACCGAATACGTCGACATCGGTTTCTGATGCAACATTTGCTGACCTTGATCACTACCCGCTAACGACGGATAGGTACCTCGAGCAACACCACCGTTATGAATCCGGTCAGGTATCTCAACGTGAGTGCCGTCAGGACCAACTTTCAGTACTGCTCTCTCAGGTTTGTTGGCACTTCCTTGATTCGAACGACGCTTACTTTCCCCAGCCGAAACGAAACGACCGATAGCTTCATCAGCTGTCATGGGGACACCCTGATCAGATGGCGGCAGATTGCGGAACGCCAAATGTTCAGGCAACGGTTCGTAAGCCAAACGAAGTAGACGATCACTCATCACATACTTCGGGCCAACACCAGCCTCCCAAAGGTCAGGAGCGCTAATGAGTTTCCTGTCCTCTGGGGTGTAGTACTTGTAGTTCTTTGTTACTCCACGCTCTTCACGCCAAGCGACCCACAACAATGCTTGGACTTCGCCGGGAGCTAACTGCCGACGAGTGCCATCAGGAAGAGTTACCGGTCCTAATGCCACAGCCAACTGCTCGAAGCCCCTCGCTGCAGTCCTATACAGCTTGTCGTCAATGGTTCCGGTTGGGGCCATTGAAAAGCCGTAGAACATCGAGTGGGCATGACGGTCAACAACCAGAGGGGCTAATCGATCTAGTTCTCCAAAGAGTCGACTCTCAATTCTTGGCAGGTCAATGTCATCGATCAGGCCCGTGTACATCCCATAAGCAGCTTTTGCTTGGAGGTCAATTTCGGCATCGGAGGAGCGAATAATGCCTTCAACAAAGTTGGCTTGTTTAAGGATGGTGAGCTTAGTTAGGTCATCCCCAAAGAAGCTTGCAAGGTCCTTATCTCCTACGTGATAAAGAGCACGAACTGCTTTCGCTTCATCCTCAGAGATCTTGTGTCCTGCGGCAGTGACGTGTGCTTGGAGGCCGATACTGTCGAAATCGGGATTATGTTTGGCATACAGCGCTGCAACAACAGCTTTCTCAATATTGGTTTCCCACTGTTCACCAGCTGACAAATAGGAAGCAACTCCGACTAGACGACGTTCATTCAAGCCATGAAGACTGGCTTGTCCTTTTATGTCACCCATCGCTATCTGGTACCAGTTGTGAGCAGACCCATAGTTGCGGTGTGGTTCGGGAATGATTCCTTCATAAACCGAAGGGACAGCTGAGAACCCGACCTGTTGGGCTCGAACCGAATCAGGTGTACGACCGACCCTGTTACCTAAAATCTGTTTCAGGGTTCTCGGTTTAATGTTCCCTGAACCTTCCTTCTTTAGTTGCTTATTCAGCTTCACCAACACAGGGACAGCTTCTAAACCGTTATCTACAGCTGCATCCAGCCGTCGGTTGCCATCAGATAAACGAGCGGCACCATTAGAGGGGTTGTACTCCACTATGAGGGGTTCTTCTATCCCGTCTCGACGGAGAGGTTCAGAAAGGTCACCAAACTCTGTGGACTCTTTAGTTCGTAAAGCCGAAAGCTCATCGGTCAATACCATGCGAACGTTGTCGTCCACACGTAACGCTGGATGCGTTTTAGTGGCACGTTGAACAGCGAAACCAAGCTTGTCCATGTTTGGTGCAACCAAGGCATCCCATGCGTCCTGCAAATTCATGACACCCAACGGCAAGATCTGAGACTTGTTGCCTGAAGCCATCAAGCTGAGGCGAGCGAGAACATCGTTTTGGGTTAGTTGTTCTCGAGGGACACCATCCATGTCGACCATGCCGAATGCGAGTTCACCGCCGCCAGCACCCAGATGCATGCCTGACACCCAGACACGAGGGTCATTCAAGGCAAACTCAGGGTGAATGTTCCCTTGAGTCCAGTCAGCCATTTTGACAATCGCTGCACCCAACTCAACTTGGGCTGCTTCGTCGAGAGATTCGCCTGCTTTCATGCGATTCCATGAAGCAGCGACATCACCCAACTCAGGGTCAACGCTTAAACCGTCTCTACTTTCATTTATTAACCAATCGAACTTGGATGTTTCGTTAGCTACCGCCTGCACCCGAACTTGGTCAGGTGACAGCTCACCTCTTGACTTGTTGTAGTCCCTAACGTTTTGGATGAGGAGATCACCTAAGCCAGATAGAAACGAATCAACCTGAGCTGCGTTACCTCTATCCCCATCTACCCAACGACCGTTCTTACGTTCAGTTCCAGTTATTGCTTGACGAATCCGAGAAAACGATGCTGAAGCGTCGAACCCAGACGACCCAAGCTTTGATTGAGAAACAGCGATCATGATCTGTTTCTGAGTTCTACTTGTCGTCGCTATCAGACCATCAGCAACAATTGGCTCGGTCATGTCGACAGCCATCATCGACAGGTGGTCTCGCTGTCCGTATGCAACAGGAATGAGTGGAGCGTCAACTGATCGTCGACTCATCGCAGGTACACGAGCTGGGAGCACACCAAGTATTCCCGCAGTGCTCACACCAGCGCCAGTAACACCAGCTCCTACTAGACCAAGAGTGTTAAGAGCCTTCGTAAGCCAGTCAGCTTGGTCGGGCATTTGCATGTAATCCCGAACAGATAAAGCGTCACCAGCAACAGGCAACCCGTAAGCAACCTCTTCACCGAAGTCACCTAAAGACGAAAAAACATCTCGGACAGAAACTCCGTCGGTGGCTTTTTGTGCGAACTGTTCACCCGATGCAACCCCGGGGATCAGATATGGGGAGATCTGTTTAAGGCCACCAAGAACACCTTGGTCCTTAAAACTGTCAAGAAGCCCGGGAGGAGCTGGCTCTTCCTCCTCAGGTACGGGACTAGGTAAGGCGTTATCTACGAGACTCAATCAGGGCCTCCAACACGAGCTGTGCCCATTCCCGTGTTTCTTCCGAAACCTCAGGGTGAGTAGACAAAGCATCAAGGATTGCTAACCGTTGCTGGTCAGCAGCTGACTGTTTCTGTGGAATAGCAGGTGCAGGAGGAACCCGGGGCTGGTCCAAAGGAACATCAGGCTGGCTTGTTGGGTTAAGAATCGGGCCCGGAAGCATCCGAGGACCAGTCTTTGGTCGACCCATCGGGGCTGAACGTTCAGTTGGTGGAGCACCCGGAGTCATACCACCCGGAGCAGAAGGACCCTCAGATGGAGGTTGCATCTCAGGCAAAGATCGACGGAGGTTCGCTAACTCTGCTTTCTCTCCATATGTTCCAGACTCAGGTTTGTTGACCGAAGTGTTCTGAGTAGGCGTTTTCTCGATATCCATTTCTGCCATTACTGACAGCTTTCACAAATCTCAACGTCGTCAATCGAACACTCGATAGGAGTGTCGTCATCAAACGGATCTGTCAACAACTCAGGACGCTCACCCATTTCTTCGAGTTGCATCCACATTCCATCATCACGCAAATCTTGTGTTTCACTCATCCAGTCACCTGTGTTCCCAACATTCCGCCATCACCAGCTGGTGTTCCTAGGCGAGCCAATAGTTCTGCGCCCCCCGGAGGAGCTGGAGGAAGCGGCGGAGCTGCGCCCGCCATTCCTTCTTCTGGTTGTGGTGGAGCATTCGGATCAACCGGAGGCCCTATACCTGTCGGCACCATCTGCTCTAACCGCTCTTTTTCTGGTTTAACGATGTATTCCTCAAACAGGTCGAAGAGATCATCGCCCTTTTCACGGGCACGAGCTATATCGACCAGTGCCTCGTTCGGAACGAGACCAGACTCGAGTCCCTGCAATAGTTTCGCTAACGCCATCGACCGGAACTTCTCCACGTCAAGACGTGAACGTTCACGGCCCACATCAGTCAAACCATCGATGTTCTCTTGAACGAACTCTTTAGAAACAAACTCTGCTTGGCTGTACTGAATGTGCAGCACAGCGGACTGTGCAGGGTCACGTCCAAGACCGAGTCCGTATTCCACTCGAAGACGGTGAGCTGGATCGATATCGGTACGAGAGTTGTACTCCGACAAGAATTCTTGGTTGCGGAGAATACCTGAAGCCATTTTCTGGCCGGGGAAATATGCTTTATCAACCTCAAGAGCTATCCGTAAAGCACGCTCAAGTTGCTGTTGCAGTATTTGGTGATACGTCCTGATAGCTGTGTTCATCATTCCAGCTGAAGCTTCAAGGAACTTCGCTGAAGCGATTGACTGGTCAATCTCACCGGGACGGCTTCTCGGCCAACGACCACCAACGTGGATGCCCTCAATGAGTTGAGCCAAATCGGCTTGCACGTTAAGGGAGCTGACAGCTGGAGGGACACGACCAATAGCGCCTTGCGGTCCCAGCTCGATAAACGAGCCACCGCCGTAAGGCATTTCACCAATCAGGTCTTTCACGAAGATGTCTGAGTAGACAGCTTGATCGGCGTAATCCAAGATCAGACCCATTAAACGGATATGAGCCTCGAGGAGACCGATCACCTGATCGAACTGGCCACGGATCTCTCCGTCAAGAGCAACTCGAGACCCGATCACTACCGGGCAAATACCTACTTTGTTGGGTATTCGTTCCAGCTCAACCGGTAAAGGCACGTCTTGTGACGAGCCGTAAGCAACTAGACCGGAAGCAGATGCCTGATATAGGCCAGTCAACAAATATTCTTCTTCGTCGTAGTATTCGACGAGCACAACCTTCGAATTCTCGTCAGGATCCCCATATTCGTTGTACTGACCTAAGGCGTCACGCAGTTTGGCTTGATATGCGGGAGGGATCTGAGTGAAATACACCTCTCGAGCAAACATGCATCGACGAACGTCGTCACCCGGACGAAAACCCGGCTCTGGGTAACACTGTCGTGGGTCTCGACGCTCAATAAGTGGGATACGTTGCTCTAAATCGGGAGTAACTGTCCACACCGACATGCCGTAAGCGGCTTTGTCGAGCACTGATCGAGGGATCAGCATGTCAATCGCATTCACATCCATATAGGACACAGCGATCTGCTCCATCAGAGCAGCAGTTTTCTTAGCTCCCTGAGTGGGACGATCTGGTTGCACCCGAACAGTCGGAACAAGCGAAGCTGACTCAGCTGTATCCTCGAGCGCCACCTGAATCAGGTTCGGTGATCGAGAATCCACTCCCTCTTCGTCCGGGTCAAAAATGTCGAAATCGCCACGGACCACACGGTCAATGGTTTCCATCCGAACATCACGGTCATAGTGACGTGAACGCCAAGACGCATACATATTCGGAAGCAGGTTGATGTCTAGCATCAGCTCTGAACTTCAACGATGTCTACAAGCGTCCGTTCGATCTTGCTCATTTCTCTACCAGTCCTTATTTCGAACGCCTTAGCTCTCACCTCTGCCTCAGTAGAATCTTCGGGCATGGTGAAGTAGACGGGTTTCTCATTAACCAACGTGGCGCACACAATTTCGTCACTAGCTTTGGCCGAGCTGGCCCGCTTGTACGCCTGCTTATTTCTGAAAGTTTTGAACATAGGGGCCTCAAGGAGCCACCCGACAAGTGTCGCCTAGTTACCGGGGTTCCAGATCTCAGAGTCAATATTCATAGGGGCAGGACCGTCTTCGATGTCGTATTCCTCCACAGACCCATGAGATTGGGCTTGCCCAACGGTCTGTCTGCGGTACCCCCACTGACCTCGAGTCATATGACCCGGTCGTTGATCACGAAGGTTGATACCCCGAACCTCTTGGTTCTGGAAATCCACCACACGACGGCGACGTTTCACACGGTTAGGTACCCGCATACGTTCATGGAACATCGGCAGATGAGCCCTGTTCATCAGATCCCTGATACCAAGATCAGCGAACCACAAACTCATGACACGGTCACTGACAGCTCCCATTGGGAAAGCGATCAGCTCCTCCAACAACGGTTGGAAGATCTGTGTAGTGGGGGCGTTACCCCACGGGATAGAAACCAAACCAGTTTCCATCAGAGGAGCCATTGACTCGACACCGAACTGAGGATCCCATTTGTTGCCATGAGTGTGGTGAGGAACAACCCTCACTCCACGTTTAGCGAGATGCTGTACCAGCTCCATGTCGTACTGCACGATCTGTGACTGCACACCGTTCGACTCAACTCTCCACTCAAACAACGGATACCGGTCAGTCCAATCCAAAATCTGGTTCTTCATCTGAGGAGCCTTCATTGACTTAACAGCCAACGAGTCCACCAAATACCGTTTGCCGGTAGCAGGGTCTACCCCTATCAGTGTGAAAGCGGTGTACCCCGATCCTTTATTAGCCCCCGCCGGATCCAAACCAGCGAACAAACGCCACGAAGGATCAAAGTGGCCTTGCACTCGAGACGTGTCTTTACACATGTCGAGCATCTCTTGAGTGAACGAAGCACCCACACCCGGAATATCGACCTGCTGATAAATCAGCTGGAAGTCCGCTGGACGCATTTCCGAGCGGTGAACCAAAGCTTGCGTGTACGGAAAGTGTTCCGGCCACAACGTTGACTCAGTCTCATCGTCCATGATGCACGGATACCGAAGAACCTTGTAACCAGCTCGAGTGTTCAAAGCCGCATACACGTCACCCGGATTGACACGAGTACCAATCCAAATAGCACGCCCCGACTTACCGATACGAGACAAAGCTTCCTTGTCGAACCACTCCAACATGGCAGCAACCCGATCAGGGTTACGCATATTGTCCAAAGTCGCTACGTCATCGAACTTGATTACGTCAGCACGACGACCATAGATCTGTTGACCGACACCAAGAGCTGCGATGGTCGGATCCTTCTCAGCAGTAGTACGCCCAGCAACATAAATAGATTCACTTGACCAGTTCGACTGCCCGTCAGGCTTATGTGGACCCCAATCCTCAATAGGGCTCGGACCACCCTCATACAGCTCAGGGTTCGTCAACATTTCCGAGATCGAATGCATAAACGTTCTAGCGAACGGCAACGACTTCGACACAATCAATGTACGCAAGTTCGGATCCCGGCAAACGTCATACACCGTGTGCCACACCGTCACCAACGTCGACTTCGAATGATACGGAGGCATGTTGATCAACACTCGAGGATTCGGTTCAGTTATCGCATCCGCAATCTCCTTATGGAACCCCGGAGTCTCATGATGCACGCCACAATCCGGGCACGACCAGTTCTGCAAATAATGATCACAAAACTCGGTGAACGTCCCAATCCGACGTTTCTCATTCAAACCCAAAGGACCAACCCGTTGCTGCTCCTTCACCTCAGCAATACGAGTTTCCCTCTTCTCCCGCTCACCCTTCATACGGCCAGACAAATGCTGACGAGACACACCGAATTCCTTAGCGGAATCCGTCTGAGTCCAACCATGATTCAAACACTTATCGATAGCCGCCTTATAGCGGCGCTCCTTCGACCACGTCTTGTATTTCGCCAACCGTGGCTCAGGCATCTAACAGCTCATGTCCCGGCGCAACTTCTCCCACACCGTCCACTGACTCTCCGTCCAATTGTGATCTATCGAATCCATCAACTGGCTGCACTGCGGACTGTAACCCTGACCAGCGACTATGGACGCAGGGGCTGCGGGAGGGTTTTCGTTCCCGGGCCACAGCATTACGAGTCCACCGATGGCTGTGCCGACCGCTATGGCGGCGGCAGCAACTGCCTTGGTGATTCTGGTTACTAGTTGACTCCACTTGTCTGCTTTCTCTGCAACATCTTCAAAGCTCATTTAACGTCCCCACTTAATACCCTTGACTAGTAGACAGGTCTCGGGTATCTAGTAGAGAGTCCACCTTGGGTCAACAGTAATACCAGTCCAAGGAACAACTCAAAGCATTGGAACCGGAACCCCGAGCCACTGGTAGGCACTCGGGACGGTCTGTCACCTGAATAAGGTCAGCAAAAACAATGTGAGCGACGACAGCTCGTTAAAACTAGGTCGGGGAAATACAGGGTGGGGGGATAAACCAGTATGCCTAGTCCCGGGTGGACGAGGGACCGAAGGTTCCTCGAACCAGTCTTGCTTTTGACAAAAAGAAGACAAAAATAGGGGCCCGGACCCGACCCCATACATATGTCAGTTTGTCGGCCACAAGGTGTGGTCCCTTTCCCCTCCCCCCCCGACGCCGATCTTATGCACCCCCGTTCGGCTGTGGGGTTTGTGGCCCGACTTTCTGGGCTCTGGTGCTGTCCGGGGACATCGATCAGCCCTGCTACCGGGCAGGTTGTTGTTGCAGGCAGAACATGCACCCTTGTTTCCCTCGAGGTGGGGCTATTTGTTTGTGGCATGAGCCTGTCTGGTTCTAATTAGACCGGCGGTGGGAGCGGCAAGGTATTTGTCTGGTGCTTGGGGCGGCCGGGGTGGTGGGGTTGGGTGGTGGTGGTTGTCTTGCTTTTGATGTTTGGGGTGGTTTTGGTGGGTGTGTTGGGAAAATATTTGAGAAATGTTGTGGGTGTGTTTGGGCCTGTGTTTGTGGGCTCTGGTTCCTGTTGGATCCTTGTGGTTCCTTCTGGTTTCTAGTGGATTGTCAAGGATTGTCTAGTTTGTGTGCTTATACTTAAAAACATCAACCCAGCCCACAGCTTCGGCACGGCACGCATTGATCGATAGGGGGAGGCAGTCCCCAATTGGAACCCACTCCGAGACCTACTGGTTGACGGACTGGTTCCGACCTCGCACCAAGGTGAACAGCGAACGTGAGAACCACCAGATGAGATCAAGGCGTTTGAGTCTTTGACCAATCGGGTTCCGGGCTATCGAACCGGGACTGCGTAGGGCTTCGGCCTAGCGAATCATTGGGCTTGATCTACGACGGTGAATTCCTCCTCCTCGTATCGAGCTACTTGGCTCGGCTGACGAAGGGCAGAACCCGGAAACGAGGAGGAACAATGATAGATACAAGCAACTACCCAAAGATGGTTGTGTATGTCGATCCAAGTCACGCCAATCTGGGTGACCGTGAAGCGGTTGAGAGTGCTGTTAAAGCTGCTCTCGAAGCTGGAACACAGTTTGAGGGTCAGCCGGATCTCATGGCTTCGCCCACTGATGGCATTCACATGACCGGCTGGTTTAAGCGTCTGGGGAGATACACAACCCAGCCTCTTGTGTCTGTAGAGCTTTACATGGAGCCATCTGCTGATGGTGACATTCCCTCTGCGGTCACATACTTCAAGCGGAACGGCTTCGATGCCGACTACCCGGGAAGTCTTAACCCTGACACAGGTCACTGTTGGAGCTATTGCACATCTGTTTGGAAGTAAGCCGAAACGCTCCTTCGGGAGCGTCGTCCCAGCGTGGTTGCTGGGGCCTGACGATGGCAGCCATCGCAGTAACCACGAGGAGGAACCAAATGAAATTAGGAACAGTGGAACGTAAGCGTCGCAGGGAGTTCTACCCAAACAGTGGATGCTTTATGACCGAGAACAGGTTTGACGGTCAGGCAGTCACAGGCGCACTCAGCGTCAAGGAGTACAACCACCACGACGACACTTGCCTCGACCTTGACGTTCATCTCTCTGAAGAGGCGGTCGTTGAAGCAGGGGAAATAAAGACGGAGGACAGGGGCTTCGAACGGCGCTTTGTGTTCGTTGACCTTGCTACTTACCACACTGATAGCGACGTGCTCAGGAACCCTGAGGCGACGTTGTATATGAGCGTTGAGCAGGCACGAGCCCTCCGGGACTCGCTGAAGGCTCTCGACATCTAGTCGAATGACAGCCCATTGGCTACCACCACGGTGGTGGCCTTTGGAGTGCTATTCGGCACTACCACGAGGAGGAACCATGAAATACAAGTCGACTTTTGAGCAAATAGAAATATACAAGAGTAGAAGCGGAACCAAGTACATGGAGTACGAGGCGAGAGGTCAGGCTCTTTGGGGTTCTGTTGACCTCATTGAACGTAGCGAGACTGGCAATGTCGATCTCAAAGCGACCCTGACTGCTAAAGATGATGCAACAATCTGGGCACGGAGTGTACGCCCCGGAACGGAAGGCGTCGCCATCGCACTGTTCGATGACGCTGTTAACCGTGAAGAGCTTTCACTGGTCATTACTGATGATCAGGCACGAGTCCTTCGGGATCAGTTAAACGCTCTCTACGACGCTCAAGATATCTAGTCGGATAACAGCCCATCGATCACCACCTCCGGGTGGTGGTCCTTGGAGTGCCATCCGGCACTACCACGAGGAGGAACTATCTATGTTTGGAAACAATCAGAGAGTGGAAGAAATAGCCCAGAATCTTACTCAAGCGATCATCGATCAATTGAGCGAGGATCCGGGTAACTGGACTAAGCCTTGGGTCGCAAGACAAGGGGCTGACATCCCTCACAATCCGATCTCCAACACGGTGTACAAGGGTGGCAATGTCCTGCACTTGATGTTCGTGGCAATTGCGAACAACTACAGCACAGGACGCTGGGCCACGTTCAAACAATGGCAGTCAGTTGGGTGCAAGATCGTTAAAGGATCGAGCGCTACTCATGCAGTGAAGTGGAACTTCAAATGGAAGTGCGACACCTGCAAGGGCAAGCTTCAAGACAAGCGATGCGCTAAGCATCCTGACGCCTCCCGGCAAGTCGCATGGGCCAACACCTTTCCCCTGTTCAATGCTGATCAGGTGGAGGGTGAAATACCTGTCCATGCGTCCTTCCCGTTAGCTAGTGATGAGGACGACACTCCAGAAGCCATCGAGGTGCGAGCAATGTTCGCTACCGTCGGTGTCGACTGGCAAGAGAAGGCGTGCGACCGGGCTGCTTACAGTCCAACCCACGACTCAGTCGTTACTCCTCTAGCTGACCAGTTCACTTCGGTCGGTGCTTACGCTGCGACAGTCGCTCACGAATTTGGGCACTGGACCGGTCATAGCTCACGACTGAATCGTGAAGCTGGGATGCAGTCACGCTTCGGCACGAAGGCTTACGCCTTCGAAGAGTTGATAGCTGAACTGACCAGTGTCTTCGTGTGCAACCTCATCGGGGTTGAGCACGAACCAGTACCCAACCATGCCGCCTACATCGATAACTGGTTGTCAGCGCTCAAGAGCGATGACGGTCCAGCACTTCTTTGGAAGGCATGCACCAACTCGACTGCTGCTGCTCAGTTCATCACTGAGCGCATTCAGGGAGAGGAGATTGAACTAGCGCAGGCCGCTTAATGCCTACGCCCCTTTCAGTTAACGACTGCACCCACCTGCGAGAGGTGGAGGGGCACGACTGCACACAAGTGCAATCAACCCATGAGGAGGAACAGATATGAAGATTGAAGTCATCAAGATCGGTGGCCCTGACCTGAGACCAGTAGAGGAATTCTCTGGCCACATGGAGTCAGTGCTAACTGAAGGACTTGCCCGGATTGATGCGATGCCAGACGAAGTCGTGGCACGCATCTTTGACGACCGGTACCACGGTCAAGCCTGAGTGGGGCATGTCTTCATCGGATGAGACCGGGCCTTTGGCCGGGGCAGACAGTTTCGAGCGCTGTCCATCCACGACCCACATATCAGTGTGGATCTATACCCACGAGGAGGAACAGATATGGGAAAGTTCAAACACACATGCACTATTAGCTTCGTCATCGATACCAATTTCGACGATCCACACATGGCAGTCCGGGACGGCTTTGACAACGTGGTCCGTTGTTTAATGGTTCGGGCAGCGGAGCTAGCGTGCGACCAAGACAAGTTCGAAAGAGACCTTCGTCTCTTTGGAACTAAAGAAGATGGTGTCATCACTGAATTCCACATGAATGCGGAGGACAGGTGATGGAACCAGAAAAGTGCCCTAAGTGTCGCTCGGAGTTTAAGTACTTCGAGGAGATTCCTTGGGGCGATTACCAGCACTGGGAGTGTTACGACTGCGGCGAGATCTTCAACGAGCTTGACGTAGAGAAGACCCTAGTCAGTAGCTGAATGTCAGCGGATTGACCACCGCTCCGGTGGTGGTCTCTCCAGTGCTATTCAGCACTACTCAACCCACGAGGAGGAACAACTTATGCCTTCAAGGCAGGGCAGTCGCTCACAGCGAGCCAATCGTAAATATCACGACGAGAACCTTCGTCAGATGTATGCGAAGGGCTGGCGCTTCTGGACCGAGTACCGGATCGATGGCATATTGCCATTAGTCCCGGGGCGTCGGTTCAGAGTGACCGATATCAGTGGCTGGTTCGTATTTCAATATGCCGGTAGAGATGCCGGGGGCAACGACTATGTCGAGTGCTACGGACCATTCACTAAATCCTCGACTCAGATCTCGGGCAGTTCTTACAGCTTCGCTGTGGATCGTGTCCGGGAAACTGAGCGGAGGATCTGGGCGAACCCAGACACTTGGCCAGAGACAAGGGCCGAGGGTGCGGAACGTCTCGGTCTTAATCAAGCAGCCTAATTACAGCGTGGAGTGCACCCTGAGGAGGGGGTGCTCTTCCCAGTGTCATTAGGCACTACCCAAACCCACGAGGAGGAATATATGAGTGATCAATTGGTGTTAGAGGAGAAACCCCTCTATGCCATGGGTCGAGCATTACTGGCATACCCCAATGAGATACCGGCGGTAGCTATGTCAAGGCTTGGCGTCAAATATGCAAACAGGGCTGTGCTCGATTGTGTCGAGGCAGACGCTCAAGATCTGTACTACGGAGAGCATTACTTCAACCGTGATGTGCTTCGTGTCTTTGAGGTAGATCCTCACTGGTACAGCTCAGGTAACTCTTGGGAGTTGAAAGTGTTCGAGGCTGCTTATGTGCAGCACTGGAACTACTGCTCTAACAACAAGAGTGCTGTCCGCAATCTCAAGCCATTCAGCCCACATTACGACTGAACACAACGGATTGAGCATCGGTTTCGGCCGGTGCTCTTTCCGATGTCTTTAGACATCCCTTAACCCCACGAGGAGGATTATGTCCAACAGCAATATTTCTGATGAAGCCGCCCACAGGGAAGCTCTTCAGAAGAAGGCGAAGAATCAGCGGAGTGAAATGACCCTGCTTGAACCTTCGTCAACAACTCTTGTCCAGAAGGTGAGGAACTTTCCTCACCTCGACTGGACGGAGAAACAAAAACGGCAGGCAGGAGTTACCTAATGCTCCAGCTCACCGAACGAGGCAAATTTGGTGCGTTCGTCACTTGCTTCTTAGTCGCATATGTCTGGGTCTCAAACTCTGAGATCCAGTACTGCATTGAGACGGGTATCTGCCCATGACGACCACCGCTAACACTCACACAGTCGAGAGACGAGTTATCCCTCTCGGCATGGGACTCAACACCGTGGCTTTCCTCGTGAAAGACAACCTCGGTGTGACCGTCCACTTCGGTGGCTCTCAGCAAGAAGCTGAGCAGCTAGCGGAGTCCTTGTCCGAACCTAAACCAGACGAATAGAGAGGAGGATCATGTCAAGACAATCAAGAATCCTTGAAGCGCTTCAGGCGCTCAAGAAGATTGACGTTATTACCGAATTCCATAAGGAAGACGACCCAGCTCGAAAGGATGGAGGTCTCCGCTGGTTGGTGATGGTGTCGCTCCTCGAGACTAAGTACTACTCGACGAGTGAAGTGGAAGCGTTCATTGCGGGCGCTGATGCAATCATTCGAACAAAGCTAGATGTTAAGTCGAAAGTAGCCTAGACTGACAATGTCCCTCCCAGTGGCCCTCCCCCAGTGTTACTTGGAAGACAGACCTAGCCCTCCGGCTCTCGGGTTCCTCCTCGAGCCGGGGGGCTTTTGTCGTTTTGGGCACACATTTCGGGTGGCCTAGTGATGCACTCTCGATCAGCTTGGAACGCCGCCCCACCGAAGAAGACCCGTCCGTTTAAGAACGTCGACGGCATCGTTATTCACTTCGCTGGGTTCGACATATCTCCAAGCAGAGACACTCCCGGCCTATTGCGATCTATCCAGCAGGTCCACCAAGGGAAACCTAGGAACTGGTGGGACATCGCATACAACGTCTTGGTTGATCAGAGAGGCGAGGTGTGGACGGGCCGGGGTCTCACCAACACCTCCGGGGCTAACGGAGTCACTGCCTCAAACAAGAGCCACGTCGCTATCTGTGCTCTGATAGGCAACGGACCAATTCCCCCAGCAATGGTTGACGGCATCAAGACAGCAGTCGACCTCACCCGGGACCGCTGGCCCAGTGCGATCAAGATCATGCCTCACTCTGAGATCAAGCCGACCATCTGTCCGGGTGATGCGCTCAGGACACTGATAGCTAATGGGAATTTGGATCCAGGAAGTGATGCTTCAAAGGTCGTCTTTGACTACCTCGAGCGTGGCTCTAGGGGGACTCGAGTAGCTCGACTCCAGCAGGCCATTGGTGCCACACCTGACGGGGCTTTCGGTCCCCGGACTGAGACAGCAGTAGAAGAGCTGACCAGAGCTATCTACCCTTTTGGTGGACAAGTCTCTGGGAAATGTGGACCTGAGTTATGGGAGTACGTCCTCTGGACCGAGGGCATCGAGGTCACCGTAAACCCTCCGATATTCAGCTAACTCAGCTCTAAGGTGAAGTATCTCCTCACTCTGAACTAGGAGCTTGTCGAGGACGAGCTGACCGATCACAGCCTCGCTCGAGCTGGACGAGCTGAGACCATGCTGGGAACGTGGCCCGGTCTTGAGCTGAATGTCATGCTTCGCTAACACCTGATAGAGGCGTTGGCGTGAAACACCAACAGCCTGAGCTACCTCACTGACACTCCTGTCGTCGTCAGTGTCGTTGGGGTCCCACTCTTCATAAGCATCAAGGATCACTTGTTCTCGAGCTGTTGGTTTCATTTCGGGCTCCTCAGGTTGCTAAGGATAAATGTTACCTGTCAACTAGAGACAAGAGGATGATACTTGCCTCATGAAGTGGAGTTCCGTATGGTGGTAACAGGCGTCCCGCAATATTTCAGCAAGATTGCGAAATGACGACTAGGTTCGAAACCACCCACAGGAGGAACATATGAACGGACTGCAACACAAGGTAAAGAGACAACTGGGGAGGCATAGGCGGATCACGAGTCAGGTCGAACTCGCCCAGTATTTGGAAATGTCGACATCGTCTCTCAGCCGGTTACTGAACAACCCCAATAGACAGATGCGTCAGACAACTTTCGACAAGCTTCAAAGCTTTCTTGGAATATCGAATGGTGAGCTGGATGCACTTCTTGAGACAGACGCTCTCTCCGACGAAGAGCTTCGGGAGAAACAGACTGAATTGGAGGAGCGTATGCGTAACCAGTCTTGGATGCTGAGGGACTTGGCGCAACGTCTCACCGATGCCGAGGACATTATTGAAGACTTGCGGTCAGTGAGGTTAGGAGCGAAGAAAGATGCATGAGAACTATCCCAAGAATCGCATGTTGAGCCAATCGCTCATCGGCAGAGAGACGAATCAACGATGGTTAATGAATGCCAAACGAGCAGATAGGAAGTCCCGGTCGATTATTGACAGCCAGACGGCAGAAATAATTATCCAGTCGGAAAGAATCACGCAAGCCCCCACGGCTTACCTCTACATCAATCGTGATTACCTTCAGAGCCACGCTGGGGCACTCGTCATGGATATGAAAAACTTTGATCCGTACCCAAGCTGGCGTCGGCGTTGCACAGAGCTGGGAAGGCATGTAGCCCCATGGCACTGGCCAGAATGGGGACACACCGACCACCAATGGGAACGAAAGCTTATGGACATAGCCACCTATGGCTTCGCTGCCTCCGACGCTATCGATGTCACCGAGGTGAACAGCCTGTTGCGTTTGTGGTGGAGAACGGGGGCTGGTGTGCTTACCGTCGCTTTCGAGGTCCCAAAGAGAACGGCACAGGAGGTCTGTGGTTCGTTCGCAAACATTGCAGCGTCAAGGGTTCAAACCAACTCCCAAGATGTTTCAGCTGATCAGCTCATGAAGATCGACGACCTCGATATCGAGCTTGACAAGGTTTGGGATGAATCCCTCCACGGCACCACTTGGAAGGAGGGCTCAGAGGACTGACTGTCCCACCCTTAAAATAACATCGTTTAACTTTCCCAGAACGGCTGAAAAAAGAGTTTGGGGGCGTGGTACCGCCCCCAGACTCCCAGCCCCGAAGGGCTCCCACGAGAAGGACACAAAATGCCCCACTCAGGCAACAACATACCTGTCATCAGTAACTGTTGGCGATCATTGACCACAAAAGCTCTCGCAGAGGGCCGTCAGATACCTCCCGAAGGAAAGCTCGAGATAGCTCGACGTGGTGTCGCCATAGATCAGATCATGCACGACGATGACTACGACAGAGCTGTTTGGCTTTTCAGGATTGGCTTCAACAGAGACCAAATAGCTGAAGCTCTCAGCTTGCATCCCGGAGATGTGCGAACCTTTCTTAGATCGTTCCGAGGTTCACCGAGCGAGATAGTCGAGCTTCATCTCAAAGGAGAGCACTCAGCTCACCAGATAGCTCGACTCACTGGCTTCTCACCCGGATACGTCTACAGAGTCCTAACCATCCATGGCATGAAGCCACTTACTCACGTTGCGGCACCTCTTAATGAGGAAACGAAAAAGGATGTACTTCGTCGTTACCGCCGGGGGGAGAGCGTGCCAACCATTGTCGAGCTGACTGGCGCATCAGAAGGCCAAGTCAAATACCTAGTCAAGGCGAACAGAAGCTTGGTCGGTTATCGATGAGGAAAATGAGGCAGTCAACTATTAATAGCGGGCTTGACTGTGCCCAAAAAATGTCATTTCAGCTCGACCCGAAAATCCCGTATCACAACGGTGTGGTCCGGGCCATGGGCACAGCTGTCCATAAAGGACATGAGGACTACTACCTCCACCGCCGGGAGACCGGCGAGCTGGAGACCGATGTTAAGCCTTGGGTCAGAGCTGCCCTTCAATCATTTGAGGATGAGATCGAACGAGCTGAAGATC
>Ga0115011_10001493_pt1 | contig 16818 bp, 6 predicted proteins | sample TroAtlMetagenome_2_FD_88705 | JGI IMG/M metagenome (GOLD analysis project Ga0115011, IMG submission 88705) | Marine eukaryotic phytoplankton communities from Atlantic Ocean - Tropical Atlantic ANT8 Metagenome | ecosystem: Environmental > Aquatic > Marine > Oceanic | place: Tropical Atlantic...
CAATGACGGAAATCCATGCACCCTGGACGAGTGCAATGAAGGGAATTGCCTTCACATCGATTCGACCCTCCCCTGTGATGACGGTAATTTGTGTACAGAGACGGATACCTGTGACGAAGGGAATTGCGTGGGTTCAACTGTGGACTGTGAGGATGGCAATTTCTGTACCCTGGTTTCCTGCTATGCCTTTACAGGCTGCACTTATACCCCCAATACGGGAATTCAATGTGATGATGGGAATGACTGTACGGACTTCGATACGTGTCAGGGGAGTAGCTGCCTCGGAATTCTGGCCAGTTGTGATGACGAAGACCCGTGCACAGATGACTACTGTAATCCAGATACGGGGTTCTGTGAGGCGGCGTTTAACTCGAGCGCTTGCGATGATGGACTCAACTGCACCATCAGCGACTTTTGCTCGCAGGGAACCTGTCAGGGAGGAGAAGTCACTTGTGATGATGGGCTCCAGTGCACAGTGAATTTATGCACAGGGAACGGGTGCCTTCATCCCATCGGGGCCGGCCAGCCCTGCTCTGATGGACTCATATGCACAGATGGAGACTTCTGCGATGTGGAAGGGACCTGCACTGGTTTCCCCCTGAATTGTTCAGGAGAAGCCTGTGTGACCGGAACCTGTATTGAAGGACTTGGTTGTGCGTTTGTTCCTGTTTTGACAGGCCCCTGTGATGACGGGGATATCTGTACTCTGGTGGATGAATGTAGCGACGGAGAATGTACCGGAAATGGAATCACCCAGTGCGCAGATAACAATAACTGTACAGATGACACCTGTGACCCTGTGCTGGGATGTGTATTTACACCCAACACCACCCCATGCTTCACCGGAGACATTTGTACCGTGAATGAAGCCTGTGCTGACGGGGCTTGCGGGGGAGGCGAAGAAGTAGACTGTGAAGATGGAAATCCATGTACGACCAATGACTGTGACGAAGCCCAGGGATGCACCTCATCCTACAACGTGCTTCCCTGTAATGACGGAAACCTGTGTCTGACCGGTGGAACCTGTAATCAGGGATTTTGCACAGGTGGAGCCCCCACTTCCTGTGACGACAACAACAACTGCACTGACGATCTCTGCGAACCCGAAAACGGCTGTGTTTACGTGAACGTATCGGGCCCCTGTGATGACGATACAGAGTGCACCACTGAAGATGAATGCCTGGAAGGGGAATGTGTGGGAGATGGCTCAGCGGCCTGCGACGACAGCAACCCCTGCACAGATGATGACTGCGACGAGGTCACAGGGTGTTTCCATTCACCGAATGCAGCGGCCTGTGATGATGGAAATAACTGTACCATCGGAGACGTCTGTCTAGAGGGACTCTGTTCATCAGGGGCTCCCGATTGCAATGACAACAACACCTGCACCCTGGATACCTGCTCTCCTGAATCGGGGTGTGTTTTCACTCCCGGTGACCTGGTCTGTACCGATGGAAACCCTTGTACGATAAACGCTTGTATAGATGGGGAATGCACGGTGTTCAGCAGCACCGATTGTGATGACAGCAACCCGTGCACAGATGATTCCTGCGACTCCAATCAGGGCTGTACAAGCGTCCCTAATAGTGCCCCCTGTGACGATGATGAGTTTTGCACGAGTGACGACCAATGCACTGACGGAGAATGCACTGGAGGAGGACCGACTGATTGCGATGACAACAATGTCTGTACTGTCGACTCCTGTGATGCCCAAAACGGATGTGTTCATACGGATGAAACCTACCTCTGCGAAGCTCCCTCGGATTGTGCACTGGTCTCCTGTGACCCGATAACGGGATGTGAATTTGAAGCTGATGATTCCCAATGCGAAGTCTCCGAAGGAGCGGGTCCGTGTATTTACGCGTCCTGCGACCTTGAAATTGGATGCCAGATGCTGATGGCAGAGCCCTGCTGCGGCAATGGAACCACCGAAGAGGATGAAGAGTGCGATGATGGGGCTATAAGTTCCGGAGACGGATGCAGTTCTCTTTGTGTCAGTGAAGCTCAAGGGATGGACTGTGCCGAGATCAACTTGAACTCTCCAGGCCTTCCGTCAGGACCTTTCGTCATTGATCCGGATGGCCCGGGAGGACAAAACCCCTTCACTGGGTATTGTGACATGGAGCGAGATGGTGGGGGATGGACCATGGTCGCCGTTGTTGCCGATGAAAACGATGAAAATTGGACACTGGCAGGAAATCTCTGGAGTACTTCGGACGTGAGCTTTGGAGGGCCAAGCCCCTACGCGGACGCTCGACCCCCGTCCATCACATCCGCAATCGCTCATGATATTCTCTTCACCCATATTCCCAGTGCTATTTGGGCTGCCTACCACGGAATCCAGGACGGAGATCTGTCCATTGGGGCCTTTGTTGAATCGATCCCGGAAAATACGTGTTGGGAAGGACAAAATGGCTTCTCCCTCTCTGCAGGAACCCTGACTACCGGAGGGAACCTGTGTTCCACAGATCTCTATTTCAATGGGGCAGATCAGGGGGGAACCAACATGTGTGGAGGAGATGATTATACCTCTGGCCCCCACTGGAATACATCCGGGGATTCCGGGAATTGTCCGTTCGATGATCCCGGAGCCAATGCCTCTATGGGACCCACCGCAGCCAATCCAGATGTAGAGTCGAATGCCCTGGGCTTCGGGAAGGCACTGGGGCTGAATACCGGGATTCCGGGAGCGGGTCTCCAGTCCATTCAGGCCTATGTTCGAAGGGCCATTTGTGGAAATGGAACCGTGGAGGGGAACGAGGCCTGTGATGATGGGGTAAATGGTTCTGCATCATGTACAGCCGACTGTACCTTGGCCGCCCCATAGACGTCTCAGGTCTTGGATGCCCAAAACAAGAGTTCCTTTTCCGTTGCGAATCGAAAGTCAGGGAGGTCTCTCTCCGTTGCGATTCGCTCTTCTTCACACTGTATCCTGGACACTCCATTACATTGAACCACAGGGATCTGCTTGCGTTCGACGAAGCCCCCGACCATAGCTCTCATGTCCCCGGGACTCTTCGTGGGCTTTTCTTGGGTGGCCAGCCACTCTGTCAGTTTTGACACTGCGATCACAGCATCTTTTCGAGCCCGTCCAACAAGTCCATCACTTGCCACCCGCGACCAGCCCCCGACCACCCAACCAGGCCGTCCCTCGAGATGGTAATAGTCCTCATCCCCTTCTCCGCTCACCGCATACCCACCGCAGACATTGAGCGTCAGGCCAATGTCTCGATCGATGGCATCTCCAACACAGAACACCACAGATGATGCGGGAATCAATTCCCCCTCTTCCCCAGCTCGTGCCGTCACCCGCTCCCCTTTCATATGAAGACGGTTATCACGGCCTTTCACTCCGGATACCTGTCCGGAATCCTCCGACTCAATGGACACAATCTGGCTCGCAAACCGGAAGAAAATCTCGGTGTCACTCCCCTCGATTCTCTTCTCACCCAATTGATGAATCATTCGTTGTCTTAGCTCTTCCGGATCTTCCCCAAGCTCCCGGAGCACAGGAGCCATTCTATCCAACTCCTGCTCCAGGGCTGGACGGCTCACATGCCCCCCAATCGCCGACATTTCTTTCGGGGTATATTTCACTTGATTGGGCCCTCTTCTCACCCACCAGGTGACCCGCTTTACACCTTGGCTCACAGCCCAATGGGAAATGTCGACGGCGACGTTTCCCGCCCCCACCACCATGAGGTCATCCCCCAAAGGCATGGCTCTTTCCGAAAAGCGCGGGAGACCGTTGTAGTGGAAGACCAGTTCCTTGGAATCATAGACTCCCCGGGAATCGACACCGGGGATCCGTGCCCACTTGATTCCTTGAGCCCCCGTCGCCCAAAGGACCCCATCGAACCCAAAACCCTCAAAGGCACTCATGGAGCAATCCGCCCCTTCTCCGATGGTCATATTCCCGAAATAATGAATGGACTCATGAGCCAGGATCTTGCCGAAAGTCTTCCGCAGACCCGCCTTCATTTTAGTCTTGGTGGGATAAATCCCGTACTCGGCGAGCCCGCCCGGGCGAATATCTCGGTTGAACAAGAAGACCTGACATCCGGCATCCGCAAGTCGTTGAGCTCCATACAGACCGGCAGGTCCTCCTCCGACGACAGCAATATTATACACCTGTCCGAGCACTGGAAGGCCTCCAACAGCGGGTTGAGTTAAGGGTTCTTTATCCTGATCTTAGGGGAGAAAACGAACGGGCCAAAGCTCTATTTTTCAAAAGGCGTACTGGGAGGTAATCCTCGGGGCCCTGGGGGGCTGACTAGAGAGACCGTGCCATGACCTCAGCGATTTGCTTGGCATAGCGCGCGGGGTTCTCCAATTGGCCGCCCTCGCTTAATAGGGCTTGTGCGTACAAGAGTTCCCCAAATTCTGCAATGCGCTTGTCCTCCTGATTCTCAGAGTACAGGGCTGAAAGTTTCTGAATCAGCACATGCTCCGGATTCACTTCCAGGTAGCGCTTGCTGGTGGGTACTTCCTGACCCATGGCCTTCATCATCTGCTCCATTTGGGGACTCAACGCCTCCTCTGGGCTCACCAGGCAGGCCGCACTGTCCGTTAATCGTGCACTCACACGAACTTCGCTAATCTGCGCTTCAAGGGCAGTCTTCAACAGTTCACAGAGGGGAGCCAATGTCTCATCATCCACTTTGGTCTCAGAGGAGGGTTCTGCATCTTCTCCGTCAACCACAGCAGACAAGTCCACGTCACCTCGGGCCACATCATTGGTTTTCTTTCCGTCAAACTCGGTCAGAGTTCCAAGAATGAATTCATCCACATGGTCCGTCAAAAGGAGAACTTCCACTCCTTTCTTGGCAAAAACCTCCAACTGTGGAGCCTCCCGAAGGGTCTCAATGCTCTTGCCCACAAGGACATAGATCTCTTCCTGTCCCTCTTTCATGCGCTCTACGTATTCGGACAATGTAATCCACCCTTCACCCTGGGTAGAACGCCACAAAGCGATGGAAGAGAGTCGGTCTTTATTATTGGGATCGTAGTGGTACCCCTCTTTGATCACCGGGCCAAACTCCACCCAAAACGCTTCGAACTCCTCTCGCTTGTTTTTCAGCTTGTCCTCGAAGACCTTGAGCCATTTCTTGGTCAACACTTTTCGAATGCTGGTGATGGCGCGGTCCTGCTGAACCATCTCTCGACTCACATTGAGTGGAATATCGGAACTGTCCACCAACCCACGAATAAACCGGAGATACTCGGGCATCAACTCCCGACAATCCTCCATAATGAAGATGTTTTTCGCGTAGAGAGAAAGTCCTCTTCGCGCCTCGCGGCTATACAGGTCAGAAGGGGCACTGCCTGGAACATACATGAGAGCGGTGTACTCCATCACACCCTCAACCTTCAGGTGCAGACGATCCGTGGGCTCAGCCCAATCTCGACTCAGACGCTTGTAGAATTCTCCGTACTCCTCATCCGTGATCTCATCCTTGCTGCGAGTCCACAGGGCCTGCTGAGAGTTCAAAACCTCTTCTTCCATCCATTTCTTGGGCTCAGCTGAGTAGTCTTTCCCTTCCCCGTCTTCCTTGTCCGGGTACTCACTCCTCTCCGTGTCCATCACAACGGGCCATTGAACGAAGTCACTGTGCTTTCGCACAACGGTCTTCAACGCCCAGGCGTCCGTAAAGTCCTGAGCCGTAGAGCCCTCCTCAGCATCCCCTGCATCTACGGGTTCTACCGGTTTCAAATGAAGCGTAATGGTGGTTCCACGCTCTCCCTTGGGAAGCTTGGACACCTCGTAGGTTCCGTCCCCCGAGGAACTCCACTGAACCGCTTCATCTTCCCCGTGTTTTTGAGTAACGAGGACCACTTTGTCCGCCACCATAAACGCGCTGTAAAAGCCCAGTCCAAAACGACCGATAAGTTCCGGGTTAACACCCTCTGAACCTTTCTCCGTCAGCTCCTTGATAAACTCTTCTGTTCCCGATCGAGCGATGGTTCCCAGGTTGTTCACCACATCGTCGTAGCTCATGCCAATCCCGTTATCGGAGATGGCCAGGGTTTGCCCCTCTTTATCCACGTCCAAACGAATCTTGTATTCGTGATTTCCCTTGGCCAGTTCTTCATCGGTCAACGCCATGAAGCGCACCTTGTCGATGGCGTCCGAAGCATTGGAGATCAATTCCCGCAGGAAGACCTCTTTTTCGGAGTACACACTATGGATCATCAGCTCCAAAAGTTTCTGTGTATGGGCCTGAAATTCACGGGTTTCTGTTTGGGCAGTCATTTTTTCCTCCAGTTCGTTGGCGGATGGGAATAAAATTCAACTGGGGGTCCCTGTCAAGGGGCGGAGGATGAAACTCTCGAAAGAAGGTCAGAAAAGTGTCCTTCTCATTCCTCGAAAATCACAGTTCCTCCCCCCTTTTAGAGGAAAAATGCTAGGGTGGCCGCCATGGGAAAGAAACCACCAGTGACTCCTGCCATACGGGCCTTACGGGCTGCAAAAGTCCCCTATGAAATCTTCGAGTATCCCTACGTGGAACGAGGGGGAACGTCTGCCTCCTCCAAAGCTTTGGGAGTTTCGGAATATCAGGTGATCAAAACCCTGGTCTTTGAAGATGAGCAAGGCAATCCATGGATGATCTTGATGCATGGAGACCATTCCGTTTCTTCCGGAGCCCTGGCTAAAGCCGCCGGGACAAAGTCCATGAAACCCGCACGGCCCGATAAAGCGGAGAAATGGACGGGGTACCAAGTGGGAGGAACCTCTCCATTTGGAACCCGCCGCCCCATCCCCCTCATGGTGGAAGAAAGCATTCTTTCATTGGAGAAGGTGTGGGTGAACGGAGGAAAGAGAGGATTCCTTCTCCAACTGCACCCCAACGTATTTCTGACCGTTCTGAAAGCCCAATCTGTCATGGTTGGCGTGTGTTAAAGGAACCCTCCTCTCTTGTTTGATGGTCGGAAAGACTCAAATATGTAACACTCAACGCATGAACAATTGGTCGAAGAACGAGAAGGCCTTCCGCGTCATCTGCGGAGACGGGCCTGTTGTCCCCTGTCTCATCACCTGTGAGCATGCATCCAATGAGCTTCCTGAAGGATGGTCGTGGAAAGGCGGAGATGAAAGACTCCAGAACATGCATTGGGCCTATGACCTGGGAGCCACGGAAATCACAGAGGAGTTGGTTGCAGCATGTTCTGCTGTTGGTGTTCTCAGTAACTTCAGTCGACTCCTGATCGATGCCAATAGAGATCTGACCCAGGAGAACTTATTCCGCACTGTGGCCGATGGACTGCCGGTCCAATTGAACCAGAACCTGACCAGGAAAGAAGAAGAGCGCAGGATTCGTGGGTTCTGGGAACCGTTCCACACAGAGATTGACCGAATTTCACAAGGGCTGAAACCTCGTTTCCTTCTCTCCGTTCACAGCTACACGCCTCTCTATGAAGGAGAGCCAAGAGACGTCCAGATCGGCGTATTACACGACAATCGGAATCCGGAATTGGCCTCCCAATGGTGCAAACGACTGGGAGAGCTGAGCGGAATGGATGTGCGAATCAACGAACCCTACACGGGAATGGATGGCTACATGTACTCCGCGTCCATTCATGCTGAACGGGCTGACTGTCCAACCATCGAAATGGAGTTCCGGCAGGATTTGCTGGTGGACCCGGAGACGCGCGGGAAACTCACCCAATGGATGACCATTGTGGTGAAAGAAACCCTGGATTCCCTCTCCGGGATCATTTCCCCTTGAGCGAGCCCGCTTCATAACGATCCTTTTTCGTCTTTCTTGCCCCATTCACCTGCCCACATTGATGCGTTGACCCGGACCTCCCTCCTTGAGACCTCTGCCCCTCCTTCAAGCAGGAGGAGTTCATTCATGCAATAGACTCCAGAGGCGCCAATTGACCCTATTTCAGACATTAAAGAAGAAAGCCCACTTCAGGGACTCAAAAGCAAGACTGCTACCTATTGACTGAAAGACTATTGACCCTAGAAGGAGACACGATCTAAACTGCCCGTTCCAAAGGAAGAAGAGTTTTACATAACCTAGCTGATTCGAGGTCCAGGACCTCAGATCAGTTGTAAGGACCATCATGAAATCCATCTGTATCAAGTCTATCGCCATGGCCACCTTGTTGGCTGCAACGCTCGTTTTAACAGGGTGTGAAGAAGAGCCCAAACCCATTTGTGGAGACCGGGAAGTCAACACGAGTCTGGAAGAATGCGATGAGGGAGAAGCCACGGAAACCTGTACAGAGCTTTGTACCATTCCCGTGTGTGGAGATGGACTCGTCACAGAGGGAATTGGTGAAGAGTGCGATGATGCCAATGAGGACGATGCCGATGGCTGCAGAATGGACTGCTTCATTCAGGTTTGTGGTGATGGACTTCACCAGCCGGGAGAAGAGTGTGATGACGGCAATCAAAACGATACAGACGCGTGTCTGACGGATTGTACGTTGGCCACATGTGGTGATGGGAACCTTTGGGTGGGTCTGGAAGCGTGTGATGATGGAAACACGGACGATACAGATGGATGTAAGAAAGATTGTTCCCTGGCCAGTTGCGGAGATGGAATCGCACAGTTGGCGGAAGAATGTGATGACGGAAACTTTGAAAATGGGGATGCCTGCTTAAACACCTGTCTCCTCAATAAATGTGGAGATGGAATCGTCTGGCCCAAAGAGGAAAGCTGTGATGACGGGAACCAGAACGATGCAGACGCCTGTAAAGCAGACTGTACATTATCCTACTGCGGTGATGGGATTCTCTGGGCAGGAGTGGAAGCCTGTGACGACGGAAACGATGACGACACGGATGCGTGTACGGTGGATTGCAAGGTGGCCACCTGTGGTGACGGAATTACCCAGGAAGGCGAAGAATGTGATGATGGAAATACCGACAATGGTGACGCATGCCTCACCACATGCCTGAATGCCACCTGCGGAGACGGGTACCTCCAGGAAGGAGAGGTCTGTGATGACGGAAACACCAACAACACCGATGCCTGCTTAACCACTTGCCAACTCAATGCTTGTGGAGACGGATTCGTTTTTCAAGGGGTTGAAGCCTGTGATGACGGAAACGAACTCAACGAAGACGGATGCACTGTGGCCTGTACTGTGGCTGTTTGCGGTGATGGATTCACCCAGGAAGGGGAAGAGTGTGATGATGGAAATACAGAAAACACCGATGGGTGCCTCACCACTTGTGTGACCGGAAAATGCGGAGATGGAATCCTCCAGGCCGGGGTAGAGACCTGTGATGACGGAAACAGCAACAACAATGACTCATGCCTCACCACCTGTGAATTGAATTCCTGTGGTGATGGTTTTGTTTTCCAGGGGGTGGAGAGCTGCGACGATGGAAATGAAGTGAACGAAGACAATTGTCTCAACACGTGCGTAATGGCGACTTGTGGAGATGGATTCACCCAGGAAGGGGTCGAAGTTTGCGACGATGGAAACAGTGAGAACACAGATACCTGCCTGAATTCATGCGTGGCTGCCTCCTGTGGAGACGGATTCGTCCAGGTGGACGTAGAAGACTGCGATGATGCCAACGCCAACGATGCTGACTACTGCCTCTCTTCCTGTGAACTGGCTGGATGCGGTGATGGAGTCGTCCAGGTAGGCGTAGAGGGTTGCGACGATGGCAATGACATCGATGACGACACCTGTACCAACAGTTGTGCTCTTCCCACGTGTGGAGACGGCCTGAAGCAACCGGGAGAGCCCTGTGATGATGGAAACAGTTCCAATACAGACGCCTGCCTCAATACCTGTCAATTGGCCTTCTGTGGTGACGGGTTCGAACATGAAAATGTAGAGGACTGTGACGACGGGAATGGTTCCAATGTAGACGCATGTCTGGATACATGCCTGGATGCCTCCTGTGGAGATGGCTACCTCTGGATCGGCGCAGAGCAGTGCGATGATGGCAATGAACTCAATGACGACTCCTGCACCAACAGCTGTAAGGTCCCTGTCTGCGGAGACGGTATCGTTCAAGCCGGGGAAGCCTGCGATGACGGGAATGTGGACAACAGTGACGGCTGTCTGAGCACGTGTGAGCAAGCCTCTTGCGGAGATGGATATATCCAGGCTGGAGTCGAGGATTGTGACGATGGAAACAGTTCAAACGCTGATTCCTGCCTGAGCAATTGTGTGGCGGCTTCCTGTGGAGACGCATTCGTTCAGGTGGGCGTTGAGCAATGTGACGATGGCAATGGGGATGACACAGACGGGTGTCTAAACAGTTGCGTAGCCGCCTCTTGTGGCGATGGTGTCACACAAGCGGGAGTAGAAGAATGCGATGACGGAAATGTGGACAACAACGACGGATGTCTGACCACTTGTGCTCTTGCCGGTTGTGGAGATGGACTGCTTCAGGAAGGTGTTGAGCTTTGCGATGACGGAAACAACTCCAATGCAGACAGCTGCCTGGCCGACTGTACCCCAGCTGGCTGGGAGATGGATTCGTTTGGGTGGGTGCAGAGAGCTGCGATGACGGCAATGACGATGATTCTGACGGGTGCTTGAGCACCTGTGTGCTGGCCTCCTGTGGTGACGGGGTCATTCAAGCCGGGGAAAGCTGCGACGACGGAAACCAGAGCAACAACGACGGATGCCTCAACACCTGTCAAAATGCAGGCTGCGGGGATGGATTCCTTCAAGTGGGAACTGAAGCCTGTGACGATGGGAACTCTTCCAACTTTGATGCCTGCGTCGATGGATGCGTAGTGGCAGGTTGCGGAGATGGATTCCTCCACTCCGGTGTCGAAGTCTGTGACGACGGCAATGAAGAGAACAGTGACAACTGCCTGAACACCTGTGAAGCCGCCACCTGTGGGGATGGCTTCGTCATGGCAGGTGTGGAGCAGTGCGACGATGGAAATGAGAACCCGTTTGATGACTGTCTGCCTACCTGCCAAAACCCCATCTGTGGAGACGGCTATGTTCAGGCAGGCGTAGAATCCTGTGACGATGGAAACAACTCCAATGGGGATGGATGTCTTGCCAATTGCAAAGAAAACACATGTGGAGACGGATTCCTGTGGCCAGGAGTGGAGCAATGTGATGACGGAAATACGGACCCAACCGATGCCTGTGCAGCGGAATGCCAGTTTGCTGCATGCGGTGACGGTTTCATCCAGGTGGGTGTTGAGGAATGTGATGACGGAAACGTATCCAATAACGACGCCTGTCTGAGTACCTGTGTCTCCTCCAAGTGCGGAGATGGAGTCCTCCAGGAAGGAGAACTCTGCGACGACGGGAACCAAAACAACAACGACGCCTGTCTCAATACTTGCAAGCCCTCTTCTTGTGGAGATGGATTCGTGCACTCCGGAGTGGAATTATGTGATGACGGGAACCTCAGCAATGACGACAACTGTCTCACCACTTGCGAGCCTGGAACATGCGGAGATGGATTCACGCAACCGGGAGAAGACTGCGATGACGGCAATAACGACAACACGGACTTCTGCTTGTCTTCGTGTGTGGTGGCATCCTGCGGGGATGGACTCATTCAAGTGGGCGTGGAGCAATGCGATGACGGTAATGCCATCGATACGGACGCCTGCCTCAGCACCTGCCAGAAGGCATTTTGCGGGGATGGATTCATCCTTCCAGGGGTTGAGGCCTGTGATGATGGGAACGCAGACTCTGGAGACGGATGTACAAACGATTGCACCATCGCCACATGTGGAGATGGAATCATCCAGGGAGAGGAAGAATGTGACGATGGCAACCTGGATAACGGGGATGACTGCCTGAACACCTGCATTGCCTCTCGATGCGGAGACGGATTCCTGGAAGAGGGCGTCGAGATCTGCGATGACGGAAACCAGGACAACAATGACGCTTGCCTGGCTTCCTGTAAGCCTGCCAGTTGTGGGGACTCCTTCGTTCAAATCGGAGTGGAATCCTGTGATGACGGAAATACAGATGAATCCGATGGCTGCTCCAACGACTGTACCCTGGCCACCTGTGGGGACGGGCTTGTCCAGGAAGGTGAAGAGTGCGATGACGGGAACGTGATCAACAGCGATGACTGCCTCAGCACCTGCCAGAACGCGACATGCGGAGATGGATTCACCAAAGATGACGAAGAGTGCGATGACGGAAACTCTTCTGACAACGACGCCTGTTTGAGCACCTGTGTGGCTGCCACATGTGGTGATGGAGAGATTCAGGCCGGAGTTGAAGCTTGTGACGACGGGGACGGCGATGACACCAACGGCTGCACCAATGCCTGTGCCCTGGCCACCTGTGGAGACGGAATTGTTCAGGCTGGAGTGGAGGAATGCGACGATGGAAACACCTCCAATGGGGACAAGTGCCTCAGCACCTGTATCTCGGCCACCTGCGGAGACGGGTTCTTGCAAGAAGGAGTGGAGACCTGTGATGACGGAAACTCTTCTGATAATGACGCTTGCCTGAGCACCTGTGAGGCAGGGAGCTGCGGAGACGGAATCCTGTGGATTGGAGCGGAAGAATGTGACGATGGAGACATCAGTAACGTCAACGGATGCACCACTTCATGCACCACCGCCGTGTGCGGGGATGGATTCGTCCAGACCGGCGTAGAAGAATGCGACGACGGAAACACCTCCAACGGGGATGATTGTCTGGTTACCTGTGTGGTGAGTGGCTGCGGAGACGGATTCCTCAATCCAGACCTTGAGGCCTGCGACGACGGAAATGCCCTGAACAGTGACGGCTGCACCAATACTTGCGTCCCGGCAAGCTGTGGAGACGGACTTCTCTGGGCGGGAGTGGAAGAATGTGATGACGGAGACGGCATCGATGAAAATGGCTGTTCCAATGCCTGTACCATCAGCGCATGTGGAGATGGAATCGTTCAGATCAATGAAGAATGTGACGACGGTAATCTGAGCAATTCCGATGCCTGCACCAACGCCTGTTTGGCGGCCACATGCGGAGATGGCTTCATCCAGGCCGGAGAAGAATGCGACGATGGAAACCCCTTCAACACAGATGGCTGCACAGTGGATTGTAAGCAGAACGTCTGTGGAGACGGCTTTGTGTATGCGGGACTTGAAGAGTGCGATGATGCCAACGGCAACCCATTCGACACCTGCTTGAACACTTGTGAAACCAATACATGCGGAGATGGATACGTCCTTGTTGGCGTGGAGACCTGCGACGACGGAAACACCAATAATGGGGACGCATGTCTCAACAGCTGCAATAAAAACAGCTGTGGAGACGGATTCCTCAATCCACTCACCGAGTCCTGTGACGATGGGAACGTTCTCAGTAATGACAGCTGTACAAGCGAATGTCTCCCTGCGGAATGTGGCGATGGCTTCGTTTGGGTGGGAGTCGAGGGATGTGACCTTGGAGCAGGCCTCAATACCGGTGACCCCTGTACAGACACCTGTCAGCTCTCATCTTGCGGCGATGGAATCACCCAGACGGGTGAAGAGTGCGACGATGGAAACGGAGACAACAGCGACACCTGTCTGGACACCTGCAAGCTCGCGGGTTGCGGAGACGGGTTCGTTCAGGTCGGTGAGGATTGCGACGATGGAAATAGCGTCACAACTGATGGCTGCATTGCTTGTGTAGCTGCTTCCTGTGGAGACGGATTCGTCCAGGCGGGAATCGAACAATGCGATGACAAGAATGAGGACGAAAACGATTCTTGCCTCAACACCTGTCAGTTCAACACCTGCGGAGACGGGGTGGTCTACTTTGGAGAGGAGACCTGCGACGATGGAAACTCCAACAACTCCGACAGTTGCCTGAACTCTTGCGATGCCAACATCTGCGGCGATGGTTTCCAACTGGTGGGAACCGAAGATTGCGACGATGGCAACACCAACAACACCGACGGATGTGTTGAGGGATGTCTCCTGGCGTCCTGTGGAGATGGTTTCATCCAGGCTGGGGTGGAAGAGTGTGACGACAGCGACTCTGTAGACGACAACGCATGCTCCAATGCCTGCACGACCCCGGTTTGCGGGGATGGCATCGTCCAGGCAGGAGAAGCTTGTGATGATGGAAACGGCGAGAACACAGATGCTTGCTTGAATACATGCATTGCCAATACATGCGGAGACGGTTTCCTCCTCTCGGGAGTCGAGCAGTGCGACGACGGAAACAACAGCAATGACGACAGTTGCGTCTCTACGACTACAGAAGAGTGCGTTCCTGCCACCTGCGGAGACGAACTGGTCTGGGTGGGCGTGGAGCAATGCGACGACGGAAATACAGTTCAAACAGATGGTTGCACCACCGCTTGTACCCTGCCCAATTGCGGAAATGGCATTGTAGAGGAAGGGGAAGCCTGCGATGACGGCAATGACATTGACACGGACGACTGTCTCCACACCTGTCAGGTCGCCTCCTGCGGGGATGGCTACATCCAGGAGGGAATTGAAGTCTGCGACGACGGCAATGGCTCCAACTTCGATGACTGCCTGGATACCTGCACCCCTGCAAGCTGCGGGGACGGATTCATCCACACGGGTGTGGAAGAGTGCGATGACGGAAACACGGTGGAAACCGATACCTGTACCAACAACTGCGAGCAACCTGTTTGTGGGGACGGGTTCGTCCAGGCTGGCGAGCAATGCGATGACGGAAACGTCTCCAACTCCGATGGGTGTTTGACCACCTGCGTAAACAACATTTGTGGAGACGGTATCCTCAACCCGGATGCAGAATCCTGCGATGACGGAAACACAGCAGATGGAGACTGGTGCTCTTCCAGTTGTATTCAGGAATGTTCCTTTGGAGACGAAAACCTCCTCAGTGGAGACACCTGCTACAGCCTGGTGGATCAGGGGCTCACATGGACACAGGCTCGCAACTACTGTGAGGGGCTGGGTGCCCATCTGGCGAGCATTCAAACGGGTCAAGACAACAACAACGTGCAGGGAATCGCGACACCGACCACCGTATGGACGGGTCTGTCCCGCCAAGTCACCTCGTCTTTTGTGGGACCATGGACCTGGGAAGAGGGGCAGGGAGCAACCTCCAACCTCACCTACCCAAACTGGGACGAAGACATGCCCTGTTCGGATGCTGACATCATCTCCGAATCCGGCGGATGTGGCGGATGTGTGAATATGGATGCCACAGGAGAATGGTCCTCTGACGACTGCACTGACCTCCATTCATTCGTGTGTGAGTACACCTGGGACTTGGGTGAAGACGGAACAACAATCGTGGCCAATGAAGCTCCGGAAGTTCTCAGTCTTGAGTTTGACTCTCTCTTGAGTCCAACTCCATTCAATACCCTGGATACGGTCCAGATCGCCTTTTCCACAGACGATTCGGATGGAGATGCCCTGAACCTTCAATTCGTGTGGTTCGTCAACGGGGTTCCCGTCCTGGGAGAAGACAGCGATACCCTCACTGGAGACCATTTCGTCAAGGGAGATGAAGTGACCGTTCAAGTCATGGCCCTGGATGGAACAGACTACAGCTCTCCAGAGAGCCTGGCCTTCACTGTGGTCAACACCGTTCCCAAAGATCCGGAAATCTTCATTCAGGTGGATTGGGCAGTACTTGCCAATGAGACTGAGTTTGGCATTCCAGGTCAAGCCACAGAGATGGACGAGCCAGTGGGCTTTACATCAACTTTCGATGAAGACCTGGACCCGGATGTGGCTGAAGGAGTGGATTCATTGGTCTACACCTATTTGTGGTCCCTGGAAGGAGACCCCTTATCCAGCATCATGATGCCATTCCTCGACCCTGGTGAAACCGTTCCCGGACAGACCTGGAAACTCACGGTCTACACCACAGACGAGGACAATACCTCCAGTGGCCAAGTCTCCGATATAATCAAAATCGTAGCCAGCGGCCAGACCTGCCAGGGAGCCATTGCTCTCATTGAGGGAGATTCACTTCCAAGCACGACAGAAGCTGGAAGCAACAGCTATAAACCCAAGGTGTCATGCTCCGAGGGGGCCTGTACGAACCCGCTTCCTGCATTCTGTCAACCAGGGTCGATTCTTGAGGAAAACGATCGGTTCTTCATGTTTGCGCCCGAGACACTGGGAACCATCAAGGCAACAGCTGTGGGATCGAACATGAGCAGTATTGCCTATCTGAAAGGCTGCGGCCAGGCTGCTACAGGTGGGTGTGGAGTGGCTGCTCAGAGTCCATTCACCACCGATGTTGAGGTGGAGGTCACGGATGTTGATGCCATTGGTACAAACCACAAGTTCGCAGTGGAAGCCAACATCGGAAAAGTTGGCAACAAGGACTTCACTTTCTCCATCACATTCAAAGAGCGGGCCTGTGGAAATGGCGTACTCGAGCCCGGAGAAATCTGTGATGACGGGAACTACGACAACAATGATGGATGTGACTTCGACTGTGTTGTAGAATGCGCCATTGTAGAACCTGCCTGCGCCGATGACGGCATTACCTGTACAGACACCAGCTGTGGCCCCCTCACCGTGGGTGGCTGTATCCATGTGGTCAATGACAGCAACTGCGACGACGGAGTGGGCTGTACCATCGATGTGTGCGATGCCATCAATGACTGCTCAAACAACACAGACGACAGTGCTTGCGACGACGGAGGCCCCTGTACAGTCGATACATGCGATGCGGTCAATGATTGCCAGAATGTACCGACGCCAACACTCTGTGACGATGGCGTGGCCTGTACGGTAGATGCATGCAGCACTGCCGGAAATTGCAGTAATGGTGCAGATGATGCTCTGTGTGACGATGGGATTGCTTGTACCACGGAGAGTTGTGATCCAACAGAGGGTTGCATTGTCATCGCCGACAACACCCTTTGTGATGATGGGGATGACTGTACGCTCGATTCCTGCAGCATTCTCGCAGGGG
>Ga0115011_10001494_pt1 | contig 16814 bp, 13 predicted proteins | sample TroAtlMetagenome_2_FD_88705 | JGI IMG/M metagenome (GOLD analysis project Ga0115011, IMG submission 88705) | Marine eukaryotic phytoplankton communities from Atlantic Ocean - Tropical Atlantic ANT8 Metagenome | ecosystem: Environmental > Aquatic > Marine > Oceanic | place: Tropical Atlantic...
CAACAAATGATGAGATTAATGATATGACTTTTTATAGTTATAAAATCATGAATAGGTCTACAGAGACTTTGAATGAAACTTATTTTGGTCAATGGGTTGATCCAGATTTAGGAAATTACCAAGATGATTATGTTGGTTGTGATGTTAGTCTTGGATTAGGATATTGTTACAATGGAGACGCTGAAGATGATGGCGCCTCTGGATATAATTATGACTCTGATGATCCGCCACCAGCAATAGGTGTTGATTTCTTTAGAGGGCCTTTAGCAGATTTAGGTGACGGAATTGATAATGATAGGGTTGGCGAAATAGATGAGGCAGGGGAACAAATTATCATGTCAAAATTTGTGTATTATAATAATGATTTTTCTGATCATGGAAACCCGGAGGACGCAATACACTATTATAATTATCTAAAAGGAATTTGGAAAGACGGTAACCCTATGACATATGGTAGTACAGGATGGGAATCAGGAAACCCAGGTTGTAATTTTATGTTCCCAGATGATACGGATCCAAGTTTTACTGATTCATGGACTGAAATTACTGCAGGTAATGATCCTGCGGATAGAAGATTTTTACAATCTGCAGGACCTTTTTCATTAGAACCAGGTGCGGTTAATTATATTACTATTGGTGTTGTTTGGGCAAGAGCTTCAGAGGGAAATAATTTTGCGTCTGTTGAAAAAATGAAGTTAGCGGATAGAAAAGCGCAAACACTTTTTGATATTTGTTTTGAAGTTATTGATGGACCAAGCGCTCCGGATATTCAAATAGTTGAATTAGATGAAGAGCTTATTTTAAATTTAACATACTCTGAAAACTCAAATAATTTTGGAGGCTCTTATCAAGAAGAAGATCCTTTTATATCTGATGTTCTAGCAGATTTAGATGGAGATGGCGTTTATGAAGACATACCAATTAATAGAAATTACGCATTTGAAGGCTACCAAGTTTTTCAGTTAAAAAATGAGCAAGTTTCAGTTGCAGATTTATATGATCCTGACAAAGCTTATATGGTTTATCAATGTGACATTCAAAATTATAGATCTTTTGATGAAGAGGGTCTGCCAATTATTACTTTTGAAACAAGTGAAAATGCAGATCCAATATCAGATTTAGTAAATTATAATCTAGATGAATCGGTAGGACCCAATGTTTTTGTTCCACAAAATATGACATTAGGGGCTAGCAATGATGGTATATCCCATTCAATTAAAATAACAGACGATAAGTTTGCTACAGGTAATACCAAATTAGTAAATAATAAACCATATTATTTTATGGTTATTGCATATGCACATAATGACTATATAAAATATGCTTCAGATACTCCATTTAGTAATTCAGAACCTTATGTGGCAAGCTCTGTTGGTCAGAAAAAACCATATTTAGCTGGAAGGAAAAATATAAAAACATATACAGGCATTCCTCACAAGACAGAAGCTTCTGGTGATTTAATTAATGCAGCATATGGAGTTAGACCATCTCTAATTGGTTTATCTGGCTCTGGTAATGGAGGTTTTGTTTTAGAAATATCAGATGAAAGTAGAAATCAAATAGCCATTAATAACTCTGTTGATTCTATTTTTTATTTAGAAAATAATGGGCCTATTGATATTTCTGTTATTGACCCTTTGTCTGTTCCAGATGCAGAATTTATTTTTGAAATGAAAGATGTAATTATTGAGAATGGAATTTTGATAGATGCTAGTTGGGACTTAACAAAAATAGAAGATGGAGAAAGTGTAACAATTTCTTCATCAAACAGTATGTCGGAGCAAGTTCAACAAGTAATACCAGAATGGGGTCTTGCTGTTAATTTGAAAAATATTTACTCACCAACTTCAGATCAAGCTATAAATAAAGGTTTTTTAAGTATAGAATTTATTGGTGAAGAAGGTTTTGATCAAGTTCCATTTTTATCTAATGATGATATTGATGGATTCCCTCAGTACATACCAATCTTAAATGCTTTTGATTGGATTAGGTCAGGAACTACATCTTATCCTGAAACAGATCCTGTACTAGGTCAGTTTAGTATATATAGTGATGTTGGGGCTCCTACTTTACCTGAAGACCCGAACTCTGTTTTTGAAATTTTAACTAACGGCATGGTTGCGCCTTATAAATTAATATCAAGTGATTACAAACATGAGTATGAAGCTAATGATTTTACTTTTAGAGATACAATAGGTTGTGGACCTGCTTTTAAGGATTTTCGGTCAGATTGTTCTTTAGATAGTTTAAATAATGTAGATATTATTTTCACATCTGATAAATCTCTTTGGACAAGGGTTCCTATATTAGAAATGGCTGAAGAGATGATAGAAGATGATGGTAGTTTAAACCCTACGGGATTAGGTGATGCGAAAAAATGGGACCTGAGAACATCTAATTCAGTTGATAAAGATGGTAATTCAGATGGAACAGGTTCAGGTTGGGGTTGGTTCCCAGGTTATGCTATAGATGTATCTAAAGGTATTAGATTAGATATGATGTTTTCTGAAGACTCTTCATTTCCAGAACAAAATGGAGCTGATATGAAATTTAATCCATCTGATGAAATATGGATAGGGCAAAGTGCTTCTGAACTCGCTCTTGGAACGGCCGCTTGGTCTACTTTTTCTGATGTTGAAGCGCAAGAAATATGTTTAGGCGGAAAGCATTGGGTATATGTTTTAAATACACCTTATCAAGGAGATGATGAAAGTTTAAATATTAATAAAGATTTATTTGATAATTGGAACTTAGCTTCTAGAAAAAAGAAATTAATTCCAAAAATAACTTGGGTAATGAGTACGATTGGAACAGATGTTTCTTTTGATAGTGATTGGCCTGATTTTGGGATGAAAGTTAGAGTTTCTGAAAAATATAGTATTAGAAATTCTACTGAGAATAATGGAAATCCAAAGTATAGATTTAATACTGAAGATATTTTAACTGTTTTTGATGATAGTCAGACACAAAAAGAAGGATTAGATATGGTAAATGTAGTTCCAAATCCTTATTATGGAGGTTCAAATTATGAAACAAATCAGTTAGATAATAGAGTAAAAATAATTAATCTTCCAAGGGAATGTACAATATCTATTTATTCTATAAATGGATCGTTGATAAATCAAATTTCTAAAGACGCTGAAACGACGGAGTATGAATGGGATTTAAAAAACATGTATGGAATCCCTATTGCGTCGGGTCTTTATATTATACATATAGATGCCCCAGGAATAGGAGAAAAAGTGGTTAAATGGTTTGGGACTATGAGACCAATAGATTTAAATACATTTTAATAAGAGTTAATTTTTAGAGTTATAAAAAAATGATTATGACCAAAGTAAATAAATTAGTAAAAGTTTTTGTTTTAGTATTTCTTATTGTAAATACACCTTCGGTGTATTCTCAGTCGGAAGGAGAAGAACGTGTTGGTCAAGCTGGCGCCTATGAGTTATTAATTAATCCATGGGCTAGGAGTTCTGGTTTAGCTAGTGCTAATACTGCTTCTATTAGAGGGGTGGAGTCAGTTTTTTTAAATGTAGCAGGTTTAACAGGAACTAATTCTACTGAAATTATGTTTTCACACGCTTCTTGGTTTGCTGATATTTCAATAAGTAGTTTTGCTGTAGGGCAAAAAGTAGGAGACACGGGAGTTATGGGTATTTCATTTATGTCTCTAGATTTTGGAGAAATTGTAAGAACTACTGAACAAAATCCAAATGGTGGTTTAGGAACGTTTTCACCTCAATTTATGAACGTTGCATTATCTTATGCGAAAAAATTTACGAATCGTATTTCTGGAGGTGTGACTTTGAGATTGATATCTGAATCAGCTGCTGAAATAGCCGCAAATGGTTTTGCTTTTGATACAGGTATACACTATGAAACTGGGTCAAGAAATCAAGCTAAATTTGGAATTGCTTTAAAAAATATTGGAACAGGAATGGCTTTTAATGGAGATGGAGATGATGTTACATTAATGGGAGAGAGTTTTGAGTCTACTTTTGAGATTAGATCTGAAAACTTTGAATTACCTGCTTTGTTACACATAGGGGGTTCATATGATTTTTTATTTAATGATATGCATACTGTTATGCTGTGTTTTAATTTTACTTCAAATTCTTTTGCTAAAGACCAATTTTTACTTGGAACAGAATATGGTTATAAAGACTATTTAGCTTTAAGGTTTGGATATACTTTTGAAGATGGCATTTTTGATGATTTTAATCAAGGAAGAACAACTGCTTTCACAGGCCTTTCTAGTGGCTTCTCATTTCAAGTTCCAATTAGTGGTGAAACAAATTTCAGTTTAGATTATTCATTTAGGCCTGCTAACCCACTTAGCTCTGTTCATACTGTAGGAGCTAGAATAGGTTTGTAATTATATAATAAATACCATTTTTTTCAGTTTTATATACATGTAAAAATTTAGTTATGAGTAAGATATCTTATTATAGTAAAGAAGCTTTTGATAAATTAAAATCAGATTTAGACCATTTATGTAATGTAGAAAGGCCTAAGACATCTGATCAAATTGCGCAAGCTAGAGATAAAGGTGATTTATCAGAAAATGCTGAGTATGATGCCGCAAAAGAAGCTCAAGGTTTACTTGAAATGCGGATATCAAAATTAGAAGAAAAACTTTTATATGCAAGAATATTAGACACTTCTAAATTAGATGATTCTAAGGTTTTATTATATTGTACAGTGAAAATAAAAAATTTAGATACAAGTCAGCTTTTCGAATATACACTTGTTTCAGAGTCTGAAGCTAATTTAGCAGAAGGTAAAATTTCCGCCAATTCTCCAATTGGAAAAGGTTTGTTGACTAAAGAAAAAGGAGATATTGCAGAAATACAAATACCGTCAGGGTTATTAAAATTTAAAGTTATTGATATTTCAAGGTAATGAACTCTGTTTTTTCTCAAATAATAAATAGAAAAATACCTTCTAATATAGTTTTTGAAAATGAAGATTACATTGCTTTTATGGATATTATGCCTATTCAAAAAGGTCATGTTTTAGTAGTCCCAAAATTAGAAGTAGATAATATTTTTGATCTCCCTTTAGATATTTATAATGGATTATTTTCTTTTGCTCGTCAAGTTTCTTTCGCTATGCGAAAAGTTATTGATTGTAAAAGAATAGGCGTCTCAGTTATTGGTTTTGAGGTTTCTCACGCACATATTCATTTAATACCAATTAATAGTATAAATGATATGGACTTTAAAAATAAAAAGACTATCAAAGAAGATGAAATTGAGCTGATTGCATATAAAATATCAAAAGAGGTGAAAAATTTAAATTAATCTTTCGGGGTTATTTTTTATAAAATCAGACCAATTTTTATTTTTAACTGAATGTTTTGAAATTGAGTTGTTTTGTAAAGCATGACAAACTGCTACTGCTAAACCATCCGTTGCATCAAAATAGGATGGTTTTTTTTTAATATTTAGCATATTTATCAACATAGAAGAAACTTGATTTTTAGAAGCTTTTCCTGAACCGGTGACGGCTAGTTTGATTTTTTTTGGAGCGTATTCAAACACTTTTTTGTTTTTTTTTATAGAAGCAATGATAGCAACACCTTGCGCTCTTCCTAACTTCAACATTGATTGTATGTTTTTTCCAAAAAATGGAGCTTCAATTGCTACTTCATCAACATTAAAAGTGTCAATTAAGTAAGAGATTTTGTCAAAAATATTTTTCAATCTAATATCATGATCTTCAATTTTATTTAAGATTAAAACATCTAACTCAATTAGATGTATTTTTTTATGCTCTAATTTAATTAAACCAAATCCCAGAATGTTAGTGCCAGGGTCAATTCCTAAAATTATTTTTGATGATTTAGAGTTCATTTTAATCATATGTTATATATAAATATACATAAGTATTAGTTGTATATTTAATATAATGAGGTCACAATATAATTTATTATTTAAAAAAATTACGAAGTTTTTTTTATTCAAACCAATATCTGTTATCAGTTTTTGCATAATCTTTACATTTTTTTTCCTATCTGTGTTTGCTTATTATATAATACCTCAAAATACAAATATGTCTAATGAGATAGAGTTATCAATAGCAAAACAAAAACCAGGGTTTTCAATTAATTATTTGTATAAAAAAACAAATTCTCCAAACAATAATTTTTTTGAAAAATTATTGTTTGGAGAAAAATTAAATTATAAAAAAATACCCATTTCTTCTCATCAAATTAATAATGATACTGTTTTTTTTATTGAATATAAAAATCGTTTTGAAGAAAATAATTTTAACAAAATACCACTAGCAGAACTTATAGTTAACAATAGCGAAGTCATTCATTATCAAGAATTTATGCTTGGTACAGATAAATTTGGAAGGGATTTATTAAGTAGGATTATTTTAGGTTCTAGATTGTCTCTTTCAGTAGGGTTTTTTTCGGTTATTATTTCATTGTTTATAGGTTTGTTATTAGGTTTAATGGCTGGTTATTTTGGAGGAAAAATTGATTTCATAATTCAATGGTTCATTAACGTTGTTTGGTCTATTCCAACTTTATTGTTAGTTATTTCTATTAGCTTAGTTTTGGGAAAAGGTTTTTGGCAGCTTTTTTTTGCCATTGGCTTTACTATGTGGGTTGAAGTTGCTCGTGTTACTAGAGGTGAAGTGCTGAAAATAAAATCTGAACCATACATAGCAGCAATTAAATCATTAGGTTATAGTAATCTACGAATTATATTTAAACATATTTTACCAAATATTATTAATCCTATTATTATTATTTCAACTGCAAATTTTGCCACAGCAATATTATTAGAGTCAGGTTTAAGTTTTTTGGGATTAGGTGTGCAGCCACCCATTCCTTCTTGGGGAACAATTATTAAAAATCATTATTTATTTATTTTAATTGACAACCCATTTAGTGCTATTTTTCCAGGCTTATGTATAGTTTTATTAGTTTTATCTTTTATGTATTTAGGTAATTTTTTTCGAGATGTTATGGATGTTAAAATAAAATGATTCCTATTAAAAATATGAATAAACCACCAAGCATAATCAACATGGTATATGGTAAAATTTGACGAGCTTTTAATCCAGTTATTCCAAGAAGAGGTAAAGCCCAAAAGGGTTGTAGCATATTTGTTAATTGATCTCCATAAACAAATGCCATTATTGTTTTTTCAAAAGGAACGCCTAATTCATAGGCTGCTTGTAATATTATTGGTGCTTGTACAGCCCATTGCCCCCCCCCACTAGGGACAAAAAAATTGACTATGCCTGCACTTATCATTGTGTATATTGGGTAAGTAAATTCTGTTGATATAGCTACAAAAAAATCAGAGAAAATATAAACCAATCCAGATGATGTCATAATTCCCATGATTCCAAAATATAAAGGGAACTGAATTAGAATACCAGACACTCCTTTGATAGCTATACTTATAGAATCTAAGAAATTATCAATATTTGAATGTAAAAATAATGCTAATCCTAAAAGTGTCAAGTTTATATAATTAGGGTTTATAAAATCAAAGGATGAGCTATTTATTATTTTTTCTACGGATAATAATAATATACAACCACCAATGAGAGTTCCAAAAAAATGAGATTTATCTAATTTGTCTGCTAAAGTTATTTTTTTTTCTTTTTTATAATTAGTTCTGATAGAATTTAGTTTTAGGGTGGTGTCATTTTTGCTTATTTTTCCAATTATCATAAATAATAATGGAATCATGCTTATCAATAATAGACTTATGACAATATTCATATTTGAAAAAACAGTGTTACTAAAATTAATATTTTCAGGTAGAGCTGTGATTAAGTTTTCATTTGATATTATTTCTCGAAAATGATTTGGTTCTGCAATTTTTAAGGGAGCGGACCCGGAAATACCACCATGCCATGTCATTAGACCGCAATAACCAGCAGCTCCAATCAAAGGGTAATTAATTTTGATATTATTCTTCATGCAATTTTCCCCTACTTTTCTTGCTAATATTGCTCCAAAGATTAAACCTAGTCCCCAATTAAAAAAACTAACTAGTATTGAAAAAAATGCCACTATTGCAGCGGCGGAAGATGTGTTATGACACAATTTGGTGATATTATAAATACTTCTAGATGCTACTTTTGTCAAAGCAACAGAATGCCCAAGAACTAACATTAGCATCATTTGAGTAGTAAAGCTTAATAATCCAGTATTCCAAAGGCCTTTTTCCCACCCAGAAACTATATTTCCAATCGATTCAGAGCTTAATATTAAAGCTAGAATAATAATAAGTAAGGTTAAAAATATTGCAATCGTAAAGGGTGATGGGAAGAACTTCCGAAAAATATTTTCAATTAATTTTACAATTGACATTTTTTAGAATGGATTTTTTTCTTCTTTTAAATCTTCATTCTCTTTTTCATGATTAGTGTGTTCAATTTTCCAGGCATCAATATTATGAAAATAACGGTCATTAAATTTTTTAGAATATAAATTAAAAAAAACTTCCACGGAATCATTAATGTTAAATTTTTCTAAAATTTGAATTCTTTCCTCTCCAAAAAGTTGAAAACATATTTCTGAGTTGAATTGAGCCCCAGTATTAATTATAAAATTTTTTTTTTTCCATTTTTTTCCATCTTTTCCTGAAATAGTTTCTGTTTCTAGTTTATTTATTATATTTCCTTTTATAGTAAGTGAGTTCATTTTCTAATATGTTTTTTTTTAATTTCAAAAAGTGATTTTTCAGAGTTTTTAATATACCAATTAAAGCCTAATCTACCTATTAAATCTATTTTTTCCTGATTAATCTTTTTATTTTCGTCAAGTATTTTTTCGGAAACATGAATTAATAATATTTCACAAATAACTAAATTTCCAGACCCGCCATTTTCACCCAAGCTTATAATTTTATTTACTTTACACTCCATTTGGACTGGGGATTCTTTTACTCTAAATGGTTTTATTAAATCAGATTTTAAATGTGTAAATCCAGACTCTATAAATTCATCAACATCACTAGCATAGTCTAAGCTAGAGATAACCATTCTTTCTGCGATATCATGATTAACTACATTAATCACAACTTCTTTAATTTCTTTTAAATTCCTTAAAGTATCTTTTTCAGTATTGTTTCGTATTCTTCTTGCAGGAGAAAATATTAATATAGGAGGGTTGCCGCTAAAAACATTAAAAAAACTAAATGGACTTAAATTAGGGATGTTATTATTATCAATTGTACTCGCTAAAGCAATAGGTCTTGGGCCAACTGAACTGAGTAAATATTCTTGTACAATTTTAGTTTCGGTATTTTTTGGATTAATTGTGATCATTTAAATAAAATAATTATTTATTAATTGATTGTAAGTTATAAATTATTAATTTAAAATAAACTAATTCTATTTTTGGCCTCTTTATAAATAGTTATAAATTTGTTTTATTATATGAAATGCGGATATGGTGGAACTGGTAGACACGCTAGATTTAGGATCTAGTGCCGAAAGGTGTGTGGGTTCGACTCCCTCTATCCGCACTTTCTTTTTGAACCCGATAATCTTATGATGGAGTATATAATTTTAACTATCCTAATATTAATTTTATTATTGGCTTTTTTTTTGTACTTCCAATTACAGAAACCAAAAGATAATGAAAGCACATCACTTTTGTTTGAAATGAATAAACAACTCCGAGATGATATTGAAAAAATGAGAAAGAGTGTTGAGTCAGCAAGTGGAGCTAATAGAAAAGAAATACAAGATAAATTAGATGGGATTCACAAAGGGATGGATTCCTTTCAAAAACATACTAAAGATAGTTTGCAAAAGCAATTTAAAGACACTGCTAATATAATTTCCAATGTTTCAGAAAGGTTAAAGGGGCTTGAAAGCACTAATAAACAAGTATTGAGTTTTACGGAGCAAATGAAAAGTTTAGAAAAAATTTTACAAAACCCTAAACAACGTGGTATTTTTGGAGAAATACAACTTAGTAATTTGTTAGCGAATGTTTTGCCTCCAGAGCACTATCAAATGCAGTATTCTTTTAAAAATGGGGATAAAGTGGATGCAGTTTTATTTTATAATGATTTTGTAGTTCCAATTGATTCTAAATTTTCTTTAGAAAATTATAATAAAATGGTTGAGGAAGATAATCCTGACCAAAAAAAAGATTTTGAACAAGAATTTAAAAAAGATATAAAAAACAGAATCAATGAAACAGCAAAATATATAAGGCCAAAAGAAAATACTACGGAATATGCTTTTATGTTTATACCCGCAGATGGATTATATCACAGTCTATTAAGTAGTAAAGTGGGAACTTTGGAAGTAAATTCAAAAAACTTGATTGAATATGCATTTAATAAAAAAGTAATGATTGTTTCGCCGATGTCTCTTTTTCCATATTTACAAACCGCTTTAAAAGCTTTAAATGAATTAAAAATGGAGGCTAATATTGAAGTCATAAAAAAGAATTTATATAATTTAACCAATCATTTAAAAGCATACGAGGATTGTATTCAACGACTAGGAAAAAATTTAGGAACGGTAGTTAATCAGTATAACGAAGCTTCTTCTGAATTTAAAAAAATAGATAAAGATGTTATTAAGATTAGTTCTGGAGAAATGGAAATAGGTTTTGATCCTCAATTTGTGAATAAGCCTCAAAAAATAAATCAAGATGACATATAAGATATATACAAAACAAGGAGATAAAGGCAAGACTTCTATTATTGGTAAAAATGGAATTGATAAACATGATGTTAGAATTGAAGCTTATGGCTCTATAGATGAGTTAAATAGTTATTTTGGTTTATTGAGATCTATTGATGAAGTTAAGGATATAAAATTTTTATATAACTTCTTAATTAAATCTCAAAATAACTTGTTTAAGATAGGTTCTTACTTAGCTCAGACAAAAGAAAAAAGAGAAAAAAATCAAGAATTTTTAATATTAAATGATACTATTCTAGATTTAGAAAACATAATTGATAAGATAGAAAAAAAAATCCCGCCTATAACTAGATTTGTGTTACCAGGGGGGGGCATTTCTAGTTCTCATTTTCAAATCGCTAGAACTATTTGTAGAAGATCAGAAAGAAGAATAACATTTTTTCACAAGAAAGAGCAGTTAGATGATAATTTATTAATCTATATAAATAGATTGTCAGATTTTTTATTTGTGTCAGCTCGTTTTTTACTTGTTCATTCAAATGAAAATGAACTTTTTTGGGAAAAGTAAATAAAAAAAAAAAATCTTGTTTAAATGTTGAAAAAAAGTAAATTTGCAAATTAAACCAATGTGTTATGTCTTACTGGACTTTAGAATTAGCTTCTTATCTTAGTGATGCTCCTTTTCCAGCAAATAAAGATGAATTAATAGATTATGCCATAAGGACAGGGGCGCCTGATGCGGTAATCGAGAATTTACAAGCTTTAGAAGATGGAGGTATTGAAGTTTATGATAGTATTGAGGATATTTGGCCAGATTACCCTTCAGAAGAAGATTTTTTGTGGAATGAAGAGGAGTATTAATTATAATTAATAAGTATGCCTTTTTTAAATTCCATCATTAACCTTTTTGGGACAAAATCATCAAGAGATTTTAAAAAACTATCTCCCTTTGCAGAAAAAATAAATAAAAAGTTTCAGGTATTAGAGGGGCTTTCAAATGATCAATTAAGAGAAAAAACACAATATTTTAGGGGACTGATTAGTGAGTCTATTGAATCAGAAAAAAAGGAGTTAGAAATATTAAACCAAAAAATTAATTCAAAAGAATTTCTTTTAAATCCGAGTGATGAGATTTATGAAGAAATAGATACTTTGAATAACATTGTTTTTAAAAAAGCAGAGGATGTATTAAATACAATTAAAGAAGATGCATTTGCAGTTATGAAAGAAACTGCTCGAAGATTCTTGTTTAATCAATCATTAGAAGTTAAAGCTACAAGTTTTGATAAAAACTTGTCTGAAAAAAGAGACTATATTTCCATTGCAGGTAATAATTCTATTTGGAATACAAGTTGGGAGTCAGGAGGTATTTCTAAAAAATGGGACATGGTTCATTATGATGTCCAATTGATGGGGGGTATTGTTTTACATGAAGGTCAGATTGCAGAAATGCAAACGGGCGAAGGAAAAACATTAGTAGCAACATTACCAATATATTTAAATGCTTTGTCATCTTTTGGTGTTCATGTAGTTACGGTCAATGATTATTTAGCTAAAAGAGATGCGGAGTGGATGCGTCCATTATTTGAATTTCACCAGTTAAGTGTTGATTGTATAGATAATCACTCACCAAATTCTGAAGGTCGACGAAATGCATATAAGTCAGATGTTACTTATGGAACTAACAGTGAATTTGGATTTGACTATTTAAGAGATAATATGGCTAGTTCCAAAAAAGATTTAGTTCAAAGAAAATTAAATTATGCAATTATTGATGAAGTTGATTCTGTTTTAATTGATGATGCTAGAACGCCATTAATTATCTCAGGAGCCGTGAAACATCAAAGAAATGAAGGCTTCCAAAGTTTAAAGCCATTAATTGAAAAGTTAGTTGCGGCTCAAAAAGATTTGGTTAGTACAGAGTTTTCAGAATTAAAAAATTTACTTTCTGACAATCAAAATAAAGAAGCAGGAGTTAAATTACTTAGAATATTTAGGGGGCTTCCAAAAAACAAATCCTTCATTAAATTTTTAAGTGAAGATGGAATAAAAACTTTACTTCAAAAAACAGAAAATAGATATTTACAAGATCAAGGAAAAGAAATGCATATTATTGATAATGAGTTATTTTTCACTATCGATGAAAAGAATAATTCGACTGAATTAACAGATAGGGGAATTGATTTCTTATCAAATTTTTCAGAGGATAAAGATTTCTTTATTTTACCTGATATAGGCTTAGAGGTAGCAAAATTAGAACAATTAGAAAATAAAAAAGAGGCAGAAACAAAAAAAGCACAATTAATTCAAGACTTTTCTATAAAAAGTGAACGTATTCATACATTAAATCAGTTATTGAAAGCATATACTTTATTTGAAAAAGATATAGAATATGTAGTTATGGATAATAAAGTCAAAATTGTTGATGAACAAACAGGTAGGGTTATGGATGGCAGAAGATACTCTGATGGTCTTCACCAAGCTATTGAGTCAAAAGAAAATTGTAAAATTGAAGCATCAACACAAACATTAGCGTCTGTAACTTTACAGAACTTTTTTAGAATGTATAATAAGCTTTCTGGAATGACAGGAACAGCCTCTACAGAATCAGGTGAGTTTTGGGATATTTATAAACTAGATGTAATTGAAGTTCCAACAAATAGACCTATTGTTCGAAAAGATGAAAATGATCTAGTATATAAAACAAATAAAGAAAAGTATAATGCTGTTGTCGATAAAATTATTGAATTAAACAATCAAAACAGGCCTGTTTTAGTTGGCACTACATCAGTTGAAATATCAGAGTTAATTAGTAGAGTTTTAAAGAAATCGAATGTTAGGCATAATGTTTTAAATGCTAAATTACATAAACAAGAAGCAGATATTGTTGCTGAAGCTGGAGAGCCTAAATCAGTAACAATTGCCACAAATATGGCTGGTAGAGGTACAGATATTAAATTAGCAGAGGGAGTTAAAGAGAGTGGTGGGCTAGCTATTTTGGGAACAGAAAGACATGATTCACGTAGAGTAGATAGACAATTAAGAGGGCGTTCAGGCCGACAAGGGGACCCAGGTTCTTCTCAATTTTTCGTTTCACTAGAAGATAATTTGATGCGACTTTTTGGTTCTGATAGGATAGCTAAATTAATGGATAGGATGGGGCATAAAGAAGGCGAGGTCATTCAGCATGGAATGATTACAAAGTCTATTGAAAGAGCGCAAAAGAAAATCGAAGAAAATAATTTTGGTATTAGGAAAAGATTATTGGAGTACGATGATGTAATGAACTCACAAAGAGAGGTTATATATAAAAGAAGAAAAAATGCGTTAATGGGTGAGAAATTATCGTTAGATCTTTTTAACTCTTTTAATGATATGGTGTTTTCTTTATTAGAAAAACATACAGATTCTAAAGACTTTGCTCAATTTAAGAATCATTTTTTAAAAACCTTTTCTTTAGATTGTCCAATAGATGAAGTTGAGTTTAAAAACACTGAACTAGAAATATTACAGAAAAAATTATATGAACATATTTTTAATAATTACATATCTAAAATTCAAAAAATTAAAGAAGATGCTTTTCCAGTTGTAGACTCTATTTATTTAGATGAAAAAAATAATTATAAAAATATTATTATTCCTTTTTCAGATGGGGCAATAGGTTTGAATGTGATTTCTAATTTAGAAGAATCACATAATACTTTAGGTGATAGTATTGTTAAGGATTTTGAAAGATGTATAGTGCTATCTATTATTGATAGGTATTGGAAAGAACATTTAAGAGAAATGGATGACTTAAGGCAATCTGTTCAGGGAGCTGTTTATGAACAAAAAGATCCATTATTAATATATAAGTTTGAGTCCTTTAAGTTGTTTGAAGAAATGTTATATAAAATAAATTCAGAGACTATATCTTTCTTGTTTAAGGCTCAGTTACCTGTTAGAGATAAACAAAATATCTCTGAAGCAAAAATACAATCTCAATTTGGAAAAGCTGAAAGAGGAGAAGAGTTAAAAGTTAATAGTCCACAAAAAGGAAACAATTCCAATCAAAGATTATCTACAGGGCAAAATACTCAATTGAGTAGAAGGCAAAGAAGAATGCAAGAAAGAGGTAGAAGAAGATAATTTTATAACAATTTTTTCAAAGTTTCTAATTTCATTTGTCTTGAGCCTTTAATTAAAATTATATTTTTGGTTACTGTGTTTTCCAGGAGATAATCCTCTAAATATTTTTTGTTTTTAAATTTTAAATACGTACAATTTATTTTATTGAAAATTGGACCAACAAGCATGCAGTTTCTGATTTTATTTTTTTTTAAAAAATTGATTAATTCTAAATGTAAACTTTTTGATTTTCCCCCTAATTCTAACATGTCTCCTAGAATTAAGGTCTTTTCCATATTTGATTTTATATTAATAAAACTATTTATAGAAATTTTCATACTAGATGGATTGGCGTTGTAAGCATCTAAAATAATTTCATTTCGTTCAGTTTTAATTAATTGAGACCTATTATTATTAAATGAATTTTGTTGTAGGCTTTTTATTATATTTTTTTGATTTACTTTAAAAAATTGACCTACTGCAATAGAGGAAATAATATTCATTAAATTATAATCTCCAACAATTTGTGTTTTTATTAATTCGTTTTTCCATTTTAATTCTAAAAATGGAGATGTTGAATGACTTTCTATATTATTTTCTTTTACTCCATAATTTATGAATTTATTATATGTTGAAAATAGTTTCTTTTCAGAAAGAATATTCATTAAATTTTCATCTTCATTATTTATAAAAATAAAACCATTTTTTTTAATTAAATATCTCCAAAGTTCCGTTTTAGTTTTAATTATATTTTCGACATTTTTGAATTGTTCTAAATGAGCTTTTCCAATATTGGTTATTAATCCATAATTTGGTTTGCCAATTTCACACAGCTCACTAATATCCCCTACTTTGCTAGCGCCAAATTCTAAAACTGCAAATTCATAATTGTTATTTATAGATAATATTGACAAGGGTAACCCAATATGATTATTCAAATTGCCAATGGTTTTTATGACTTTAAATTTTTCACTTAACACATCATAAATTAAATTTTTTGTTGAAGTTTTTCCATTTGTTCCAGTAATAGCTAAAATGGGAATTTTTAATGATTTACGATGTTTGATGGCTAGATTTTGTAAGCATTTCAAAGAGTTTTCTACTAATATAAATTGCGGTTCATTTGTTTTTTGTTTTTCATCAGTAATAACTAGCTTTGCTCCCTTTTTCAGAGCTTCATAAGCAAATTGATTTCCATTATAGTTAGGTCCTTTTAAACAAAAAAATATACTTCCGTTGATAGATTTTCTTGTATCGGTTGATACTTTATTTGTTTCTAAAAATTTAGAGTAAAGAAAATCAATATTCATGTTTTCTTGATAAAAATAAAAAGGGGTCTAGAAAATTCAGACCCCTTTTAAAAGAATTTTATTTTCTTTTAACCTTTGCTTTGGTTCTAGGTCTTTTTGGGCCTTTGCTTGATTCCCATCCCATGTGGTCTAATACACATCTAAATCCAATAAATTCTGTTGCTAAATCTTGATTTAAAAACCTTCTAGCTCCCGGTGAAAGCCAATAAGCATCATCTTTCCATCCTCCTCCTTTATATACTCTTGTGTAGTTATTTACTAGGCTACTTGTTCCGTAAGAATATTTTCCAAAAGGATACTTTTGAATATCTGAATCTACACTATAAAGTCCACCACCATCACCAAATCCATCTCTTTCATCAGCGTTATTTGAAGATTTGTAATTTCTTCTAAGAGAATTTGGGTTGTTATATAATCCATCATAGTCCTCTGGATTTTCACTAGATATATTAGGAGCTGATCCATCAGAAACAAATACCCCATCTTTACTAGATCCATCCATTGTCCAATTATCTATGTCTTCAGTAATTTCTAAATTTGTAAACTGCGCATTAAAGTCAACAGGTAATTTAACAAAATCTTGAGGACCAACATTAATGTCATACAAGACAGTCTCAGTAATAGGATTCCATTTATACCCAAAGGCTTCTGCTATTTCTTGAGACTCAAGGTCTTCTACTCTTAAAGGTGTTTCTGTTGGAGTTCCGTCAAGGTCTCTATAAACAAGATCTTTCCATTGATTTCCTCTATGTG
>Ga0115011_10001495_pt1 | contig 16812 bp, 9 predicted proteins | sample TroAtlMetagenome_2_FD_88705 | JGI IMG/M metagenome (GOLD analysis project Ga0115011, IMG submission 88705) | Marine eukaryotic phytoplankton communities from Atlantic Ocean - Tropical Atlantic ANT8 Metagenome | ecosystem: Environmental > Aquatic > Marine > Oceanic | place: Tropical Atlantic...
ATAGTCGCGAGGAACTCAACCGTGTTCAGTTGGCCAAGCTGCGGGAGTTGCTCGCGGCTGTCCGCCCGAACAATGCTTTTTACGAAACCAAGCTTGGCCAGGCGGGGACCGACGACTCTGTTGTGTCGCTCGCTGAGTATCGTGCAAACTGCCCGTTCACGACCAAGCTGGAACTCTCGGCCGACCACGCCACCAACCCGCCGCACGGCAGCAACCTGACTTTCCCTCCTGGACACTACACGCGCGTTCACCAAACCAGTGGCACCAGTGGCGCGCCATTGCGCTGGCTAGACACGCCGGAAAACTGGCAGTGGATGATCGACAACTGGTGCGACATTTTTCGCGCCGCTGGCGTGAGTAGCGCAGACCGAATTTTTTTTGCGTTTTCTTTCGGGCCGTTCATCGGTTTTTGGCTGGCGTTCGAAGCTGGCGAGGCGCTTGGCGCGTTAAGCATCCCCGGCGGTGGCCTAAGCAGCGCGACGCGGTTACGGGCCATCTTTACCCACGACGCCAATGTCCTCTGCTGCACACCAACGTACGCCCTGCGCCTGGCCGAGGTCGCCAAGGAGGAAGGCGTTGACCTGACCAAGTCGCCGGTGCGCACGATTGTTGTCGCCGGCGAGCCGGGCGGGAGCATCCCCGCCACACGCGCGCGCCTCAAAGAGGCTTGGCCCGGCGTAGAGGTATTCGATCACCACGGTATGACTGAGGTCGGTCCAGTAACGTACCAATGCCCCGCTCAAACCGGCGTGCTGCACGTGCTTGAGGAAGCTTACCTGCCGGAAATCATTCACCCAGAAAGCGCCGAACCGGTAGCCGCTGGCGAGACCGGCGAACTGGTACTGACCACGCTTGGCCGGCATGGCTCGCCACTTATACGCTACCGCACCGGAGACCTCGTAGTCGCCGCCGTCAAGTCGCCGTGCTGCTGTGGCAGCCACGACTTGGCGCTGCAAGGCGGCATCCTTGGCCGCGCCGATGACATGGTCGTGGTGCGTGGTGTAAATATTTACCCCAGCGCTGTCGAGGAAATCTTGCACGGCACCGGCGGTGTCGCGGAGTATCAGGTGAAGATTAGCCGCAACGATGCGCTCGTCGAAATGAGCGTCGAGGTGGAACCGGAAGACGGCGACGACGGCGCCTTGGCCAAGCGCTTGGCCAAGGCCTTTCAGCAATCGCTCTCGCTGCGCGTGCCGGTGAAACTCGTCGAGCCCGGCGCCCTCCCCCGCTTCGAGTTGAAGGCCAGGCGGTGGATTGTTGATTGAGGTTCACCCGGCTGCCGATTTGAATTAACGCAGAGGAAGAGCGGGGATGGATACAACGCAAGCACCACGGCCAAATGCTCACTATTTGCCGCCGTTGCCGCTGGTTTCTTTTCGCTGCCACTGGCGCTTGACCGGCTCGGGGAGTGTCGTGTCCACCTTCGCGTAGTAGCTGTCCGGGCCGAGTATTTCGTTCACCTCGTCGCGCAACTTCATAGAGGGACGCACGAAATGTTTTTCGCTCGTGTCGACGAACACCAGCCGCCCGTCCTTCTGACGAATGCACAGGAACAACGGGCACCGGCCTGCATGGCTCGTGGCCAATCCGTGGAGTTCTTCCATCTTTTCCGGGCCGAGTTCGCTACCATTTAGGCGGAACTGCACCTGCTGGGTGAACTTGGCCGGGGCGTCGTCGAGTGCGATGATTTCCTGCGGGAAAATCTTGGGTGTGTCCTCCTTGTTATTGGCCTCGCCGATGACAAGCACGGTTTTGCTGGAGAGGATCAACTCCTGATACTTATCGTAGTTCTCGTTCATGCACAGAACCTGAAACGAGCCCTTGAGGTCCTCGACGGTGGCGATCGCGTACGGCTTGTCGGTGCGCCGGGAGATGCCGCGCTGCACGGTGGCAATCAGCCCGCCGACACGTGTCACTTTGCGACTCTCGAGCGCCTTGACTGTCTCGCTGTCGTGCAGGCAATACTGCCCGAGCAGTTCGCGGTAAGGGTCAAGCGGATGGCCGCTAACGTAAAAGCCGAGCAGTTCCTTCTCGGCGGCGAGGATGTCTCCTCTCTTCCACTCAGCAAGGTCGGGCACGATGTCATGCATCGATTGGCTGCTCTCCTCGAATGCGCCGAAGAGCGACGTCTGGCCGGATTCACGGTCGCGCGCCTGGCTCGACGCCTTGGCCAAGGCGCGGTCGATCACGGAGAACTGCCCCGCGCGCGAACCAGCAAGGCCGTCGCACGCGCCGCTCTTGATGAGCGCCTCGAGCACTTTGCGGTTCACCGTCCGGGTATCGCAACGGTCGCACAAATCGAACAAGTCACTGAACGGCTCGCCCGTCTCGCGGGCCTTGATGACTGCCTCCACGGCAATGCCCCCAACGCCCTTGATCGCCGCCATACCGAAACGGATTACCGAGCCGTCCCGCGCCGGGGCAAAAAGCACTTGGCTTTCGTTAACATCTGGCGGCAACACCTCGATGTCCAGCAATCGGGCCTCGTCGGTCAAAACTCCCAACTTGGCCGTGTCGGCCATGTCGTTGGTCATATTGGCCGCGAGAAACTCGACCGGAAAGTGAGCCTTTAGATACGCGGTTTGGTAGGCCACCATGGCGTAGGCCGCCGCGTGCGACTTGTTGAAGCCGTAACCGGCGAACTTCTCGAGCAAGTCGAAAATCTCGTTGGCCTTGCGCTTGGAAATCTTGTTGTGCTCAGCACAGCCCTGCACAAACAACTCGCGCTGTTCCTGCATCACTTCGACCTTCTTTTTGCCCATCGCACGGCGCAACAAATCCGCGGAGCCCAGGGTGTAACCGGCGAGCACCTGTGCGGCTTTCATCACCTGTTCCTGATAGATCAGAATGCCATAGGTTTCGTTGGCGATTGGCTCGAGCAACGGGTGCGGGTATTTGATCTCCACCTCGCCGTGTCGGCGACGGATGAAGTCCGGGATCAGGTCCATCGGTCCTGGCCGGTACAATGCCACGAGTGCTGTGATGTGCTCAATGGTGCCCAGCTTGAACTTCCGGCATAGGTCGCGCATACCGGCCGACTCCAACTGGAAGACTCCGACCGTGTGGCCGTTGTTCAGCAGGTCGTATGCTTTCGAATCGTCGGTCGACACGCGATCCACATCGACCTCGACGCCGCGCCACTGCTTCACCATCTCGCAGGTATTGCGGATGACCGTCAGCGTCTTCAGCCCGAGAAAATCCATCTTCAACAGGCCAAGATCCTCCACTGGCCCCATCGGGTACTGGGTGGTGATGGCGCCATCCTCATCCTTCTTGAGCGGCAAAATATTGACCAGCGGCTCGGCGCCGATGACCACTCCGGCGGCGTGAACGGAGGAGTTGCGGGTGATATCCTCCAGCACGAACGCCGTGTCGATCAACTCACGTGTGACATCTTCATTGTCGTAGGCCGCCTTGAGATCGGGTGACTTTAGTAACGAGTTCTTGAGCGTGATTTTCAACTCGGTCGGCACCATCTTGGCCAAGCGATCCACCTCACCATAGCCAAGCCCCATCACCCGGCCCACGTCGCGAATCACCGACTTGGCCCCCATCGTGCCGAACGTAATAATCTGCGCAACCGAGTCGCGCCCATACTTTTCGCGGACATACTCGATCATTTCTGCTCGCCGGTCGTCGGCGAAGTCGATGTCTATATCCGGCGGACTGACCCGTTCCGGATTCAAAAACCGCTCAAAGATCAGTCCGTACTTCAATGGATCGACGTTTGAAATTTCCAGCAAATACGACACCATCGATCCCGCCGCCGAACCACGTGCCACGCAGGTGATGCCCTGCTCCCGGCCGTACCGAATGAAGTCGCCAACGATTAGAAAGTAGCTGATGTAGCCCATCTGCTGCATGATATCCAACTCGTAATCAACCCGCTCAACGAGCTCGCCAACCGCCTTGGCCAAAGCGGGATCATCCAGCCCCGGCTTGGCCTCCGGATTAGCCTCCTCTGGCGGCAAGTAGTTGGGCAATTGGCCGGCATCAGCAATCGACTCCACCAAAAACGTGTCGCCGTCAACGCGCACCTTCATGCCGTAGCGCACCTCAAAACCCTCCGCCAGAAACTTCCGCAGATAGCCCTCGCGGGTGTGGCCTTCCGGCGGGTTGAATACCGGGTAGTTCAGCTTGCCAAACTCGATCTCGACGTTGCATTTTTCGGCGATCTCCATCGAGTTGCGCACCGCATCCGGCACCTCGGTGAACAGAGCCGCCATCTCCTCCGCCGATCGCAGGTAAAACTGCTCCTGCACGTAGCGCATCCGGTTCGTATCCGAGAGCAACGCCTGCGTGCCGATACAGATCAGCGAGTCGTGCGCGTGCGAGTCACCTTTCTCTACGTAGTGGACATCGTTGGTAGCTACCAGCTTGAGCCCCATATCGGCGGCCCACGGGATAAGCTGGCGATTGACTTTAGCCTGCTCAGCGATGCCGTGATTGTGTAACTCGAGGTAGTAGTTCTCCGGCCCGAACGTCTGTTTGAACCAGTCGATCTGATCACGCGCCTTGTCGTATTCCTCTGCATTGATCAGCCGGGGAATCTCGCTGGCCAAACAGCCGCTCAGACAGATCAACCCCTCGCTGTGCTGCGCGAGCAATTCCTTGTCGATGCGCGGCTTGTAGTAGTAGCCCTCAAGCTGCGCGGCGGTGGCCAAGCGCACAAGATTTTGGTAACCGGCCTCGTCCTTGGCCAGCAGTACGAGATGGTAGTAAGCATCCTTGCCGCGCGCGCCTGATTTTTTCTCATACCGACTACCAGGCGCAACATACACCTCACACCCTATGATCGGCTTGATATCCTTGGCACGGGCCGCGCGGTAAAAATTGATCGCGCCAAACATCGCCCCGTGATCAGTGATCGCGAGCGAACCGAAGCCCATCTCACTCGCCTTGTTGATCAGGCGATCCACACGGCACGCCCCGTCGAGCAGAGAAAACTCGGTGTGACAATGCAAGTGAACGAATTCTGGTTTCGGCACGCGCTCAACTTACCCGCATCGCTTGGCCAACAGCAAGTGCCGCGACTGATTGTGGATAAGTTCGATTGAACAAGCGGCGATTAAGTAACCTCAAACCGGGTAGTGAACTCCATGTTGCCGCCCGGCTTGGCGGTCAGTTTCAGATACGGTGCATGTTTGATTTTCATGAATCGCGGCGAGACGATGCCGTCAAGTTGACCCGCCATCTCGTCACCGCTTGGCTGCCATAGCTCGGCTAGCACCCAGCCGGCACCGATTTCAACGCGTATCGCCGAGGTTCCGCTCGTCACTCGGAAGGCCCTCTCGTCGATGCGCTCCACTTCGCAACCGGGCGCGAACTGCCAGCGCACGGTGAACTCGCCCGCCTGGCCAAGCCGCGGCTCAAACGAGTCAGTCACCAGCCAGCCGTTCGGCTCGTTCGCCAACGGCTTGACCGTGCGCGACAGCAGGCCAGCGCCCTTGAGGCGAATTTCTGTTTCCAACACCTCACCATCGAGGCTCTGGAGCGGCTTGGAGTGCGCAGCCGTCCAGAGAAACGGCCCTTCGCGCCTGGCTAAGCTGACCTGACTTGAACACGGGCCATTGTGGGCGTCTCTAGAAGCAAGCCAGTTTCGCAACTTGGGATTGCCTTGGTAATCACCGGTGCCAGGATCGATCACCATCGCGCGGCCATTAAGCCATAGAGACAAATGCTGCGCGTCGAGGTGGCCATGCGCCGCCATCGAACCCGCACCGAGTGGCGAAAAATCAAGCCTCGCCTTCCAGTGGCCCAATGCGTTTACGGCAGTACCGGTTTCCGGAAAAATTCTCCAGCCGCCCTCTACTGTTTTTGGCTCGTCTCCTTGCAGACACAAATCAAACTCGCCGCGCATAAGGTGTAGAAACGGCGACTGCCCGGCGTTGCCGGCGATCCATTGCCACCACTCGACCACGGCCCGCGACTCATCCGCAAACCACGGCATGACGAAGGCATCGTCCGAGTCGCCGAAATCCCACGGAGCGGACGGCACCTGCATCTCGCAAAAGTACCGGGCTGCTTGGCCAAGCCGACCGTCTATGCGGTCGCAACTTGCCGGCGGTAGCGCGTCTGCGGCGGCTAGCGCCTGACGGGCTTCCCAGCAGAATTCCCACGCGAAAAACTGGTAGTTGAGCGCCTGCTCGAAGTTGCCACCGTCACGGTGAAATTGCCGGAGAGTCTCGCGCTCGAGTAACTTGCCAAGTTTGGTAAGTCCGGGGTCAAGCTTGACCAGGCCAGGCCAACGCGCGGTGGCCAGTGCCAAGCCACATAACTCGCCGAGCAGGTGGTTGTTCGCTGACGATCCAAAGGTACGGTGCCGCCAGGTGAACCAAGCGTGCGCAGGTAGAATGTCGACTCGCAGCTTGACCAACCGCTTGGCCAAGTCGCCCGGTTCACGTCCCTCAAACTCTGTCAGAAGCGCATCGATCCAAGTGAAGGCAACAAGACGCATGCCGCTCTCGAGGGCGCTTGTCCAGTGCCAACCAATGTACGGCGGGTTGTTTGCCAACCAGTCCTCAAGCCAGTCGAGGCATTGCTCGCCGTTGCGCCGATTGCCGAGTAACCAACAGGCTTGGGCCAGACGCACCGGCCCATACCAGCGACTCGGCTCCCAGAGCGGCTTTATAGACGCACCGGCCGGCAACTCGCGGTGATCGAGTTTGAAAGAGGACTCGCCGGTGGGCACATCAACTCCGGCGAGATAGTCGCGCTGCCAGTTAGGCGGCGTGTCTGCCTGTACGTCGAGATGGCCGAAGAAGCGGAGGCGACCGGAGGCGACGCGCTCAGCTTCATGCTTCAACGATTTGCGTAGCGGCTCAGGAGCGGCAGCAGGGTCGGGGAGTTTGGGGAAGACTGAACTGGCCGACAGATCAGCTGAGGGCCATTGGTCACGTTTGGAGTCCTTAAATTCGAACCACTTTTTGCGGAGTCTCAATGCAACCTCAACCGGCCCCATCGCCCGGAGACGTCGCCAATACCAGTTCAGGTTCGCCATTCAGCACACTTACCTGCTCTTTGGTCTTGTGGTGCGATCCTGCATCCACTTGACGTCCACATTATCAGGCTGTGTGACATTCAGTCCAATATTGCCATTTTTTTTCAAATCCGGTGACGTTCGAGGATCGCTCCATTTGCGGATTTCGGCATGTCCATCGGCGAAGGAAAAACCGGCAGCGTTGTTGTGATAGCTGGCAGGAAAATCCACCATTCTGGTAGTGGACATGTTAGGGTAACCGGGCATCCAAACCACAAAGAAACCATCATTTATACTGTCCATTCGTTCGTCAATCATAACCCAAGTTTCAGATGGACCAGGCGCTACCATGTCTCCGCGCTTTAAATAAATAGTTCCATCTTTAGGCCCACCAAACCAAGTATGATGACCACTGTTTCGCCCATTCTGGCCATCCCCTCCAACCCAGCTATTCATGGACATGCTACGGACACGGGGTTTCCCCCTGGCGGTGCTGGTGTCGGCAGGGCAACGAAAAACCTGAGGGCTTTCCCCGACATGCTCCCAGAGGGGGCTTCGTACAATATCCACCTTGTAGTCCCAGCTATTAGCGCTGCCATAGTTCAGACTCGTGTTGCCCATCCAACCATGCTGAAATGTGCGGATACCTGAACTGTTCGGAGTCGCACCGCCCAAATCGCCGTAAGCCCAAGTAATACTATCATCACTGTCGTCAGCATAAAAGAACCAGGCCATCATAAGCTGTTTGTTGTTGTTCATACATGAGATGCCGTGTGCCTTGGTCTTGGCCTTGGCTAAGGCAGGCAACAACAGGCCGGCCAAAATGGCAATAATAGCGATTACAACTAGTAACTCAATCAACGTAAAAGCTTTGTTTTTTTTTGTTATTTTAATCATGAATTTAAACTTTTAAAACTAGAACTAAAAAATCAACGACCGTTCTTGGATGGCGCGCACCATAGACGATTGCGACCAGGTTTCACATTTTCCCTCTTGTACCACTCAAAAGGCATGAACTCAGCACTACCGCCAAACATTCCGGTGATTGCTCCCTCACTGTGGCGTTTACTGATCCCTTCAGAATAAATCTCTTGGCCGCCTTGCATAAAAATGACGCCTGGCGTGCTGGATGCATCGTTAAAATTCCCAATCCGCCGCTCGTCAGGCTCCCAAAACAGAACATCATCCGAGTTAAACTGATTCCGCTTGTGGGTACGGTTATTGAACCAACCATTCGGGAACTTGCCCACTACGCCGTTAATGACGTAACTGGAACAATCCTGCAGGCCAGTCCGCCGACGTTCCTCAATATCCTTTTCCTTTTCCGCGATGCAAAAGAACGAGCGCTTGTTGCTTGCATACTTCCAGATCTGCCCCTGCTCGGCTCGAAATTTCGACTCTCCCTTGGGCACGTTTCGGCTAGTGTACTTGTACGCCCAGCCCTCGGTCTGTACACCCCAGTTCGGGTACGGCATGTAGTCGTCATTGTCGTCGGTATACATGTGTACAGCGAGGAGGAGTTGCTTCTGATTGTTGAGGCAGTTGGTGCGCTGAGCCTGGCTCTTAGCCTTACCCAGAGCCGGTAGCAGCATCGACGCAAGTATGGCAATAATCGCAATCACCACAAGTAACTCAATCAGAGTGAAACCTTGAACGCATCGACCTCGCTCGGCCATACTTAATTGTCTTATTTTCATGAACAGACCCAATAACTCATAATGAAAGAATTACCCAGAAAATAATATTCCATGATTGAGCGCTCTGCAACTCCGGTTTTTGTTTTTCTTAGCCTAGGCGTTTAACCCAGCGGCGGAGCTGTTTTTTTACCTCTTTCGTACCGGGCGATCCGGTCGTGGTGCGCTTACCCAAGGCCTTCTTCAATTCGAACACCTCCAGCGCACCGGCCTTAAATTTCCGGCTGACACCCTGCAACTCCTTGAGTGTCAACTGGTTCAGCGGTTTGGCTGATTTCTCGGCCAGACCGACAACCTCGCCAACCAAGTGGTGTGCCTCGCGGAACGGTACTTTTTGACCAACGAGCCAGTCGGCCAAATCGGTCGCCAGTAAAGCGGGGTCGGCAGCGGCGGCGGCGCACGCCTCGGGGTTCACGCTGGTGTGCTGAAGCATGGACGCCGTCAATCGCACGGTGGCGCGGACGCTGTCAATGCTGTCGAACAACGGTTCCTTGTCCTCTTGCAAGTCGCGGTTGTAGGTCATCGGCAATCCCTTGAGCAGCGTCAGCAGCGAAACGAGGTTGCCGACAAGCCGGCCGCTCTTGCCTCGGGCAAGCTCGGCGACGTCCGGATTTTTCTTTTGCGGCATGAGCGACGAGCCAGTCGTGTACGCGTCGGCGATGCGGATGAAATCAAACTCGCTGCTCGACCACAGAATAATGTCCTCAGCGAGCCTCGACAGGTGCACGCCCAGCAGCGACGCGACAAAACAAAACTCCACCGCGAAGTCGCGATCGCTCACGGCGTCCATCGAGTTTTGCGAAACCACCGGCCTACCCCGCGAATCCTCGAAGCCCAGCATTGCGGCAACTTGGTTGCGGTCGAGCGGCAGCGTGGAACCGGCCAGCGCGCCGCTACCCAGCGGACAGACGTTCACACGCGAGAAGGCATCAAGCAGCCGCTCGCGGTCCCTCTCGATCATCTCGACGTATGCCAGTAAATGGTGCGCGAAGAAAACAGGCTGAGCGCGTTGAAGGTGTGTGTAGCCGGGGATGACGACAGTGTCGTTCGCTTGGCCGAGCGCGACGAGCGCCTGTTGCAGCGAGCGTAATTCCAGCTCCAATTCGACGATCTCGTCGCGGAGCCACATTCGCATGTCTAGCGCGACCTGATCGTTACGCGAACGGCCGGTGTGCAGCTTGGCCCCGGCCGGCTCGCGCCGGGTCAGTTCGGCTTCGAGGTTCATGTGGACGTCCTCAAGAGACTCGTCCCACTCGAACCGGTCAGACTCGATATCATCGCCGATTGCCTCGAGAGCGCTAACGACGCGCTTGGCCTCGGCCTTGGTGAGCACACCAATGCCCCCAAGCATAGTAGCGTGGGCGATTGAGCCCACGAGGTCATGCCGCCACAACCGGCGGTCGAACGAGATCGACTCGGTGAACTTGGCCACGTCCCGACCCGGCCCACTGCTAAACCGGCCGCTCCGCGACACTGGCGATAATTCCTTCATCCGGCAGGAGGTTTTACGGCAGGCCGCTGGTCATTCCAACAAAAACCCCTCCCTCTTGGTCAATGGAAACCTTTGACGCGCCAGCGGGTATGCCGTAGCGTCCACCGCCTTTGTAAAATAACGATGATGGGTTTTCTGAGTAAACTTTTTCCGAATAAAAACAAGAGGCTGATCAAGAAGCTCTCGTCACGCGTGGGGGAGATCAATCGACTCGAGGAGGAGCTGCAGGCCACCTCGCCGGACGCCCTACGTCAAAAGACGCAGGAGTGGAAAGAACGACTCACAGCCATCGAGGATGACAGGGAACTGAAGCAGGAGCTTGCGGCTATCCTGCCGGAGGCATTCGCGGTGGTGAAAAATGCCTGCCGTCGACTTTACGGCACCGACGTGCCCGTGCGTGGCCACGACATCAAGTGGGAGATGATCCCTTATGACGTGCAACTCGTCGGCGGTATGGCGCTTCATGAGGGCAACATCGCCGAGATGGCCACCGGCGAGGGAAAGACACTCGTCGCCACGCTTCCGGTTTACCTCAACGCACTGACCGGACGCGGCGTGCACCTTGTGACCGTTAACGACTACCTCGCTCAGCGCGACAGCGAGTGGATGGGCGCGATTTACAAATATCTCGGGCTGAGTATCGGCTGCATCGTACACGACATGAACCCAGCCGAACGCCGCGAGCAGTACAACTGCGACATCACCTACGGAACCAACTCTGAGTTTGGCTTCGACTATCTCCGTGACAATGGTATGGCCAGCCGCGCCGAGGACCAAGTGCAGCGCCAACACTACTTCGCCATCGTTGATGAGGTGGACTCGATCCTCGTCGACGAGGCTCGTACGCCATTGATCATCAGTGGCCCAGCGGCGGCCAGCCTTGACAAGGAGTATCGCAAGGCCAATCCCAAGATAAAAAATCTCGTTCAGGCGCAACACAAGCTCATCGCCGGCTATTTGATCGATGCAGAGAAACTCAGCAAAAAGCTGTTGTCTGAGGATCGTCTCGAGAACGGTGACGAACTGGAGATGGAACTTGGCCTACTGCTCTACAAGTCGCGGCTTGGACAACCAAAGAGCGAACGACTCATGCGCCTCATGGAGGAACCACAAAACCAAAAGCTCATCGACAAGGCCGAGCTCTCCCTACACTCCGACCAGTCCAAAAAGGACCTTTACGCGCAAAAAGAGGAGCTTTACTTCGGCATGGAGGAAAAGAGCCACGATGCCGACCTCACAGAAAAAGGACGCAGATACCTCAATCCCAACGATACCGAGGCGTTCATGCTCCCGGACCTCTCCGTGGAGCAGCACGACATCGACCACGACGAGAGTCTAGACGCCAAGAGCAGGCTGGCTGCTAAGACCAAGCTGCAGGACGACTTCAAGGCAAAGGCCGAAAACATCCACATTACCGGCCAACTGCTCAAGGCTTACAGCCTTTACGTGAAAGACATAGCCTACGTGGTGCAAGAGAACAAAGTGATCATCGTTGACGAACACACCGGCCGCGCCATGCCGGGCCGCCGCTGGAGCGATGGGCTGCACCAAGCCGTCGAAGCCAAGGAAGGCGTCACTATTGAGAAGGAAACCCAGACGCTGGCTACTATCACCATCCAGAATTACTTCCGCCTCTACACCAAGCTGGCCGGCATGACCGGAACCGCTGCTACCGAGGCACAGGAGTTTTTTGACATCTACAAGTTGGGCGTCCTCTCAATCCCCACCCACCAGCCGTGCATCCGCAACGACGTCAACGACTCCGTTTACAAGACGCGCCGAGAAAAATACAATGCCGTGCTCAACGAGGTCAAAGAGGTACACCAACAGGGCCGCCCAATCCTCGTCGGCACCGTATCGGTGGAGGTCAGCGAGTATATATCCCGGTTACTCAAGAAGAACGGCATCATCCACAGCGTGCTCAACGCCAAGTACCACGAGCAGGAAGCCGAAATTGTCTCCCGTGCCGGGCATAAGGGAGCTGTAACCATCGCAACTAATATGGCCGGACGCGGCACCGACATTAAGCTTGGGCAAGGCGTGGAGCCACTCGGCGGCCTGCACGTCATGGGAACCGAACGCCACGAGTCGCGCCGTATCGACCGGCAGTTGCGCGGCCGATGTGCGCGACAGGGCGATGCCGGTTCCACCCGCTTTTTTCTCTCCCTCGAAGACGACTTGCTCCGGCTCTTCGCCACTGGTAACCGCCTGTTCAAATTCGTCGAGAAAGGCATCGGTGAGGGCGAGGCCATCGGCGATAGCGGCTTGCTAGACCGCTCCATCCAGACCGCGCAAAAGAACGTCGAGAAACATCACTTCCAGATCCGCAAGCGCACCCTCGAGTACGACGACGTGATGAACAAGCAGCGCGAGGAAATCTATGGTTTCCGCAACGAAGTCATGCACTCCGAGCAGGTGCAGGATAAGCTGATCGACATTATGGATGAGGTCATCGCCAACAAGGTGCAGGAATTCTGTGACCCCGAACTGGAGCCTGTGAACTGGGATTATCAGGCCCTTTCGGACTGGGGCAACCTCACATTCCCCGTCGGTATCTCACCGGATTTATTATCTGGATTGATCGACGGCAAAGCCATAGGCGGCTCCGATGGCGAACGGGAACTGACCCCACACCAGGCTTTGCTCTTCGACAATATCTCCGCCAAGGCCAAGGAGGCCTACCAACTCAAGATCAGCTTCGAGGACACCGACTCGCTCATGGCTGTCGAGCGCTACACCATACTCAACTCCATTGACCAGCTGTGGCAGGAGCATCTCTATGAAATGGACAGCCTACGTCACAGCATCGGCCTTCGCGCCTACGGCCAGCGCGACCCCATTCTCGAATACAAGTCCGAGGGCTACCACATGTTCCAGGAATTGCAGGTCAACATCTGGACCAAAATCTGCCAGAATATCTTCCGCAGCGCCTCCAGTGTCGACGCCTTCCAGAGCTTCCTGAGAAACCTCCCAATGCAGGAGGTGCACCAAAGCTCCAGCGCGTTCGGAGCTGAGGAACGCCGTGCCGCCAACGAAGCCTCCGACATGGTGGACGAAGCCACCGACATGGTCTCCCGGGCCGAGCCCTTACGCACCGCTGTCAAGGTCGGCCGCAACGACCCCTGCCCCTGTGGCAGCGGCAAAAAATACAAAAAGTGCTGCGGCTGATGCCTGCCGAGCGCTTGGCCAAAGTACTTCCTGCGAAAAACAGTCCATCAAAAAACACGTCTCTCGTCTGAGATGTCTCCGAGTCGTTTGAACCGTCCGTTTAGAGATATTTCATGATATCCCGTTTATCAACGCCCTTTACTATGGCTCAAGCCCTCAAAATGGCGTTCAGCGTCTCAAGGTGAAGAGGCGAATGGTCAGGAACATGAATTCAATGATGCCTCGGAGTATCTGTTTCTAGAAGAACGCAACTGCCTACCTGATGTATTTCACGGCACTCAAAATTGAGGCAGAGCAGTGCGATTAGTTTGCAGCCGGTCAGATTACGAGGCAGCTTCACTAGTCTGCCACAACTTCTTCGCGCACGAGACGCAACCGGCTCAAAAACGGATTTTTTTTGTTCGAAAAAATAGGCGTCAATAGCCTTGGTAACATGGGCTTGCATTTGGTTTCAGTTATTGCCCTGGATGAATATGTCATGCGACAGGCACTCAGCAACAAAGCCGTAATCCGATTCCGCCGTGACGCTAAAGACAATTTCCATGTGCGGAAACCGCAAGAAAGCCATTAAGTCATCAACTTGGAATCACATTGCCAGCCCAAAACATACCCTTTGGGAGGTATCTTTCATTTGATGCGGCGAAGTTTTGGCCTAGACTATCCGGACTTACGGCATTTGCCCAAGCCTCACTGAATTTTGGATCCTGCACGCCAATGGTTTTTGTCCGCCGTCGTTGTTTACGGCACCAGCATGCTATACTCCGCCTTCCTTTGGCGGCGCGGTTTCCAGCGGGACAACTGGATCAACTACAGCCTGCTCGCCATCGCGTTCGTGCTACACACCGTCGCCATGGCCAAACGCGGCTTTTCGCTGCAGCACTGCCCTGTGAACAACCTGTACGAGGCCACCGCATTTGTCCTGTGGACGATCGCCGCTGGCAGCCTTGTTTTCGGCCTCTGGCCAAGGTTACGTTTCCTCGGCGTGTTCACATCGCCGTTGTTATTTTGTGTCGGCGTCTTTGCTCTAATGCCTAGCCTCGACCCGCCACCGACCGGTAAGCCGCAGTTCACCAACGGGTGGGCCAGCCTGCACGCCGCGATGATCATGCTCGGCTACGGAGCGTTCGGTTTGAGCGCCATCGCTGGGAGCATGTTCCTCACGCAGGAGCGCAATCTGAAATTTCACCGGGCACGCGCGCTCTTCACCCTTCTACCGCCGATCCAACGCTTGGAAAAAATGATCACCGTTTCACTCGCGACCGGCCTGGCACTGCTCACGACCGGCTTGGGTCTGGGCACTGCGTACGTCGAGTTGCCCGAGGGTGCATCATTTAAAGGCGACCCCAAGGTCATATGGTCGATGCTCGTCTGGGCAATCTATGGCCTGCTGCTTTTGCTTCACTGGAAGTTTGACCAACGAGGACATCGCTACGCTTGGTCGGCGATCGTCGCCTTCGGGTTTGTTATCCTCACGTTCTGGGGGACGAACCTACTCTCAGGAATTCATAACCCCGCCCCGTAAGCGATGCCGATTGTTGTCACAGGCTTAAGCCATCATTCATCGCCGGTCGAGTTGCGGGAGCGCTTTGCCTTTTCCAATGTGCAGATCGCCGACGCGCTTGGCAAACTGCGCGAGCGCGGCATTGCCGATGAGGCTGTAATCCTCTCCACCTGCAATCGCGTAGAGATTTACGCCGCCACCCGCGACAACGATCCCGCGCTTGGCCAGGCGCTGCAACAGTTCCTTTGCGATTTCCACGCCCTCGGCCCGGCTCCCAGCGACGAGCTCTACACGCACAGCGACCCGCAAAGTGTCGATCACCTCTTCCGCGTGTCGTGCGGCATCGACTCAATGGTGCTTGGCGAAACGGAAATCCACGGCCAACTAAAGCAAGCCTACAAACTCGCCCACGCCGAGAAAGCCACCGGCACGCTGCTGAACAAAACATTCCAAAAAGCATTCAACGTGGCCAAGCTCGTCCGTTCAGAAACGCAAATTCAGCGCGGCAGTATCTCCGTCAGCTCGGTAGCGGTGGAATTGGCCGAGTCCATTTTCGACTCACTGAAGTCTCGGCAGGTACTCGTCATCGGCGCTGGGGACACGAGCGAAAAGACCGCTCGAGCCCTCAAAAGCCGGGGTGCACAAAGTGTTCTCGTCTCAAACCGCTCACACGACCGGGCCGTCACGCTGGCTACCGAACTCGACGGCCGCGCCGTCGGTTTCGACACGTGGGAGCAGGAATTCAAGCAAATTGACATTATAATTAGCAGTACCGCATCACCTCACTACGTGCTCACACGCGACAAGCTTGAGGGGTTGCTCCAGCAGCGTGGCCACCGACCGCTGCTGCTCGTTGATATTGCCGTGCCGCGCGACATCGATCCCGACTGTAACCAACTTGAGAACGTGTACGTTTACAACATCGACGATCTCCAAGGGATAGCCGGACAGTACCTTGAGCAACGCAAGGCCGAGCTCGAGTTGTGCAAACGCCTCATCTCCAGGAAACGCAACGAACTGCTCGACAGCCTCCAGTCACGTCCAGGCAACACCAACCTCGGCCTCCGCGTCGACCTCCGCGAACAGCAGGCCGGCAGCTGACGACAACCTTCACTTTGCCCGACATAAATACCATACGCATCGCCACCCGGGGCAGCGCCCTTGCACTCGCACAGGCAAACATGATTTTTGACCAGTGCCGCAAGGCGTTCCCGCAACTTAACTTTGAGATCAAGATTCTGAAGACCACAGGCGATAGGCTGCAGACAAAGGGTGTCAAGCCGGGTCAGTCGCTGCCAAAGGGTCTCTTCACCAAGGAACTCGAGGTCGCGCTGGTGAAAAATCGCGCCGACCTCGCGGTGCACAGCCTGAAGGATCTGCCGACTGAACTGCCGGCTGGCCTCACACTCGGCGCGATCACCAAGCGCGAGGATCCCCGCGAAGTACTGCTCTACCGCCACCACTCGGATCGGCGTGGCTTTGCTCCCGGCCTGACGATTGCCCAACTTCCGGCCAACCTCACCGTCGCCACTAGCAGTCCACGCCGTAAGGCACAACTGCTTCGACTGCGACCCGACTGGAATATCGTCGAGATTCGCGGTAACGTCCCCACACGCCTCGACAAACTCGCCATCGACCCACAGATCGATGCCACCGTTTTGGCTCACGCCGGGCTACGGCGGCTTGATTTCGAGGCTGGCAAAGACGGCCTGCTTCGGGGCGACGCCGTGCCAGACGGCACATGCGCAACGATAGTCGAGACGAGCGAAATGTTGCCGTGCGTTGGCCAGGGGGCGATAGGAATTGAAATACGTGAAAACGACGAGCGCATTGCTAAGCTCTGCCAGCGGCTGAACCACTTCAACACGCAGGTTTGTGCGGAGGCCGAGCGGTCGTTTCTGAGCGCAATGGGTGGTGGCTGCCAAAGCCCTGTCGCTGCACATGCCGAGGTGCGCCGGGAGAAAACCCACATGCCCGG
>Ga0115011_10001499_pt1 | contig 16789 bp, 13 predicted proteins | sample TroAtlMetagenome_2_FD_88705 | JGI IMG/M metagenome (GOLD analysis project Ga0115011, IMG submission 88705) | Marine eukaryotic phytoplankton communities from Atlantic Ocean - Tropical Atlantic ANT8 Metagenome | ecosystem: Environmental > Aquatic > Marine > Oceanic | place: Tropical Atlantic...
ATTATAACGAAAATAATCCTGTATTCTCAAGACGATATAGGATTTTATCAAGTATTTAAAAACAATAAAAAATATATTCTTAATGATAGAATATATTTTCAACTTATTTCTTTTATTTATTACAGGGATTGTGGCGTTATATGTAATTTATTTATATTATTTAGCTGTAAGACACGATTACAGAAACATTTACTGAGACATATTAATAAAAACTGCATATGGAAATCCGGGTTTATTGTATTCTTCTTGTGTTAAGTAAACGCTGTTGGCAGATAGCCCTCCCGAAGTGGTCAAATTACAACCGCTTTTCGAAGTGCTATTTCCTGCATCTATATAATTACTAAATGAATAATTGCCTCGCACACTTCTACATCTATCACGCATTCGTATTCTGGCCTGGCACTTATTATTTAATTGAACCACACAACTATCTCTTGCTTCACAATTCGAACTAGTAGAATATGCTCGCGAGGTTGTGAATGTGTGTACCCCAGTATTAGAACAGTTTACTGTTGCACTATTATCACCAAATCTACCACCTACTTTTATAGATATATTATTTTCTTTTGGTCGTGCATTTGTATTGGGCAAATAAGAAGCCATTTCTAGATTTTTTGATATTCCAAGATAATTGTTACCATTGGATACTCCTCTAACTGAAAGTAAAATACTTTTAAATTTATTCCAATTAGATTTCCAATAATCTTCATATTTCCAAACAGCATCCCAGTATGGGAAATTAGGATTTTCAAACGTTTGCTTATATAATCTATAATTGTAAACATTCAGTTCATCATTTTTAATTCTATTTATATCATTTGTATTGGGAACAACAGCAAATTGTCGAGCTTTATTGTAATCGATATATGCTTTTCCACTTATAGTTACTCCGGCTTGTTTTAATGATTTAGCCATATCAAGCATATCATCCCAACAAGGCTTAGCAAATGGTGGTGCGGGTTTATTACCGTAAATTTGCATATTTGTGCGAGCTGCTGTATCATATTTCCTAGGTGCTTGTCTTAACATTGCTTTTGTAGTATTTGCTAGTGTTTTTGTGTTTGCTATTTCATTTTGATATTTTCCTGTTGACCAGGTTCCTTCTTGTTTCCATCGGGATCCAACCCACGTATTTGGCCATTTATTTTGATTTTTAGGATTTAATTTTCCTGGTGCTTTTCCACCCATATCATTATATAATCTCTGTGTGCATTCTTTTGGTCTAGGATTGAATCTAGGATTACAAGAGTCAACATCTTCATTGTAACACGCTTTAGTATACATTTCAGCTTTATTATAATTTCTACTATCTGCATTTGTAGCATAACTATTCATATTTGCTTGTGCATCAGAAAAACTATGACTATTCCACCAACCAAATTCCGTGGCTGCATTTAAACCACTTTTTGCAATTTGATTTCTAACCTCGCCGGTACAACCAGAATTTTTCCATAAACTTTGCAAACAAGCTCCTGAGTGAGGACCTGTCAATGCTTTGGGTGACATGCAAGGAAACTCTTGTTTAAATTTTTCACATTCACCAGGAGGCACTAAACCAGGTTTAAATTGGGCTTCTGATTGAACTAATTCTTTACTGACACCGTTTCTACATTTATTCCAATCATCTCCGTATTTTGGCCATTTTACTCTTCTGCCCTTAGGAATAATCTTACTATTCATTTTTTCTTCCCAATAACATCTAACTCTTTTTGGTATAGGAGGGGAAGTATGTTTACAATGCGCGTGATGTTGTAACCACGGAGACCAACCACCGTGTTGCGAATACTTAGTAGTTCCGCTAGGACATTTTGGATCTTCCCAAAACCAGTAATCTCTAGTATACGTATATGTAGTGTTACCTGATGACCCCTTAGGAGATTCACATCTATTTTTCGTTCCATTGGCTCCGCCTTGACACCACATTCCCGCTTCTCCTCCTAAAGGTTTACAACTACCAGTTTTCCATCTATAAACAGTATTTTCGGTAACATCTTTAGTATCTCCCATAACTAAGGCTTGACCACTAGTAGGACACCATCCGCAAATACTGGCCTCACCATTTGTTCCACCACAATCTTTAACCTTTTTACAAATTTTTTGTTCACGAATTTTCTCACAAAAATAAGCTGCTTTATTGCCTGGTGGAGCCCATCCTGTTTTCGGACATACATCAGCTACTGGTCCGGAAGCATCGCCATATTGAAATTTGTTCGTATACCAGCAATAACCGCAATTATTATCAACTAAATCTTTACAATCTGTTAATGTTCTACATTTCTCTATCTTTTTTGCGATATCACCTTTTACAGCATTTCCTGTTACTTTATTATCTACTAATTCTTTTGTTAGCTCCGTTCCACCCACCATTGGTTCTTTTACTTGTAATTTTAAAAAATTTGTAGATTTATCTAATTTTCCAAATTTTCTGTAATCCCAATACATATCTTGTTTATTAATGAAATTTTGTTCGTTTGTTTTTATTCCATTACTATTTAGTTTACGAGCACCGGGTTTTATCCAACCACTTAATTTGCCATTGGAAGACATTAACGACGGCGACATTTTTTGACATCTTCCCAATCCAATGTCTTCACACCCCTGCTTACAAGCATAATAGTCTGCTGGTCTTCCTGGCCAACTTCTTTCGGCTAAAGCCTTTTGTGCTGGTGTTAATGTAGCAGCATTATATGTCGCAAATGATTTAACTGGTACACTTCCCACATTGCAGTAATACCAGTCATTATTAGCTTTATCTGCTTTAAAATTTATATCGGTAATCAGATTTTCTTTTTTTTTGGGCATATATTTAAAATGAATCATTAACCAATATACTGATATAATGCTCAAGATTAATCCTAAAAGTAAATATTTCATATATATTTAATATATATATAAAATTATTACACACACTTATTTCTTAATACAATAATCCCAATCTTTTCTACCTCTTCCCTTACAACCCGGAACAGAGGTATACCCATTTCTCTGAAAACATTTCAAGCCGTATTTACAATCTGAATCCCTATCACAGTCTCCTTCACATAATTCAAGATTACGTGCTGTTACATTAACATCTCTAAGGGATAGATTTTTCTTTGGCAAATCAATTGCTTCATAAGGTGCACTGCTTCCTCTATTTGTAGCAGGACCAGTTTCTATTCGACATTTATTAGTATTATTTATCATCCATGTTACACATTGACAGCTTCTATCTTGCTCACATTTGCTAATACAAGTATTTTTATCTCTGACTCCAGGTATATCTCTTATTGTACTTCCTGCACAGGCATAACCTTTTTTCCATTTAGTTGCATCTTTTAATCTTTCACCTGTTTTACAAGCAGTTCTTTCCCAATAGCGAGCTGAACCTGCTCCGCTAAAACGACCTATACATCCACTATCATATCCCGTTTGACAGGCATTTGCTAGGTATTGACCTCCCTTACTCTTATAAGGACCTACATTATAAGTATATTGATCACATTTTTGCATCCACGAACTACCACCCCAATTTACCAAGGTGCCCGGTTTAGAGTAGTATTTGAATCCCCAATTTTGATGATTTGGTGTTATTGTACAATTCTGATAAGTAATGCACGAATTTTGTAAACTGTCACTTCTTCGTCCGGGAGCAGAAAAAGCCATAGCATTACAATTAGGGTCTTCATCACATTTGGCTTTACAGGCTGCCTCATTACCAGCATTATAAAATCTTTTATAACCTGAATAACCTACACAATACTTGTTTCCCTCGTCCTTGTATATAGCTGGTTTATAATTTTCATTTTCATATACAGCATTAGAACAACTTTGACCGTAAGGAATATTTTTTTGTGCACCTAAATTTTTACAATTATCACGAGTTCCTTGCCTTCCATAAAGAGGACCTCCCAAAAAACATTGTGCTCTATCACGTGAACCACCACCAACACCATTTTGGTATTGAAGTCCATAATATTTTGAATTTCTTCTTCTTGCTTCATCAGCACATTGCTGTTTTGACATATCACCCACAAATGTTGGCAAATCCCTCCCTCCTTTACAATCTCTCCAACAACCCTTATAATTAGCTGGATAACAAGGTGTTGTTTCGCAAGTTCTTTTCTCGGTAAGTGGTGGACAAGATAAACCATTATGTTTAGGTGGGTATTTAATGGAACGACTGCGACTTTGTATACCTTCACCACATTTTTTGCTACAAGGTGACCAACCACTCCAGTCACTTACAACGCAATCTTGTGGGCTAGGAAATCTCTCTAATAAATCTCTTATAATTCTTTTACAATTCAAACCACAGTTAGATGGTGCATTGCTACATCTTTTAATTACCTTTAAGTGATTAACGAGAACTAATCCACCAGCATCAACATTAGGAGTTGCTGCCAATGCTTGTGGACGAATTCCTGGCCAACCAAACCAGTATCTTTGGCTTTTAAGTCCAGCAGGGTCATTTTTTAATTTGTATCTATCTTGAGTCCATTTACCTTTATAATCAGTCCACATAATTGAACATTTTTCTCCCATTTTTTGGATTATATATCCACGATGCCACGCTGATATTGGACCTTCTTTCCAATCTAATTGAACCAAATCACCAGGTTTAGCCGGTGGGGGTGGAGTCCAATTTTTACCATAAACCATTTTCATTAGACCTGCCTGTTGTGTAGCATTGCCACTAATTGCTTTATCTGCCAAAACTTTTGTAGTATCAATTATAGTTTTTTTGGAATTATCTGTATTGAACTGGTAACAACAATGTGCTGAACCTCTACTGTTTGGATTAGTAGACCATGTTCTCCATCCTTTACGTGATCCACCACATCCACTAGGACCGCCATCAACCATAGGATATCCCCTAATACCATCAGCTGTCCATCCAGCATTGCAAATATTTTTATCCATAATTTCGCTTTTTCTACATAAACGAGCACCTTCTTTCCTACAAGCTTCTTTTGCTTGATCTAATGTATATTGATATCCTCCTATAGTATTTTTATAAGGTGATTCACCTGACTGATAGACTCCGGCTTTTGATGGAAGTCCTGCCCCAGACGTTTGTCCTCCACCTTCTTTCCATAACTGGTCCATACATTCCTTTGGTTTAGGTTTAAATTGTGTATTGCAAGGATCAGGTTTTTTACCATAACACATTAATCCACCTTTAACTGCTGTTGCATAATCACTGCTTCTCGTATATGCCTTCCACGCTTTCATATCGGAAAGCACAGCAGGGTAACCCCTTGTATTCCAGTAGCCATTTTTTGAATATTTCATCCAATCTATTGTTCGCCTATCTTTACCAATAGCCTTTTTCCATAATTGGCTTAAACAGGCAGGTGAATGAGGTCCTGAAAAAGCAGTAGGTGTCAAACAAGGATGATCTTTTAAAAATTGTTGACATTCTTTTGCATCTAATATACCATATCCGGCATTATTGCATATATCGTCGGGATATTTTGGAACTTTTTTATTTCCAACCTTCTTAAATGGCATAGCTTTACCTGATGTTGGACACCAGGCACATAGTTCAGCAGCTTCTCCAGTTAAGTCTCCACAACTTTTTACTTCTTTACATATAGCTTTTTCTCTCTTTTCTTCACATTTATTTGGATTATTTGTCCACGCATTGGAAGGACAAACATCTGCTGCGGGACCTCCACTGCCACCATATTTGAATTCTTTGGTATACACACAATATCCACAATCTCCATCACTCAATTGACTGCATTTTGTAATTTGTTTACAGCTATTCATTTTATCTGATACATCACCTTTTGGAATAGACAAATCCACTTTTACATTTTCAAATTTAGCATCTCGTATTTTTCTGTAATTATTATCTGTTGTTAAATCATTTTGGATTTTAATAAAATCTGTAGTTGAAGATTTTCCTGCTGGAACACTGGTCGCATCAGGATCACCGGCCTTTGCTAGAGCAGAATAAAGTGCACTGGATTCCTGTTTATACGAGTTTTCAATCCCTGTCATATTTTCTTGTATTTTTTTTCGATATGCAAAAAATGTTACTACTGCTATTAATATTAATCCTAAAATGAATAATTTCATATATAATTAACTTATATAAAATTATTAATCTAATTGAATTTTACAACAATTTCAATATGTTCTTTCTTTACAGTTTTTGATGCTGATACAGATAATTCTTCCCGTTTTTTTCTTGTATTTTTGGTTTTCTTTTTTCTATTCTTAGAGGTGCTGTTCCTTTTATTCATATCTTGATTAATTGATTTGAAGTTTTTCTTGATATAATCAATTATCCCATATTCTAAAGCCCATCGAAAAAAATTTAATTGTCCTATGGTTGTTTGAATATAATTATCATTCTTATAAGGAATATTGATGCGTTCCCATCTACAAAAAGGATCAAATCTTTTTTTTGAATAAGCCTTAAGTTTCAGTTTGTAATCAACATATACTTTTGTTCTGATAATCTTATCTTCCTTAATATGTTCAATTACAGTAAAATTTTTTTTTGAGTAATTGGTGGCAAACCAATCTATTAGACGTAGAGAGATTTGAGATTCTCCGTTTATAATTTTTAAGATTTTTTCCAAATTATTATTTTTATTATAAAAGTCCATAAGATTTTTCATTAACAAATCATTTTGGGTTGAATATAGTTTACTCATATATTTGTATATTTTATAAGCTATTTAAATACTAATTAGCTCAAAGAGATTTTTTTTCAAAATTGCTATCTTTTGGGATTAAAAATTCGTTTTGAGCTGTTAAATCGTTAATATAATTATTTCCATTCAAGTAGGGATTAATACTTTTTTGAATTACCCATTCTCTATTAGAAATTCTCTCACAACATTCTTCTCTTTTATTTTTGGTATTATCTATTTCAGGTGTATGTATAGTATTTTTTATTGTTGTGGAATTTTCTACTGGTGATTGCCTGATTGTTTTTGTTATTCCTTCATTTCTTGTCCATTTCCAGTAAATATAATTCATTTAATGTAAAATACTATAATTAATTTGCAGAATGAACTTGTAAAATCTGATAATAGATGTATAATCCATAAAAGTTTTTAGCTACAATATCTAATAAATTATAACTTACGTTCTTAATATTGGCAGGCATCATTGCTGCTATACCATACATACTCCATACACTAATTAAGAATTTATAAAGTTTCTCTCCTAAAATAGATTTATTTGCGTAATTATAATAAATCAAACTGAATGATTTTCCGAAGAAAAAGAATCCTATAGGAATGGATATGTATTTTGAAATAATATTTGTTTCTCCCAGATAACCAAATGCTAACATAGCCATATTATAAGCACACATTCGGATAATTAGATCACGATTTTCTTCGAAAAACTTCATCGTTGTAACTGGTTTTGATTTTAACTTGTTTTGTTCTTTGTGTTCTTGATATTTCATAAACATTATTGTAGATATTAACATTGTGGGAGTAGTAATAACCCAATCAATATATCTTCTTGATGCCATTATATTAACATTAACAGTTGCATATGCAATCCAAATATAGAATGCTGCTTCAATAAATTGGACAATAGTTTCTAGTCCAAGAATATCTGTTAAGATAGCATCTTTTTTTGGCAAAGTTAAAAATAAACCGTGTAAGGAAACTATTCCTGTAACTATTTGGACGATGAGTGAAAACCAAATAGTATTTTTTACCATCATTTTAGTAACCAACATTTATATATATGGATATTAAAACTTTTTTATAATTTTCATTTGTTTTGTAAACTTGAACTTATCTGAATCTGTTCTTCTTCTTTTCAAGTTACATTTTAAACAAGAAATTACTACATTATCATTATTATGCCCCATATCGTTATCTATTCTGTCTAATGTCCATTGGGTTTCTTCTCTAGGTTTATCATACATCAAAAGCATATCTTTTTTACAGTAGTAACAAATTAGTTTTGAAAGAACAAGTTTTTCTTGTAGTTGTTCAAATGAAATAAATTTTTCCTCATTTAATAGTTTTTTATCTATATCTTGAGTTTTATAACCTATATGTTTTTTCTTAAGTTCGGATAAAATGCTATTACATCCTTCAAATGATTCATTCAAATAAATTTTATTTAACATATTTATTTGCCTTTTTTTATTTAATAATTTTTCAGAGTGTTTCCATTTTTCTGCTACTTTTCTAGTTTTTTTGCATTCTTTATTTAATGCATCAGTATTTCTTTTTCCTAAAATTGTTACTACTTTTTTCATAATATATATTGGAAAAATAACATTAGGATAATTTGCAATATATATATATATATGAATGATGATTGCCATGAATTAAAGAATATAAAATATCAAACAATGCTTTTAAATAGTAATATTAATATAGTTCCTAAAAAAGAGCAATCAGATGTTAACATGGAATCATTTATGGAACAAGATAAGTTGAAGAAAAAAAATAAAACATGGAGTAAATTAGACAATGGTTTAAGAATTAAGAAACTTAGCCAGTATGCTTCGACTTATGCAAGTAAAAATAAGTTGAATAAGAAACAAACTACTAATTTAAAGTCATTTTTGTTGAAATCATTAGATAGAAAGAAACTTCATAAAACAAAAGAAGTGAATTTCAATGTTGAAAAACAGGAAATTATTGATATTCCTGGATTAAATTATAATAAGGATAAAAAAAAATTTACTCTTAAAAGACTTGATAAACAGAGTTCTATAAATACCCGTTTAGCTCCTAAAACGATTAAGCATAAGAGTAAGAAAAAAAATAAATCTAGAGGAAAAAAAACACTGAAAACAAAAATTGATATACATTTAAAAGAATAATACTTTATTAATATATGATACGTAGCTTAGTCCAATTACCTCCGTTAGAAGACATCATTGAAACAGTTAACTACGTAGATCCTAATGAAACACAAGATAGAAATGATATTATTGAAACACTGCAAATATTTATACACGAGATTTTAGAAAAAAATCCGAGAATGTATGAGCTATATAATTTTGATGAAGAACTATATGAATGTGTATATGATACATTTATGTTATGTTATGAACAGGAAACAGCTATTATTTTAAAGTTTGATTTATGCGATGTAATTAGTGAAGCTATGGATTTATATTTCTGTATGCATAAACCTAGGTCATATACAAATACATTTTATCCTATAAATGCAAATTATAAGGAACTAGAACAACATATTGAAAAAAATATGAAAAAAGAACAACCCGAACAAAAGACTACAGAATGGTATAAGTTTAGACACGGTATGTTAACAGCTAGTAGTATATGGAAATGTTTGTCAACTGATGGAAATAAAAATAATCTAATTTATCAAAAATGTTTACCCAGTGATAAAAATTCAAAACGAGGAGTTAATGTTAATTCTGCTATGCATTGGGGACATAAATATGAACCTTTATCTATTAAATTATATGAAGAAGAACACCTAACAGAAGTAGCAGAGGTTGGATGTGTAAGACATGACACTATTCCCTTTTTGGGAGCTTCACCAGATGGAATAAATATTAAAAGAAATCATCCTTTATATGGAAGAGCTCTTGAAATTAAGAATCCAGTAAGTAGAGAACTATCTGGGACTCCTAAATTTGATTATTGGGTTCAGATGCAATTGCAAATGGAAGTCTGGAATTTTGAAGAAGTAGATTTTCTAGAGACCGTATTTAAAGAATATGATTGTGAGGAAGATTTCGAAAAAGATGGAAATTATAATAACACTTTAGATGGCAAAAAGAAAGGGGTTATTGTAGTATTTAGTGGCGAAAAACCTGTCTATGAGTATATGCCTTTTGGATTGTCTAAAGAAGAAGGTGAAACGTGGATTGATAATATTATTGACACTCATTCTAATCTAAGTTGGATACAAAATGTATATTGGTATTTGCACGATGTTTCTTGTGTTTTGGTTCCTCGCAATAAAGAATGGTTTAATGCTGCGTTACCTTGCTTTCGCGAAGTTTGGCAAACAATTGAAAGAGAAAGAAAAAATGGGTATAGTCATAGAGCACCAAAGACACGGGCACGAAAGAAAGTAATTGTTATGAAAACTGTTGAAACACAAACATTAGAAAATCAAACAATTCCTGCTGAAAAATCTCAATCAATATTAGAATCAGGAGATACTAATATTAAAGTTTTTAGAATTAGAACAGAATCATTCGATCAAGCAAAAGCCGAATTAGAGCAGTAAAAATTTACCCTATTACCATTATTGCAATCTAAATTTGGGCGACAGATGGTGGCAGGTTTCTCAACATTTTTTTCTTGATATAAGGAATTACAGAATGTAGCTGGACTCATTGTCCCATTGCAAGGTTGGGCCCAATATCTTTTATTATTTGTAGTTTGTTTATATGAACCAACTGGAGATATAGGATATAATAATGATTCTTTTTCATAAGACATTGTTGATAGCTGAGGATTAGAACGCATTTGATATTGATTTAAAATACCTCGCATATCCGATTCGGGATATGTTCCGGGTGATAAAAAGCTTTCCTTTTTATAGCCTGATAAAATATATAAAATTCCTAAAATTGCTAAACCAGTTAAAAACAGATTAAGTATAAGACCTAACATATTGTATAAATATTTGTTATATTATATTATTTAGAATTTGAATGAAAATATAAATTAAACTAACCATTTAAAATTTCTTTGTTATTATACTGTATATTCATGAATTCCGAAGATACAGTAGTAAAAAGAAATGGAGCTGTTGAAATTGTTTCATTTGATAAGATACTCAATAGGATTAAACGTTTGGGAAATGGAGAATTGGAAGTTAATTATACCGAATTAGCGAAAAAAATCATTGATCGTTTGTATGATAGAATACCTACAACAAAAATCGATGAGCTTCTGGCACAACAGTGTGCTTCTCTATGCACTACGCATTATGATTATGGGACTTTGGCTAGTCGGGTAACTATTTCTAATCATACAAAAAATACGAAAGATTCATTCTATGATGTTATGAAAGAATTGTATGAATTTAGAGATATACACGATATGCATTCTCCCTTAGTTAGTAAACAATTTATGGATGACGTAGAAGCTCTCACAGTAGATAGAGTATGTAAAATTCCCATAAATTATAATAGAGATAATTTGATCGATTATTTTGGATTTAAAACTCTAGAAAGAGCTTATCTAATGCGTATTAATGGCAAGATTGTGGAGAGACCTCAACATATGTGGTTGAGAGTTAGTATTGGTATACACGGGAATGATGAAGAAGCTGTGACAGAGACATACAATTTAATGAGTCAAAAATTTTTCACTCACGCTACACCTACCTTATTTAATGCAGGCACTCCTCGACCACAGCTTAGTTCTTGCTATTTGATTGCAATGGAAGACGATAGTATTAAAGGAATTTATTCTACATTAACTGATTGTGCAAAAATTAGTAAATGGGCAGGTGGTATAGGATTACACGTTCATAATATAAGAGCTTCGGGTAGTCATATTCGAGGGACTAATGGAACAAGTAATGGTTTAGTTCCCATGTTGCGAGTATTTAATAATACGGCTAGGTACGTAGATCAAGGTGGTGGAAAAAGACACGGTTCATTTGCTGTGTATTTGGAGCCGTGGCATAAAGATATTATTAGTTTTCTTGATATGAAAAAGAATCACGGGGACGAAGAACAACGTGCTAGAGATTTATTCTATGCATTATGGATCCCAGATCTATTTATGAAACGTGTAAAAGAAGATGGTTTTTGGACTTTAATGTGTCCAGATGAATGTAGAGGATTAAGTGATGTATATGGAGACCAATTCGAACAGTTGTATTGTAGATATGAATCACTAGCACCTGATTCTGATAAAATGAAAGCCAGAGATTTATGGTTTAAAATATTGGATAGTCAAATCGAAACAGGAACACCATATATGCTTTATAAAGATGCTTGTAATATAAAGTCGAATCAAAAAAATCTCGGAACCATTAAATCTAGTAATCTTTGCACTGAGATCATTGAATATAGTGATGAAAATCAAACAGCTGTTTGTAATTTAGCTAGCATAGGCCTTTCTAAGTTTGTATATAATAAAACACCAGAAGGTCCAGTTAAAGTTTACAGTAAATCCACGTGTAAATATTGTAAAAGAGCCAAGAAATTTTTAATAGAAAATGATATTTCATTTCAAGAAATTAATTTGGATGATGACAAAGATAGACACAATTTTTATGAAGCGGTAAAGCTAACACACGGGATAGAAATTAATAAAGTTCCGCAAATATTTATTGGAGATAATTTAATAGGCGGATACGATAAATTAAGAGAAGTTGTTCAACCACAATTTAATTATAAATTGTTACATAGTGTTACAAAAGTTGTAACAAGAAACTTAAATAAGGTTATTGATGTCAATTTCTATCCTACAGATAAAACAAAAAGGTCTAATTATTTACATAGACCTATCGGGTTGGGAATTCAAGGATTGGCTGATGTATTTGCATTGTTGAATATACCTTTTCATAGTGACGAAGCTAAGCAAATAAATCGTGATATTTTTGAAACTATTTATCACGCAGCAGTTCAAACAAGTATGGAAATTTCTAGAGATAGAATAGGAGAAATGCATAAATTACGCGAGGCTAAGAAACAAGGGAGATGGAAATTTGCGGATGTTCACGAAAATCTGGATGTGTCTCGAGAATATATTATAATAGATAAATCTGGTGATATACTCTTAGCCGAACAATTGGAGAAATGCAAACCAATCCCAGCAGAAATAGAACACAACCATTTGAACCTGTTGGGAAGTTATAGTAGTTTTGAAGGATCACCAGCACACTCTGGTAAGTTGCAATTTGATTTATGGGGAGTAGAACCATCTGATAGATATGAATGGAATACACTTAAATTTGATATTAAACAGCACGGTATGAGAAATTCTTTATTGTTGGCTCCAATGCCAACAGCATCCACTAGCCAAATCTTAGGAAATAATGAATGCTTTGAACCTTTTACAAGTAATATTTATGTGAGACGAACAATTGCTGGTGAGTTTGTGATTATTAATAAACATTTGATAAAAGAACTTATAGAAGAAGGAAAGTGGAATGAAAATAATAAGAATCTTATTATAGCAAATAATGGCTCAGTTCAAAACTTAGATATATCTGATTTTTTGAAGCAGAAATATAAAACAGTATGGGAAATACCTATGAAACATTTATTGGAAATGGCTGCCGATAGGGGTCCTTTTATTTGTCAAAGTCAAAGCACAAACTTATGGATGAAAAATCCTGATTACAAAAAACTTACAGCAATGCATATGTTTGCGTGGAGTAAAGGATTAAAAACTGGCATTTATTATTTGAGAACACGAGCGAAAGCAGCTCCTCAACAGTTTACAATAGATCCTTCTGCAAATAAAATTGTCGAAGATGAAGAGGAAGGATGTTTAATGTGTTCAGGTTAATTGTCAATAGAATTTAATAAATTTTATTGACACATTATATCTTATCTAAAAAATCATCAATAAGTAAAACTCGTTTTACAAAAGGGTCTAACCAATATTTTTGATGTTTAAGTAATGTTACTTCAGTTAGAATAAAAAGAGCAGCTATTCCCAATCCCACCAATAATACAATTACATTATTTATATCAAATATCCGTTGTTTCATAGCACTCGGATTTCCTAGATTTTCATCCATTTTTTCCTCAGGTAAGAACTTATTTTGAAGAAAATCACTTACTTTATTTTGAAAAAATGTTATAAAAACATTTGGAACAAGATATGTTAATAAAAGCATTACAAAACCAATTCCCCAGCCTTTACGTAACGATTTTGTAATATGAACTCTTCTAGCAACTAGATATGTTAAACCCAATAAAGACAAATAATTTATGAAAAGTGTACTTAACCAGCCTATTAGATTTTCCTCACGCCCATATAATTCTTGAAAATAAGGAAAGCCGGTAGCACCATCTTGAAATGAAACTGCCGTTGCTAACAAATCAAAATTTGGCATATAGACTTCCAAAATTTCATGGAAATGAAATTTATATAAGAATGTAGGTATGGTTATGATAAAAACAATGATAAAAAAAACAATACCTAATATTTGTTGTCTTAAATATCCTTTACCAAATGTGATATCATTTCCGAGAAGTTTTTCTCCACTTGCTTTTACACAATAATCCCACGTGTCAGAATCATTCTTATTTTTTTTTCTCTGTTCTCTTTCTCTTTTATGTCCGGTGGGTCTTCCACAGGAATCTTTTGTTCTACACCAAGCTGACTGATATCTACCAAGAACACACTCATTTTTCGCCGTGTATTTTTTATCTGATATATCTTTTCTATATTCATATTCTTCTTTGCATTCACACCCGTGACGAGTTCTAAAATCCTTACTAAGATTTTTTGGTATATATTTATGTTCTTCTTTGTGAGGCATTTATTATTAATATATATATATATATATTATTTCGTAAAACACTAAAAGATAAAACATTGAATATAAGTAATGGATTTTATTGTAAAATTATTAGGAATAAATCAGGATTCATCAACAGTAAAAAAAGTAAATTTTGAAGATATACAGTCAATAATATCCAATTCAAGAAATGAGTATATTTTAATTAATACATTACCTTTACAGGAACAAAATTGTTTAATTAAAAATACCATTCAATGCTCTAAAGAAGAGGGAATTATTAATGCTAATTTAAACAAAAATTTAGGAATAATAATTTACGGGAAGAATGCTAATGAAAAAAAAGTTCTGGAGAAATATTCACAATTATTGGATTTGGGATTTACACGAGTATTTATATATCCTGGAGGTTTATTTGAATGGTTACTTCTTCAAGATATTTATGGAGCTGATGAGTTTCCTACCACTATACAAGAATTAGATATATTGAAATATAGGCCTAAATCTCATCTCTCAAAATCATACTTATTAACAGATGTGGACTGATACATCAAATACATTGTCTTCCTTAGGAAGTTTGTTTTGGATAAATTGCTCGATATCAGATAACATTTTATTCATAGTATCTGGTATATCTAAGAAATCAGTATTACCTTCCAAAACCAATACATCTATTGTATTAGTCTTTACCTCTTCCTCTATCCATTGATCATGATATTTTTTACAGTTTGATAAATATTCTATAGGAATATCTTCTCCTTTTCTTTTTCTAAATTTTACTCTCTGACTACATTTTTCAGGTTTTGTATCTAGATAAATGATTCCTGTAAGGGGAGTTTTTTTTATAAATTCATAAAACCATCTGTTATAGATTTCATAATTTACAGACTCCATTTTTCCTGCATCATATAACATCTTAGCAAATACATTTCTATCTGTAAAAACACTTCTCTCTGTAATAATAACAGCATTTGGATTTTTTTCAATAGTGCGTGTGATTTGAGACAGTCTTGAAATGTAAGCCATCATCTGAAATGGAAATGAATATTTTTCCTGATCGGAATAAAATTTTTCAATAATGGTTTTTCCTTCACTATCCTTAATAGTGTTCCAGATATCTACAGGTTCTTGTAGAAATATAAATTTTGTAGAAGAGATGCGTTGGGGTAAAGATTTTTTCAGAATCTTAACAAGAGTGGATTTACCAGAACCAATATTACCTTCGACAGTATAGATTATAGCCATTTTATTATAAATATATATAGAAATTTTTGTTTAATCAATTTATCAAAATATCATTATGAAAAATTGATTTGAATATAAATAAATATAAATAGTTATACATATCATGGATCTACGACAAACTAAACTTACCAAAAATGAATGGGATGCCCTTGAGGTTCCTGTTCCAAAACAAGAACAAGTTATATTAAAGATGATTTATGAGGGTTATTCTAATCTTAATCATATCTTTAATTATACTCTTAGTGTGATGGCTTATATTAAGATATCACGCGATGTGAATAAATTTCACGGATACTTTTATACAAAATATTTCTTGCCTTTGTTTCAAAAAATACATAAACGCAATGAATTATCATATCCTCTTTTAAATTTTCCAGAGTTGAAAAAGAAAGTTAAGCTTAAAAAAGCTGATGAAATTAGAATTAAAAATAGTGAAAAAAAATTAGATACAGTAAAAAATGAATTATTTGAGTTTGTAATTCTAGATTTGCTCAAAAAAATGTTCAAAAATGAAAAAAAGTCATCTTATTATTATTTTACAATTACTCATATTATGAGAAATAATATTCATTTATTTAATCCATTCGTTAACCAACAAATTAGAGAAATTTTACGTAATGAAAATAAAAATATCGAAAAAATTTATTTCATACATAAAGCGTATGACTTTATAGAAAAAAATCCTTATCTTTTAAAATTTGCAAATTATACGCTTTATGACCATCAGAAAGAGTTATTTTGGTTATGTAAAAAAAGAATTCCAAAACTTGTTAATTATATTGCCCCAACTGGGACAGGGAAAACTTTATCTCCTATTGGACTATCAAAAGGCAATAAAGTGATATTTACTTGCGCCGCTAAACACGTAGGAATGCAATTAGCTAAATGTTGTATATCTCTCCATATTCCTATTGCAATTGCATTTGGATGCTCTGACCCCGGAGATATTAGATTACATTATTTTGCAGCAAAGGACTATATTAAAAATAGGAGAACAGGTGCAATATTTCGTGTAGATAATAGTGTTGGAGATAAAGTTGAAATTATTATATGCGACATTCAATCTTATGAAAGTGCTATGAATTATATGTTGGCTTTTAATGAACCAAATGATATTATTTGGTATTGGGATGAGCCTACAATTACA
>Ga0115011_10001501_pt1 | contig 16782 bp, 13 predicted proteins | sample TroAtlMetagenome_2_FD_88705 | JGI IMG/M metagenome (GOLD analysis project Ga0115011, IMG submission 88705) | Marine eukaryotic phytoplankton communities from Atlantic Ocean - Tropical Atlantic ANT8 Metagenome | ecosystem: Environmental > Aquatic > Marine > Oceanic | place: Tropical Atlantic...
TGATATACAACAGCTGATGGTATTCTCCCTAAAAGGGCTGATACTTCTGAACCTGCTTGTGTAAATCTAAAGATATTGTCTACAAAAAACAAGACATCTTGACCTTCCTGATCTCTAAAATATTCCGCTAAAGTTAAACCTGTCAATGCCACTCTTGCTCTAGCACCAGGTGGTTCATTCATTTGTCCATAAACTAATGCTGCCTTTGATCCATCTCCATCAGGTGTAATAACTCCTGATTCTACCATTTCATGGTATAAATCATTTCCTTCTCGGGTTCTTTCACCAACTCCTGCGAAAACAGAATAACCACCATGAGCCTTAGCCACATTGTTTATTAACTCCATAATTAAAACTGTTTTCCCAACACCTGCTCCTCCAAAAAGGCCAATTTTACCTCCTTTGGCGTATGGAGCAAGTAGATCTACAACCTTAATTCCAGTAACTAAAATTTCTGCTTCTGTTGATTGTTCTACATACTCGGGTGCATCTCTATGAATAGGTAAAGTTTGCTTAGACTTAACAGGCTTACCGTCATCTACAGGGTCTCCTACAACATTTAAAATTCTACCCAATGTCTCTGGACCTACTGGAACTGTTATTGGAGAGCCTGTATCAGTTACTTTCATTCCTCTAACAAGACCATCTGTAGTATCCATAGCAATTGTTCTCACTTCATTTTCACCTAAATGTTGAGCTACCTCCAAAATCAATTTATTACCATCATTGTCGACTTCTAAAGCATTCAAAATTGAAGGTAAATCACCTTCAAATTCTATATCGACAACAGCTCCAATTACTTGACTTATACTTCCAATTAGATTTTCAGATTTTTTAGCCATAATTTTTTCTCCAGTTAAAATTTAAAGAGCTTCAGCTCCTGATATAATCTCAATTAATTCTTTAGTAATAAATGCTTGCCTTGTTCTATTATATTGAAGGGTTAATCTATCGATTAAATCCCCTGCATTTCTAGTAGCATTATCCATCGCAGTCATTCTAGCAGCCAATTCACTTGCAGTGCTTTCAATTTGAGCACTAAACAATTGAGTTGATATATTTCTTGATAACAAATCTTCAAGAATCTCTTCCTCTGATGGCTCATACTCATAGACAGAATTTGGTCCATCAATATTTTTTTCTTCTTTTACTTCTAATTCAATAGGTATCAAACTTTTATAAGTAACTTCTTGTGAAATTGCAGATATAAATTTGTTAAAAACTATTTTACAAGTTCCAAATTTATTCTGTTTGAAAAGATCAATAATTTTTTTTGCAATTATCAAAGAATCATTAAATTTAGGATTGGCAGAATTCCCAATAATGACCTCATTGAAGTTTTCTTTAAATTCTCTTCTTAAAGCATCTGCAGACTTTCTTCCAACCAATAACAAAATTGTTTCAATCTTTTTAGATTTTGCTTCAATTATTTCTGATTTTACTGATCTAGTAATAGAACCATTGAAACCCCCACATAATCCCCTATCAGCTGAAAAAACAACTAGTAGTTGTGTATTTATTTCTGGTTTACCCTTTAATAAATCGGGTGCATTAAAAATAAGTTTTTGAGCCAAATTTTTTACGATACCATCCATGTTATTTGAATAAGGTCTAGAAGCTATTGCTTGTTCTTGAGCTCTTCTAAGCTTGGCTGCAGCAACCATTTTCATAGCAGAAGTAATCTTTTGCGTTGATTTAACTGAACCTATTCTATTTTTTAAATCCTTCAAAGAAGGCATGTTTAATTCCTTAAATTAATTATAGTTTTTAAGCAAATCTTCAATTATCTTTTTTAATTCTTGCTCTGATTGATCTGTAAGCGATTTTTCTTTTTTTATAGATTCAATAATTGATGATCCTTTGCTACGCAAATTTTGTAACAATGATCTTTCAAATTCACCAATTTCAGAAATTGTTACTTTATCAAGATAACCATGAACGCCTGCATATATAACGGCAACTTGTTCTTCAACAGGTAAAGGGGAATATTGAGGTTGTTTAAGAAGTTCTGTTAACCTTTCTCCTCTAGACAAAAGTTGTCTTGTAGAAGCATCTAAATCAGAAGCAAATTGAGCAAATGCTGCCATTTCTCTATATTGAGCAAGATCTAATTTTATAGTGCCTGCAACTTGTTTCATCGCTTTTATTTGAGCGGCAGAGCCAACTCTAGAAACAGATAAACCAACATTTACAGCCGGTCTTATTCCTTTATAAAATAACTCAGTTTCTAAAAATATTTGACCATCTGTAATTGAAATTACATTAGTAGGTATAAAAGCCGAAACATCTCCACCTTGTGTTTCAATGATTGGAAGCGCCGTTAAAGAGCCTGAGCCATTATCTTTATTCATCTTTGCTGCTCTTTCTAAAAGACGTGAATGAAGATAAAAAACATCACCAGGATAAGCTTCTCTTCCAGGAGGTCTTCTTAAAAGAAGTGACATTTGTCTATATGCAACTGCTTGTTTAGATAAATCATCATAAACAATCACGGCATGCATCCCATTATCTCGAAAATATTCGCCCATCGACGCCGCAGAATAAGGAGCAAGAAATTGCATCGGTGCTGGGTCAGATGCTGTTGCAGCAACAACAATTGAATATTCTAATGCTCCATTTTCTTCTAATGTTTTTACTATTTGAGCAACTGTAGATCTTTTTTGACCTACTGCTACATATATACAAAATAATTTCTTTGAATCATCTTTACCAGCTGCATCATTTACTGATTTCTGATTTAAAAACGTGTCTATGGCAATTGCAGTTTTTCCAGTTTGCCTGTCTCCAATGATCAATTCTCTTTGACCTCTACCAATCGGTATTAATGAATCAATTGCTTTTAACCCTGTCTGCATTGGTTCATGCACTGATTCTCTAGGCATGATTCCTGGGGCTTTTGTCTCAACTCTAGATCGCTTTACATCTTTAAGAGGTCCTTTACCATCAATGGGATTGCCTAACGCATCAACAACTCTACCTAATAAACCTTTGCCCGTTGGAACATCTACAATCGATCCAGTTCGTTTTACTGTGTCACCTTCTTTAATATCTTTATCGCTTCCAAAAATAACAATTCCTACATTATCTTTTTCCAAGTTTAACGCCATTCCAGCAATGCCACCATCGAACTCAACCATTTCACCAGCTTTTATTTGATCTAGACCATATACTCTAGCAATACCGTCACCTACTGAAAGCACTTTCCCAATTTCAGTGACTTCTGCTTCAGTACCAAAATTTTCTATTTGACTTTTTAATATAGAAGAAATTTCTGCAGCTTTAATATCCATTTAACCTTCACCTTTCATAGCTAATTCAAGATTTTTAAGTTTAGTTTTAATTGAATTATCAATCATCTTAGAACCAATTTTGATAACAAGACCCCCAATTAAAGATTCGTCAATTTGTGTCACTAAAGATACCTTTTTATCACCAATTTTTTTTGAAATTATTGTTTTTAATTCATTTTTTTCTTCTTCATTTAATTCATAAGCGGATAAAACATCAACATTTATCTCTCCCCTTCTTCTTGAAACCTCTAACAAAAATTCTTTTATAATTTTTCCTAAAAGAAATGTTCTTCCATTTTCTGAAACAACACCGCAAAAATTTATCGTGACATTGTCAGCATTAGCTTTCTTCAATATTTTAACTAATGCCTTTGTTTGATTTGACTTTCCAATTGTAGGAGAAGAAACTAATGACTTAATATCGTTATTATTATAAATCAAGTTTTGCATACTTTCTAAATCAGAAACAACTTTTTTTAAATTATTCTTTTCAGAACATAATTCAAACAATGCATTGATATATCTACCAGTCAACCCTACTGGTTTTTGTTCAGAAATTTCCATAAATATCTTCTAAATAACATTATCAGATTGCTATCACAGCATATTAATTATTTCAAGCATTAGATTAATAGTTTTCATATCTAATTTGATTAAATTTCATTTGTTCTATTACAAGAAATTGTAGGGGTCTACATCTACACTTAATCTTATACTTCCTGGAACTGAAATTGAACTAATCCAATTACGAACAATGTTTTGAAGATTAATATTTTTACTAGACCTTATCAAAAACCTTGCTCTATACCTTCCTCTAACAAAGTTTAAAGGTGCTGGTGCAGGACCAAGTACGGAAATCTCATTATAATTTGGAGATTTTTCCAATAAATTAAGTGAAAATTCGTTTAATAACTTTTCTGATTTTGAAGATAATATAATAGATATTAGACGGGAAAAGGGTGGCATAAAAGCTGACTTTCTGTAATCTAACTCTTCTTTAAAAAACATTTTTCTGTCCATCTCCTTAATTGTTTTAATAACAGAATTTTCAGGATTATATGTCTGCAAATACACTAAACCTTTTTCCTTTTTAATATGGCGACCTGCTCTACCAGATACTTGACTTAATAATTGAAAACACTTTTCAGATGATCTTAAATCACCTCCATATAAACCAACATCTCCATCAACTATACCGACAAAGTTTAATTTCGGGAAATCATAGCCTTTTGCAAGAATTTGTGTGCCAACAATAAAATCAACTTTACCTTTAGTAATTTTTTCTAGAGTTATATTAAAATGATCTAAGTTTTTAACAGTATCACTGGAAATATTTTCTACTATTGCACTTGGAAATATAGTCTGAATTTCTTCACTTATTTTTTCTACACCTGGGCCACATGAAACCATTTCAGTTTCATGACAATTTTCACATTTATTAGAAAGTAATTTCTTAAAACCACAATGATGGCATAAATAGGTATTTGATTTTTTATGTTCCACTAACCAAGAGTTACAATTTTTACACTTAACCCTATGTCCGCATTTTCTGCATAATGTTAAAGAAGAATACCCCCGTCTATTTAAAAAAATTAATGATTGTTCATTTTTTTTAAATCTTTTTTTTAATTCACCTATCATTGCTTCTGACAGCCAAGTATCTTTTTGAGGCGGATTTTTCTTTAGATCAATAATTTTAATTTCTGGCAAAGAAGACCCTGTTGCTCTTGAATGAAGATTTAATTTTATAAATTTCTTTGTTTTTACATTAAATAAAGTTTCTATAGATGGAGTTGCAGAACATAAAACTATTGGTATTTTTTTCTTTGCGGATAAATAGACCGACATGTCTCGAGCATGATACCTTATCCCTTCATCTTGCTTAAATGACAAATCATGTTCTTCATCAATCACAATCAATCCTAAATTTTTAAATGGCAAAAATAGTGCTGACCTAGCACCCACAACCACAAGACTTTTTTCAAATAAAACTGATAACCAGATCTTTTTCTTTTTACTTTTTGTAATACCCGAATGCCAAACTAAGGGTTTGAACCCAAATGATTTTTCAAACCTTAACTCCCAATCTGAAGTTAACCCAATTTCAGGTAATAATATCAAAACTTGTTTATTATTTTTTAAACAGTATTTAACAGCTTGAAAATATGTTTCAGTTTTTCCTGAACCAGCAACACCATCTAGTAAAAAACATTTTGATGTTTCACTTTGAAAGCCTTCTAAAATTTTGTTTGAAGCATACTTTTGATCTTTATTTAATTCTTTAATTACATTTTCTGTCTTTAAATTAGATTGTTCAAATTTAAGAGGCTTATAATTTTTATGACCTAAATTTTGTATGGTTTTTGTATCAAAAGGAGATATAATAAGTTTAAGAACATTCCCTTTATCAGCACAATTCCAATCAGAAAAAAAATCAATAAAGTCCAAATATATATTTGAAAATAAAGGTAAATTGACTACAGATTTTACTTTTTTTAGTTTTTCAATTGGAAAGTTGTCTCTGCCTTTGTTTACAACTATTCCTACAATTTCTCTATTTCTAAAGGGGACTATAACAATTTGACCTACTTTATCTGACCACTTTTCTAAAATAATGTAATCGAAAGTTTTATTATAAGGTCCAGATAACAATACTGAGATAATTTTATGTTTAAAATTTTTTTCCATTTATTTTTTTATTTTGGGTATATCTTAAAAAAACTATGTTATAACATATTATAAATTTTTGTGATTTTAATGTAAATTTTAGGTTTAAATATGAAAATATTTTTAGATTCTGCTGATATAAATGAAATTCAATCACTATCAGAAACAGGTTTAATTGATGGAGTAACTACCAACCCTTCTTTGATTGCAAAATCGGGAATGAATTTTCTTGATGGGATTAAAAGTATTTGTTCAATAATCAAAGGTCCCGTTAGCGCAGAGGTAACTGCTACCGACCATGAAACAATGATCAAAGAAGGAGAAAAATTAGCAAAAATTGCTGACAATGTGGTTATAAAGGTTCCCCTGACCATAGACGGATTAAAAGCATGTAAAAGTCTCTCTGATAATAATATAAAAATTAATGTCACCTTATGTTTTAGCGCTGCTCAAGCTTTATTAGCTGCGAAAGCTGGAGCTACCTATATATCACCATTTATTGGACGACTTGATGACATTGGAGCAGAAGGGATGAATCTTATTTCTGAAATTGTTGAGATTTACGGCCTGCATGACTTTGAAACTCAAGTTTTAGCAGCTTCAATAAGAAGCGTTCAAGATGTAGTTGATTCTGCAAAGTTTGGAGCTGATGTTGCTACTATTCCTCCAAAAATTTTGCAGTCAATGTTTTTGCATCCTCTTACAGACAAAGGTCTTGAAGCGTTTCTATCTGATTGGAAAAAAACAGGTCAATCTATATTATGATCTTGGATGTAAAATCTAATGAATTAAAATTTGAAAAATTTTTAACTAATTGGATTGATAATCTAAAAAATATTTTAGGATATAGTGAGCATACTTATAATTCATATAAAAGAGATATAAGAGATTTTCAAAAATTTTGTAATTCAAACAATTTTTTCATTTTTGCGCCAGATAAGTATATTTTAAAAGATTATCTCTTTGAGTTAAATGAAAGACAAACGTCCAGAGCAACTGTTGCAAGAAGAATTTCTAGTCTAAAGAATTTCTACAAATATGCTCTAAAAGTGGAGTTAATTAAAGAAATAGACCTTTCAATTTTTAAAAGCCCAAAAGTAAAGAAAGGAATCCCTAAATCCATTGATCCTGAGTTAATTGCAGAAGCAATAAATGCTGTGATTTCTGAGGAAAATGAACGTTGGATTAATTTAAGAGATGAGGCTGTAATTTTGCTTTTGTACGGCGCGGGGCTAAGAATAAACGAAGCTTTATCACTTAAAATACAAGATTTACCTGATAGTGAATGGCTTAGGGTTTTAGGTAAAGGAAATAAAGCAAGGGATGTGCCTGTATTACCTGAAATTGTTAAAAAAATAAAAGATTATTTAGACATTTGTCCTTTTGCAAAAAAGCCAAATGACCCCATGTTTTTTGGAAAAAGAGGAGGGGCATTGTCTCCAAGAATAATTCAAAGAAGAGTTGAAAAAATAAGATATAGATTAGGTCTTCCTGAATATACAACACCTCATGCATTAAGACATTCTTTTGCAACACATTTATTGTCAGGTGGAGCTGACCTAAGAGCTATTCAACAGCTACTTGGTCATGCAAGCCTATCTACAACTCAAAGATATACCGACGTTAACGAAGGCGAATTAGTTAGGCTTCACAAAACCATTCACCCAAGGTCTTAAATCAATAGCCTGTCATCACAACAAGCTATTAATAAAAGTTTTCTTAAATCTATTATATATCAAATCTATCGCTATTCATTACCTTTGTCCAAGCTGCAACAAAATCATTAACAAATTTTTCTTTTCCATCACTTGAAGCATAAACCTCTGATAACGCTCTTAACTGAGAGTTTGATCCGAAAGCTAAATCAAAACGAGTGGCTGTATATTTCACATTTTCATCTTTGTCAAAACCATCAAAAGAGTTGTGACCTGTAGATTTCCATTCAATAGACATGTCTAGTAACTTTATAAAGAAATCATTACTCAAAGTATTGTGATCTTTTGTAAACACCCCATGTCCATCTGTAGTAACACCCAATGATCTAAGACCACCAACTAATACTGTCATTTCAGGCGCGGTTAAACCCAATAAATGAGATTTATCTAGCATCATTTCTTCCGGGCTTACACCATAATCTTCTTTAAGAAAGTTTCTAAACCCATCAGACAATGGTTCTAAAACAGCAAATGAATCTTCATCTGTTTGTTCACTAGATGCGTCACCTCTTCCAGAAATAAATTTTAATGTTTTGCCAGACGCTTTTTCAATGGCTAAATTGCCGCCAAGGACTATTATATCTGCAATAGAAACACCTGTATCTTCAGATATTTTTTCATAAGCAGAAAGAACTTTCGATAATTGCTCTGGCTTATTTGCTAGCCATTTTTTTTGAGGAGCAAGCCGTATTCTAGCACCATTGGCGCCACCCCTCATATCAGTGCTCCTAAAGGTTGAAGCGCTTGCCCAAGCAGTCTCTACCATTTCTTGTATAGTTAAACCTGTATCCGAAATTTTATCTTTTACAAGCTTTTCATCATAATCTGAATTACCTTTTGGTATTGGATCCTGCCAAATCAAATCTTCTTCTGGGACTTCAGGTCCAAGATAACGAGATTTAGGTCCCATATCCCTATGAAGAAGTTTGAACCATGCCCTTGCAAATGCATCTGCAAATTGATCTGGGTTTTCATGAAATCTTTTCGAAATTTTATAATATTCTGGATCTTCACGCATTGCCATATCAGCAGTAGTCATCATAGTCGTAACTTTTTTAGAATTGTTATGAGCATCAGGTGCCATATCTTCTTCTTTAGGATTAACAGGATGCCATTGAAATGCCCCAGCTGGACTTTTAACTAACTCCCATTCATAACCAAATAAAAGGTCAAAATATCCATTATCCCATTTTATTGGATTTGACGTCCATGCTCCCTCTATACCACTTGTAATAGAGTGTGAACCCTTACCAGTTTCAAATGAGTTTTTCCATCCTAAGCCCATCTCTTCCATAGAAGCTGCTTCAGGCTCTGCACCAACATATTTATCTGGATCTGCCGCTCCATGTGCTTTACCAAAAGTATGTCCGCCTGCAGTTAATGCAACAGTTTCTTCATCATTCATTGCCATTCTAGCGAAAGTTTCCCTGATATCTTTTCCACTTGCTATTGGATCAGGATTACCGTCTGGTCCTTGAGGATTAACATATATTAAACCCATTTGAACAGCTCCTAGAGGAACTTCAAGATCTCTTTCTCCAGTATATCTTTTGTTTCCAAGCCATTCAGTCTCTCTTCCCCAATAAATATCTTCTGGCGCTGACCAAATGTCATCTCTTCCGCCACTAAAACCAAATGTTTTTCCGCCCATAGATTCTATGGCAACGTTTCCTGTTAAAATAAATAGATCAGCCCAACTTATTTGATTTCCGTATTTTTGTTTAATCGGCCATAGCAACCTTCTTGCCTTATCCAAGTTACCATTATCAGGCCAACTATTAAGTGGAGCAAATCTCTGATCACCAGTTCCTCCTCCACCTCTTCCATCTGCAGTCCTGTATGTTCCCGCTGCATGCCATGTCATTCTTATAAAGAAAGGACCATAATGGCCATAATCTGCAGGCCACCATTCTTGTGTATCTGTCATCAAATCTGTTAAATCTTTTTTTAGAGCAAAATAATCTAATTTTTTAAACTCTTCCTTATAATTAAAGTTTAATGCCATTGGATTAGATCGCTTATCATTTTGGTGAAGAATGTTTACATTTAACTGGTTTGGCCACCAATCACGATTTGAAGTGCTTATACCACTATTAGTTGTTGATGACCCATGCATTACAGGACATTTACTTGTACCATCCATTTTTGTTCCTTCCTTTGCAAACAATTTAAAATATTTATAACTTTAGAAAATATAAATCGTAAAAGAAAATGTCAAGTTGTTTAGAATCGTTTTAAACTAATACTTAAGTGTTTTTTCGTAATTTTATTATTACATCTAATCCACTTTTTACATAACCTTTTGGAATATTAGGTAGTTTATTTAAATTGATCTCTTTAGGACTAAAATCAATTAATTCTCCAGTTTCTTCATTCATAAAATGATGATGATGCGTGATGTTTGTATCAAAAACAGCTGTTTCTCCAAGGCTTTCAACCTGTTTTATAATACCCACTTTTTTAAACTTATTTAAACAATTGTATACAGTTGCAAGAGACATATGCTCTCCAAATTTGACTATATCATTTTGAAGGTCTTCAGCAGTAAAGTGTCTGTTTTTTCCATTCAACAAAATATCAGCCACTATCATCCTTTGCCTTGTCGGTCTTAAACCTGCATTTCTTAATTTCTCTTTACTATCCATAATACAATATTGATTTAATTCAATAATTCCAAACATATGAATAATGCTTTTAGAATGGCTTTGTCAAGAGATTGAATTAATAAATTGATATAAAAAAAATATTTAATATTATAAAAAAAATTAATATTAATAGTAAAATAATGACAAAACCATTTGAACTCTCAGCATTTGAAGCAAGACAACTTATCGGACAAAAAAAACTTAGTTCTTTAGAGTTAGTAGAAAGTTGCTTGGGTCAAATTGAAAAAACTAATCCTAAAATAAACGCTATTGTTGCTTTAGATAAAGCTGAAGCAATCAAACAGGCTAAAGAAGCAGACAGAAAAACTTTAAAAGGGGAAAAACTTAATCTATTGCACGGTATCCCAGTTGGAATTAAAGATCTTAATATGGTTAGAAATTTAAGATCAACATCAGGTTCTTTATTAAATAAAGATCATGTTCCAATTAAAGATGATGCTATAGTAAAGAATATCCGTGATGAAGGTGGTATAATTTTTTGTAAAACTAATACACCTGAATTTGGAGCTGGAGCAAATACCTCAAACAAGGTTTATGGATCTACAGTAAATCCATTTAATACAAAAAAATCAGTTGCTGGTTCATCAGGAGGAAGTGCTGCTGCTCTTGCTTGTGACATGATCACAATGGCCAACGGTTCAGATTATGCTGGAAGTCTCAGAACACCTGCTAGTTTTTGTGCCGTTACGGGCTACAGACCTTCTCCAGGCATGGTACCAGCAGTAGATAGTGCCGTTTCATTAAATCCTTTTTCTGTTCAAGGCCCTATGGGTAAAAATGTAAAAGACACCTTTTTATTATTACAGGCTCAAAGTGATATTAATCCTAATGATCCTTTTTCTAGCCTAAATGCTATTTCTCTTCCAGACAACTTACTTGAATCTGATTTATCATCAGTTAAAATGGCTTATTCTTCAGATTTAGGATGTGCTCCAGTTGATAAAGAAATTAAAAACATCTTTTATAAAAAAATAGAAACTATAAAAAGTAACTTCAAAACAGCTATTAACGATCACCCTAACTTTCTGGATATACATAATTGCTTTGAGGTGATAAGAGGGTTTAATTATGTATCCTCACATGGTGATAAATATAAAAATCATAAAAAACTACTAGGAAGTAACGTTATTGATGATGTTGAAAGAGGGCTTTTGTACAATATCGAAGATCTAGCATGGGCGCATATAGAGCAAACTAATATTTTTAAAAATTTTAGAAAATTTTTTGAAGATTTTGATGTCTTAATTGCTCCTTCAGCATCAGTATCACCTTATCCTCATACAAAATTATTTGTTGATGAAATCAATGGTAAAAAAATGGCTACATATAAGAGATGGCTTGCCCTTAGTTATGCTCCAACCATGGCCTTACCATGCGCATGGTCATTACCTTGCGGACTAGACCATTTAAACATGCCATTTGGAATACAATTGATAGCACCAGCTGGAAATGATGCTAAACTTTCTGAAATTGCACTAGCACTCGAAAATGTATTAAATTCCAATAATGAAACAAAAAGACCAAGACCAAAAATATAAAACTAATTTATCTCTTTTAACGCCTGTCTCGTAGCATCAAACATCTGATCTATATGTTTTTTTTCTGCTATTAAAGGCGGAGTTACAGCCATAGTATCTTGAGTAAACCTTACCATTACACCTTTATCCCAAACTCGCTTCATAAGTTCATAACCTCTTTCTCCTACAGCTTCTTTTCTTGGTGCCAATTCTACAGCAGCTGCTAACCCAATATTTCTTATATCTATAACATGGTTTGCATCTTTAAGGTCATGCACCGCAGACTCCATATATGGCGCTAATTCAGATGCTCTTTTAAATAATTCCTCTTCCTTGTATATGTCTAATGTTGCTAAACCAGCAGCAGCAGCAATTGGATGTCCTGAGTAAGTGTATCCATGAAATAATTCAATTGGATTATCAGCCTCATCTAACATCATTTCATAAATTTCATCCTTAACAACTGCGCCACCCATAGGTATTACGCCATTTGTTATTCCTTTTGCGCATGAAATGATATCAGGAATTACACCGAAATAATCTGAAGCTGTTGCTGTTCCAAGACGACCAAAACCTGTAATTACTTCATCAAAAATAAGTAATATATCGTGTTTGGTACATATTGATCTCAATTTTTTTAAATAGCCCTTCGGCGGCGGCAACACACCAGTTGAGCCTGCCATTGGTTCAACTATTACTGCTGCAATTGTTGATGCATCATGTAAAGCTATTATATCTTCTAACCTATCAGCAATTTCAGCACCATGATCGGGTTCACCTTTGGAAAAAGCGTTTCTTTCATGATCAAATGTATGAGGCATATGGTCCACTCCATTTAAAAGAGAGCCAAAATATTGTCTGTTTCTTGGCATGCCCCCTACAGAAATGCCCCCAAAGCCTACTCCATGATAACCTCTTTCTCTTCCAATTAATCTAGTTTTTGTTCCCTTACCTCTAGCTCTATGATAAGCAAGTGCAATTTTTAAAGTCGTATCTACTGCTTCTGAACCTGAATTTGTAAAAAAAACATGGTTCATTCCTTCTGGAAACATCTCGGCTATTCTTGTCGCTAGTTCAAATGCTTTTGGATGACCAAACTGGAAGCTCGGAGCATAGTCAAGTAAGGATGCCTGCTCAGTAATTGCTTCAGTTATACGTTTTCTATTATGACCGGCATTTACACACCACAAACCCGCTGTTGCATCTAAAATATCTTTGCCCTCCAAACTCTTGTAATACATTCCTTCTGCAGAACAAACAATTCTAGGTTCTTTTTTGAAATCTCTATTTGCAGTAAATGGCATCCAGTAAGATTCTAAATCATTAATTCTTTTCATAACTTGTCTTCTTTCTTTATATTTTTATTTCCCAAATTCTAACTTTCAATTCTGACGATTTCAAATAATAAGGTCAAGAAAATCATGTCTTTAAAAATCTTTTAATCTATTAAGTCTTTATTATTTTGCCCTAAAACAGGGAAAGTGTCTGTTATATTTGAGTTTAAAAACTGTTTGCTAATTGGCACAGGAAGAGCAGGAACATTAGATTTTTGTGTAAAATTTACTGTTCGATCAAAAATTTTTCTAAATTTAAAATGATTGTCCTTTATTGCTTCTTGCAATGATTTTACAACACAACAACAACAATCAGCTTTTTTAAAGATAATATCCCAATCCTTTTTGTTTTTTTGTACAATTATGTTTTTAATCCGTTTAATAACTTTTTTGTTATCAACTAATTCAGAAGCATACTTTTGAGGCAAATCAATCACTTTACAAAATTTTATCCAAAAACGATCTTCAATTGGAGCTGCTGCAACAAATCCATCATCTTTTGTTTTATATATATTGTAGCGAGGCGACCCCCCAGAAAGATAATAATCTGAATTAGACGACCAACCATTATTTGAAAATCCTTTTGCCAGACCCCAAAACATAAAAGGGAACAGCCCTTCTGCCATAGAAATATCTATATATGAACCTTTTTGTTCTAAATCCCTTTTTCTTAAAGCAAACAAAATATTTACTAAAGCTGGATAAGATCCTGCTCCAATATCTGCAATTAAGGCTGGTGGAACAACAGGATTATTTTTCTCTCCCATACTTAAACTTAACAATCCTGTTGTACTTATATAATTCAAATCATGACCAGCAATTTGGCTTTTGGGGCCATCTTGGCCATAACCGGAAATAGAAACATAAATAATTTTAGGATTTATTTTTCTAATTGCCTGAAAACCTAAACCTAACCTTTTCATTACACCAGGTCTAAATTGTTCAACAATAACATCTGCATTTTTTAAAAGTGGAGTTAATATTTGCTTTGCCTTCTTATCTTTAAGATCAATCTGAATACTTTTTTTTCCTCTATTCAATAAAGCAAATGATACATTTGTTCCCTCAATTTCAGGTAATTTGTGCCTCATCTCATCGCCGATGATAGGTCTTTCAACTTTTATGACTTCAGCTCCAGCTTCTGATAAAAATAAAGTTGCAAGCGGACCTGGCAGAAGAGTTGAAAAATCTAAAACTTTCACTCCAGATAAAATTCCATTTAAATTTTTCATTTTATTAATTTAAAAGTTTTCTTCTTGTAAGGTTTTTTAATAATTCTGAAATCCCAAATGTCCATTCTGGACACTCTGTACTTAAGTTAACAAAATTAATTAAGGTGCCCAAAGTAGGTTCATGAATTGTAACTTTATCTCCAATTTTATGTGTAAATCCCTCGCCTTTAGTATCTCTATCTTCAGTAGGAGCAAACAAAGTGCCAAGAAAAAGCATAAAACCATCAGGATATTGATGATGTCGTCCACATGTTTGTTCAACTAAATTTTCTGGATCTCTACTAATTTGAGACATTGAGCTTAATCCTTGTAATTTAAATCCATCTTTACCTTCAACGGTCATGGTAAGCTCAGCATTTCTTATATTATCAATTGTAAAATTATCATCCAGTAGCCTTATAAACGGTCCTATGGAACATGAGGCATTATTGTCTTTAGCTTTACCTAGAAGTAAAGCTGACCTTCCCTCAACATCCCTAAGATTAACATCATTTCCTAAAGTTGACCCGACAATTTTAGCTTTGCTATTCACTGCTAATACTATTTCGGGTTCAGGATTATTCCAATTAGAAATAGGATGTAAGCCTACCTCGGAACCATGTCCAACTGACGACAGAACCTGAGCCTTTGTAAAGACTTCAGCATCTTTCCCAATACCAACCTCAAGGTATTGTGACCACAAACCTTCTTTAATTAAAATATCTTTAACTTCCATAGCTTTTGCTGAACCTGGCACAATGTCTTTTAAACTACTTCCTATTAAATCTCCTATATTTGTTCTTAAAAGTTCAGCTTTTTTTGGATCACCAGCTGCCCGTTCCTCAATAACTCTCTCAACCATGGATTTAGCGAACGTTACACCACATGCCTTTACGACCTGAAGATCACAAGGTGCCAAAATTTTAAAATCAGGATCAAAAACTTTGTTATGAACATTTTCCTCAATTTTTTTTAGAGAAATTATTTTAATTCCTTCAACTTCACTAATATATTCAGCAGGATTTTCCATCTCCAAGAGATCTCGCATAGTTGGAGTTTTTTTGGACGTTATATCATATAAAAACCCATCTTTAGTTTTAACCAACAAAGGTCCTTCTGTTTCTTTGCTCCAGACTCTGCCAACAAAGCTTCCAATATTATAAACATCAGTCATAGTAATTCTCAAAAAAATTCAATTGTAAATATATTAGAGTTTAAAAAAGCAAAGGTAAAAATAAATTTATATTTTGTTTAAAAAAAAATTATAATTAAAGAGAAAATTTTAAGGATGGTTGATAATGGAAAAAATAAGTTTTGTAGGTGTTGGAAATATGGGGGGTCCGTTATGTGAACGGCTACTTAAAAAATATAAAGTTGATATTTTTGATTTGAACCCAGCTAACTTAAAAAAAATGAAGGAATTAGGGGCAATAACTTCACGTACTTTAGAAGAAGTAGCAAATAACAAAATAATCTTTTTGTGCCTTCCAACCAGTAAAGATGTTGAAAAAATTGTTTTAGGAAAAAATAGTTTAAGTCGGTTTTTAAAACCGAATTCTTTAATTATAGACATGACTACTGGTGAAGCTTCAATATCAAGAAAAATTCAATCTCTTTTATCAAAAAAATCAATACATTTTATTGATGCACCTGTAAGTGGAGGTCCTAAAGGTGCTAGAGAAGGAACAATTGCAATCATGACTGGGTGTAAAAAAGATGATTTTAAATTAGTCAAACCCTACTTAAAAGTCATAAGTAAAAATGTTTTTCATGCAGGAAAAGTTGGTGATGGTCATAGCATAAAAGCAGGTAACAATTTATTAAATTTGATCTGCAGAATGGCTACCTTTGAAGTCATTTCATTACTCACTAAAGATGGAGTTAACCCAAGTACAGCTATTGAAATTATCCAAAAAAGTTCAGGAAGAAATTACGCAACGGAAATAACTTTACCCGACAATATTTTGTCAGGAAAAATGCACCAAGGTTTCACAGCTGCCCTGATGGATAAAGATGCATCAATTGCAATAAAAAATGGAACAAATTTAGGTGTTTATTTGCCTTTAGGTGAACTTTCAAAAAAACTATTACATGAAACTATAAAGAATTATGGCATTGAAACTGATATGAGTAATGTTGCACTAACTTACGAAAATAAATTTAATATTAGATTACGTCCATGATGCTTAAATTTAACTTTTTTCTAAATTCTCTTTAATTTGAAAACTTAAGTATTTTGAAAAAATTCTGCACTGCGCAAGACTACCAGCAATAAACCACAAACCATCTTGCTTAGTTTTAATAAACATGTTGTTTAATTCTTGTTTTTTGGAATCAAAATTCCATATCTTGCCAACTTTTTTGGAAACTTTTTTTCCAAAA
>Ga0115011_10001502_pt1 | contig 16778 bp, 12 predicted proteins | sample TroAtlMetagenome_2_FD_88705 | JGI IMG/M metagenome (GOLD analysis project Ga0115011, IMG submission 88705) | Marine eukaryotic phytoplankton communities from Atlantic Ocean - Tropical Atlantic ANT8 Metagenome | ecosystem: Environmental > Aquatic > Marine > Oceanic | place: Tropical Atlantic...
AATAATATAAACCAATTTGATGATTTTAGTACTACTGCTAACATAACTTTAAAAGGTATAAAAATAGAAGATGCAGCAGATGCAACTCCTTTTATACAGCTAGCACTAAATCCAGCAACTTTTACTGCAAGAATGCAACCTTCGGAAGTATTTATGCAAAGTTATGACTTTAGTTATACAGGAAGTGCTACAGTAGATTCTATAATTACTCAATACGAAAATTCATAGGAGAATTTAAACAATGGAATTAAAAAACTTACTAGTGGATAGTAAAACCACTTGGGTTGAGTTTCCAGGGCTAGGAAATTTTGAAGTAGAACTAGCTAACTTATCCCGAAAAGAACTGGTATCATTAAGAAAAAAGTGTACCACAAACAAATTTAACAGAAAGACACGAGCTTTCGAAGAGTCCTTAGATGATGATAAATTCGTAAAAGAATTTACTACTGCTACTGTAAAAGGTTGGAAAGGACTACAACTAGGTTATTTAGAAGACCTACTACTAGTTGATTTAAAAGGGCAAAACCCAGAAACAGAGTTAGACTATACAGAAGAAAATGCGCTTTTATTAGTAGAAAATTCAAGCGAATTCGATAATTGGCTCAACGAGGTAGTCTTTGATTTAGAGAACTTTCGTACTAACTTCAAAGGAAACGATAAAGGAACGCCTGAAGCTGTTCCTAGCGAATGATAATCTAGGCATGACCAAAGACCAGTATCTGCGAATGGTAGAGCAGACTGGTGAAGAAATAGACTGGGAAAAATGTCCTCCTGAACTGAGTGACTTCCCAGATTCTGTACTGACCGCTTGGAATATATTTCATTCAATGGGAAATAGAGTATATCCAGACATTGGATATATAGGAAAAGATTTTTCTAATAGAGATATACTTTTCGAACTTTACGATATTAACAACCACCAACAAGATTGGATAATGGAATTACTCCTGTTTCTAGAGACTGAAACAGTAACAGAGTCACAGCGTCAGCTAAAAGCTGAGTACGATAAGATAAAAAGAAAATAAATGACAGATACAGTTATATTTGAGATACGCGCTTCTGCTAAAGGAGTTAAGGTTGTACAGAAACAAACCGACGAATTAGCAAAATCTACGGATAGAGCGGATAAAAGCACTAAAAAACTCGATAAGTCTCGTGATACGTATAATCGTCGTGAAAAAGGTGCGGCTCAAATATCTACTAATGCTACCAAAAATTTCTCCAAAATGCAACAAGGCATTGACGGAGGCGGCGGAGGTGGCGGACTAGTTCGTGCATATGCATTACTAGCCGCTAACGTATTCGCTTTAACAGCAGCTTTCGGAGTTCTTTCGAGATCTGCGCAAATTGACACTTTAGTTCAATCAATGGAAATATTGAGTACTACAGGTGGAACTTATATCAAAAACTTAGCAAAAGACATGCAAGAAGCTTCGGGTTATGCTGTTGATCTCGCACAGTCTTTCGCTCAAGTATCTCTAGCCTCTAGTGCAGGTTTAAATACAAAAGAAATCGAAGGGCTAACTAAAGTTGCAAAAGGTGCAGCGATTTCTCTTGGTCGAAATCTACCCGACGCTATGGACAGGATTTTTAGAGGTGCTATCAAATTAGAACCTGAAATTCTCGACGAGATCGGGCTTTTTGTTCGTGTAGATGAAGCTGCACAGAAGTACGCTAGAAACAATAATAAAGTTGTTTCTGCACTTACACAGGTGGAAAAAAGACAAGCATTTTTAAATGAAATATTAGAACAGGGTACTACAAAATTCTCAGCATACGCAGATGAAATAAAACCTGACCCATATGTAAGGTTAGGAGCAGCTTTAGGAGATATCGCTCAAGGCGGGTTAAGTTTAGTTAATAGTGTACTAGGGCCGTTACTTGGTTTTCTAGCAGAATCAAAAGTTTTATTAACATTAGTATTTGGAGCATTAGTAACTGTACTACTTAAAAAAGCAATTCCTGCAATGGGACTTATGACAAAAGGTGCAGCAGAATTAGCGCAAGAAAGAGCTGACGCTGCTAAAGAATACTCTGAAGGAATATCCGCAAATGCAAAACAGGCTATCGCCGCGGAAGAAAAAGTCTTAACAGCTAAGAGAAAATCTTTAAAAGACGATGCTAAGAATCAAAAAAGATTTGTTTCAAGAAGTAAAAAGCCTGGAGCAGATACAACAGCTCTTGATAAAGCAAAATTAGGTTCAAAAAATAGAGCAGTAAAAGTTGAAGAAAGAATACTCGTTCTTCAAAAAGCTCAGCTTAAAGCTAAAGGTCAGAACAAAGTATTAATAGATCAAGAATTAGCCGCTTTAGAAAAAGAAAAACAAATAGAACAAGAACTAACCTCATTAAGATCAACCACAGGTGTAGCCCCGGGGCAACTCGCTGACATGAGACAAAAAAAGTTAGACTCAAAAGCAAGAGTTCAAACAGTTGTAGCAACTTCTGCTGGAACTATGGAAACTCAGGGGATAAGTGCAGGGTGGAAAGAATTAAATAAAACATTAAAAAAAGGAGAGCAACAAGCTGATGGTACTTTCAAAAAATTTACGCAAGGAGAAAAAGCAGCAGCAAGACTAAAGGGTGGAGTATCAGCTCTTGGTGTTGGTTTTAATAGACTGATGATGATGATGGGCCCTGTAATGATGATTTTAGGGTTATTATCTCCATTACTTATTGCAGCGGCAAAAGCTATGGGGTTTGGTAGAGAAGAGGCTAAACAATGGGGAGAAGAATTAAAAAGAGCCTCTGATAGATCCGAAAAGCTTACAGAAAGAATTATAAAACAAATGGAAGTAGTAAATAATCTAGAAGCTACTTATTTCCAACAAAATAAAGCTCAATTAGCATTTAATAAAACAATGCTTGAAACTATAGAGACAAATGAAAAACTAGTGGAGTCTTTTAGAAAACAACAAGAAACTAGCACACAGTGGACTAGATTTGTTGATGATTATATTTTTGGCATGCTATCCATAAGTAAGGCAACAGAGTTTGATGGTAAAAAAGTGTTTTCAGGGTCAGAATGGGATATGTACCACGCTCAGTTTCAAAACTTTTTTGATAATGCAGAACAAGCAGCAAGAGGCACAAACGATTATATTAAAGGTCAGTTTAAACAAGTTCCTGGAGCTGAAAAGTACATGAATATAATAGAAAATCAAGTCGTAATAGAAAAGGCTCTAGCAGACGCTAGAGAAGAGTCTAGTAAGGCTATGCAGGAAGGAACATTAAAATTTGGAGATATGTCTGATGCTATGGAAGTTGCTAGAGACCTTCAAAGTGACGATCTAAAGACAAGATGGATGGCCCAAGATGCTTATAAGAAAATGTCCCCCATTCTACAGAAACAAATAAATGCAGAAGTAGCTTTAGGTAGTCAACGAGAAAAAGCATCAAAAGCGCTAGAAAACGTATCAAGACATACTTCAGATTGGACAGTCGCTACAGAAGCGTCGCATGGCGTCTTGAAAAAAGAAACGCAAATAATAGAGAATCTTGATTCAGCCTTAACAGGAGCTTCGGAATCTATCGGTAAGTTCCAACAAAAATTTATGCCAAAAACTGATGTAGATGATGTACTATCTAGTTTTAAACAAATGGAAACAGGTTTTAAGGAAATACTTGCAGATGATAAAATTAGTGATAAAAAAGTTGATGATTTCTTCCAAAAATTTGCAGACCCAGATAACCCATTTAATGCTTTATTTCAAGGGTTATTTGAGGTAGATAAAGACGGTAAAAGAACAATAAAAGATTCGGAACAAGCTAGAAAACTGTTTTACGAAACAATACATCAATTTGAAGAGTATCAAACATCAGTAATAGAAGCCAAAATGCAACTAAAAGCCTTAGGTACAGAACAAAAAAGATTCGCTAAACTTAGTTCTGCGGGAATACAAGCAAATACCGCACATCAAAAAACATCTACAAAAATAGCAGAGTTAAACTTTGATATGATGAAAAAAAGTGTAGATATACAATTAAAGTCTTTTGGATTAGATAGAGCTACGAATGAGGAAATGAGAGGCAAACTTAATACTGCAACATCTTTAGCACAAAAACAAAGAATTATATTGGAGTATGGTCAAGACGAAAATAAAATTAGACAAGCAAATTCTTTCTTATTAGAAGAAGATGAAAAAAGAATTGAAATGCGTATACAACAAGCAACGGAAGAATTGAGAATAGCAAAAGAATATACGACAGAACAACAGAAATTATTAAAAGTACAAAAAGAGCTTGCTAATGCAAAAGTAAAACTTGCAGAAAGCGAAGCAAAACTAGAAGCCAGAGCAGGGAGAGGAACTCTCGCTATAAATCCTCGAGAGCAAGCTAAGCTTGAAATAGAGGCTGCGAAAACGAAATTCAAGTTCTTTATTCAAGAGGCGGAAATGAAAAGAAAGCTTCTCCAAATAGAATCAGATCTTTTAGCAACAAGAATAATGGTTTTAGACCTAGAAGGGAAATTTAAAGGCACAGGTGTAGACGCTTATGAGATGAGAAAAACTCTTAAAGAGAATATGAAGCTTCAGAGCGATTTGATTGATACTCAGATTAATAATGCTAAAAATGCCTTTGGTATTACTCTAAGTGAGATAGTAACAAAGAACTTTTCAAAAGGAGTCATACATGGAATACGAGCTGGACAAGATGCAGCTGCTGCAGACTTAGAAAAGTTTGATGAAAAAAGAATGCAAAAAGTAGCATCTGTTTATTATGCTATGAGACAGCATTTTGAATCTGAATTGGGCAGAGAATCTACAGGAGAAGAAAGAGACAAAATATATGGCTTTGCTGAACAAGAAGTTGATAGAGAAAGAGCTTCGAAAGCAGCAGCCAGTGGTTTGCAAATGTTCAGAGATACTGCAGAAAAGTATGCAGAGACTTTGTCCAAGATGGGCCCAGAAGGAGAATTAGTATCCTCAGTAGTACGAGGTAGTATAGTGATTGCTGATTCTTTTCACAACGTAGGGAAAGTATTTAAGTCCACAGATAATGCTATGGAAAGAGGAGCGGCAGTTGCAGAAACCGTTGCTAATACTTTCCAACAAATTGGACAAATAATGGCAGCAAATTCAAAAGCTCAAATTGCTGAAGTAGATCAACAAATAGAAGCAGAAAAAAGAAGAGATGGCAAATCTGCAGAATCTCTAGCTAAAATAAAGGCTTTAGAAAAGAAAAAAGAAATGATGGCTAGAAAAGCCTTCGAACAAAACAAGAAAATGCAAATGGCAACAGTTGTTGCTAATACAGCGGCTTCAATAATGCAAGTATGGGCCAACCCAGCAGACATAACAAAAGGGTGGGCTATAGCTATGACAGCTTTAATTGCAAGTATGGGAATGGCACAACTTTCTATAATTAGTAAATCCAAGTTCAATGGAGGAGCAGCAGATGTATCTCCCCCAAGTACGGCATTAAATATAGGAAAAAGAGACAACAAAGTAGACGTTTCAAGAGGAGCTAGTGGTGGCGAAATGGCTTATATGAGAGGCGCTAGAGGGCAGGGCTCAAATGCAAATGACTTCAGACCAACAGGTGGAGCATATGGAATAAGAAGTTATGCTTACCAAGGAGAAGGAATACTTGTAGGAGAACAAGGCCCAGAAGTAGTAACTCCTACACAGCCAGTAGACGTACTTCCAATGACAGGAACAGGCGGGCCACAAAATATAAACTTTACTATTAATGCAGTAGACGCAGAAGGAGTAGAATCAGTACTAGAAAGACAACAAGGAACGATAATAGGAATGATAAGAAATGCAGCAAACGGGTACGGAGGAGATTTCTTAGAGTATGTCGATACAGACGTTGTAGGAGATGCAAGGGGGTATAATAAAGTATAATGGGAGTTATAACACATTCAAATAGATTACCAGATCCTAACTATTCAATAGCAGAAACAGGAGCAGGGGGCTCAGGAACTGCAGGGCCAGGCTTTGCATCTGTAAAACTAGATTCTGTACAACCAACTTCAGTAAGTATTACAAATAGTGGAAGGGTAACCTCTCGTTCAATAATGGGGCATAGATGGAAAATAGATATTACATATAATCCTATGACTCGAGATCAATTCGAGCCTATCTTTAATTTTCTTATAGAAAAAAGAGGAAAATTAAAACCTTTTGAAGTAGTACTCCCTCAATATGCTTCTCCAAGAACAGCACTAAACTGTGCTAGCGGAACTCAATTAACTGTTGACACAGCAATTACAGCAGGTGCACCTTATTTTAAAGCAGATAATCATGGGCATGCAACTACAGGAAGTATGAGACCTGGAGATGTATTTACCTTTAATGATTCAAATAATTCAAACCATAAAAAAGTATACAGAGTTACGAGTGTAACAAACAATACTGATTATATATCTGGATTACAGCCTGCAACAGATGAAAGATACTACTATGTAACGCCTTCTATAGAAAAAGCAGTAGCTGATGATGTACCTTTAGTTACTACTAATCCTGTTTTTAGAGTTATGCAAAATGGAGATACGGTTTCGTACTCTCTTGGAACAAACAATTTATACCAATTTAATCTAAGCTTAATCGAAGCTCAACCATAATGTCAATAGAAAAAACAATAAATAATACTATTCGAACAAATCTTCTCTCAAACGAAGATTTTGTTTATGCACACCTAGTAAAATTTGAGCGTCCTTTCACAAAGAATGCTGATGGAAATTTTCCTACAGATGATAGCAGGTATGCCTACTACACAGATGGTAGCCATGATATTGTTTTTGGTGGAAATACTTACTATGCAAATAGAGTTTTAAGTGTAGGTAATTACTCGGAAAGTACCCAAGCTCGTGCCAGTGCTATGTCGTTAACCTTAGCGGGGGAAGATTTAAAACCCGCTATATCTTTAGCTGGAAGTATATCTACTAGTGGGGTATTTACTCCAACCTCTACAACTTATGAAGGATACCCATTAGATTTTGTAGAAAGAGGTTATAAAGAAGGAGATGAAATATCTTTTACTTATAGTACTACTACTCTAACTTACAGAATTTCTAGTTTTACTTCAAATAATACTGTTTTAAATTTAGCAGTTATTGGTACTTCCCCCGATATTGTAAGCTCTTTTCCAGGATCTACTCTTAGTCAAACCTTTACATTAAAAATCGAATCTGATGAAATTACTGCTCCTTTACAAGATAGAGGAATAACTGTTGAAGGCACATCAGCTGCCAGCCCAAATTTTATTAATAGAAGTGTATTAATTGATAAAGTATTTATTGACCCTGAAACAGGTGTTATTTGGGGAAACGACTCTATTAGAATATTTAAAGGCGTAATCCAAAATGTAGCAATAGATGAGAAGGCAACAGGTGTACAAGTTAAATGGGGCCTTACAAGTCATTGGGGGAATTGGAATGAAGTTGGAGGTAGAGTAACTACTGATGAAATACATAGAAGTATAGGCCCTGATGGTACTCCTAATAAAGCCCAACCTATAAGAAATGAATACGCTAGTGATTTAGGATTTTTACATGCAGAAAGTTCATTAAGTGCTATTGCTAATTATACAACTCAAATGACCAAAACCAAATTAAGGTCTAAAAGAAGAGGATTAGGATTTAGAAAGAAGTATTGGCAAGAAGAATATCAAGTTGATGTTGAAAATGAAGTAGATTTAAATGTTCACTTACAAGGAAAATATCTCCCAATAGTATATGGTGTGCAAAGAATTAATGGAAATCCAATATTCGCAGACACTTTAAACTATAATTCACAAGTTGTTTATACAGCAGATGCTATATGTGAAGGAGAAATTCATGGATTATATAATATTTATATAGATGATATTCCTTTAATATGTGTTGATGATAATGACTATGATGTAAGAGGGCCTGGAGGCTCAGACCAAGATAATACTCAATTACAGTGTTTTGGTAGAATGTCTTATGGAGATGCTATGGGAGGTCTTCAAGGAGAGCCTGGAGAACAAGCACCAGATGCTCAATCCGCTGTACAGTTAACTACACAAGACAGAAATGAAGTAAGTATCAAACATACTGGTACCTGGCAATCTTTTCATCAGTCTATGATTAATAATGATCACAGCTTGCGATCTGGTATACGCACAACAACAACTGGAATACTACATAGAGAAAGCTGGTCAATTGATCACCCTCACCCAGTAGACCAATCTTTCTTTCAAGGAAGACCAAATCAATTGGCTTCTTCTATGCTTTATGGCCCAGCTACAGTAACTGACGGTATAGAAGGAATAAGAGTTACACATAAAGGACAAAGTTATTCTTCCAACCCTGACGTAACAATCTCAGCTCCTAGTGGAGGAGGTACAACAGCAACAGCAACAGCTTCACGCACAAATGATGATGATGGAAACTTAACAAAAATTGGGTCTGTAACAGTAACAAACCCAGGTTCTGGGTATACAGCTTCTGACATTGTAACTGTAACCTTTTCAGGTGGCGGAGGTAGTGGTGCAAGAGCTGTAGCTGATAGAGGTGGGTATAAAAGACAAACGGATTACTATACTGGAACTGACCCTTATTGGAGCTCAAACCATAGACTATTAGATACTGCTTATACAGCTAATAGATTTGAAATTGATGCCGAGTCAACAGAATTACCCGAAATAGAATATGTTGTAAAAGGAACATTAGTAGATTGTTATAATTATACTAATACTTATGTTCCCGATGCTGTCTTAGGAGGAAGCGATGATAATACAGATTTTGCTCAAGGAGACTTAGTAACAATACAATATAGTACAGACGGGTCTAGTTGGACAACTGATACTTCTGGAAGTTTTGCAAGTGGCAAGTTTAAAATTATGGACAAGTTCCAATTTGAAACAAATAGAGGAATACTAGAATGGAGATTTAGACTAGATAAAGCACCTTCACTTGCCGTCACAAATGGAGCTCCAGCTAGAACATGGTTAAGAATGGTCGATAGTAGCAATAATTATTGGCATATGATAACATGGAATCATACATTATGTACTAATAAAACTTTTCCTAATGAATTTAAAGACCCAACTTGGACAGTAAATACTACTACAGGAGACTTAACAGCGACTTTCTCAGGGTCAGACGCAACAGCTTTGGGAAATTCTGTAAATACTAATTCTTATCAATTTTACTCTGATGATTGGACATGGCTTCCAGACATGGAAAATGCAGTTTTATTAGGAACTTGGAGTGGAAATGCTGTAACTTTTAAAGCCAACTTAGAGGGGTTGTCTAGTACTGCATTAACGAATTTTAATGACCATGTTACAGTTCGACTTGGTAAACAATTTGATTTATCAGGTACTTCAGAAGTAGCTAACATTACAAATACATTAGAGTTAGTAAATAGTTATACTAAAGCTGACTTTGGTGGAACTAATCGTACTTATGTGGGTCGTGGTGCTATATTAAAAAATGATACTACAGGAGAGGAAAGAGAAATTGAAGCTTTTAATACTACTACTAATGTGGTAACTATTGTTACTCCTTTCTATACTCCTCCAACTAATTCACATAAGTTTACTATAACAGGAAGAGGAGCAGATAGAAAAGCTTCTATAAATCCTGCAATGCAAACTTTAGACTATCTTAGAAATAATAGGTATGGTAAAGGACTAGAAGATGCGGACATTGATATTGATAGTTTTATAACTTCAGCACGACTTTGTGATGCACGATCAGATATAGAAATTTCATTAGAAAGTAGTTCTAGCATAGCTGTAAATGATATTTATGAGTTAAAATCTGGAGGAGATTCCGATAGTGGAAGTATAGTAGCTCAAGGTAAAGTTATAAAAATAACTGGGAATGTAATTACTCTTACAGATGTAATTGGTAAGTTTACTAAAGCTTATTCTACTTTTGGAGAATATCAAGAAGGTGATATAATATATACAAGTGCAGGTCGTTATTATAGAGCAGGAACTACTGTTACTAATACTTCAGCTACTGAGCCTACTCATGGCGGAACCTCTGATGGCATGACTTTTGTAGGTTTATATAGTGATGGCGCTAGTGATAACGCCGATTTAACATTACATAAAGCTTCTGGGAGCGGTCCAGCTACTATTAAAATGAGTAAGACACAAGGAAACCCTGTTGAATATGCTTTATATGATTCTGACTTTGCAAAATATTGGAGATACTATGGCTGGGACAGAAATAATCAAGCAGAAGTAACTAGACACCAAACTAATTTTATTCTTGATACAGGAAAATCTAAATTTGAGAATATCAATGCTTTACTATCACATTTTAATGGTATATTATCTTATGAAAATGGTAAATATGTACTTGATGTAGAAACTCAAGAGGACGCTCCTACAGTGAGCCTTAACGCGTCTCAAGAAAATATTAATCCGTATTATATAGAAAATTCAGATATAATAGGAAAAATATCTTTAAAAGACGACTCACAAAAGAAAGGCAAAAATACTATTAAAGCTAGTGTAGCTGATCCGCAGAATCACTGGGGGTCAAGAAGTATAACTTTCTTTAATTCAGACTTTTTAAAAGCAGATAGAGATATAGTTAAAACAGCAAACTTTCCTTTTACAGGTATAACTAATTATTGGAATGGAAGAATTGGAGTAGAAAAAGAATTATTTCAAAGTAGGTTCTCAAAAGAAATCAACTTTACTATCGGCCCAAGAGGTTTATTATTAAAGGTAGGACAAGTTATAAGTATGAACTACGATTCGTTTGGGTGGTCAGGCAAACTCTTTAGAATTAATAACTTAAATTTTAATGCAAATTGTACGGTTTCGGTAAAAGCTACAGAGTATGATGATAGCATTTATGAAATCACCAAACAACAAGCACTAAATATAAATCAACAATCTAGTGCTAATTTTACCATTAATTCATTAGCAGCTCCTACTTTAAACGCTCCTAGTACGGATAAATCTGGTTCTGTAATACTTACTTGGACTAATAGTTCTGATTTTAATGAACTAACAGATTCTACAGAAATATATGTATCTAATGATAATGACAGGACAAATGCAACCCTCTTAGCAATAGTAGATAATGCAGAAAATTATTCTCATACAACAGCTACTCAAGATACTAAATATTATTGGATAAGACATAGAAGAATTACTACAATTAATGCTAAAAAACAAGTTACTCATTCATCTTACCACCCAACTAGTAGAACTGGGGGCCTACAAGGTACTTCCCTATCTATTAGTGCCGGAGCAGCTACAATAGAATTAATTCCGAGTACTCATGTTATAGATTATAGTAAGGGAGGAGTAGAAAATACTTCAGTTACTTTTACCACACAAACCTTCAATATGGAAGGAACCATATATTATGAATTTTTAGTAACTGAAAGTGGAAATAATGTATCAAAACAAAATTTAACAACCTCTACATGGACACTGCCTGACGCTAATGAGCCTGCCGCAAATGGTACTCCTATACAAGTAACTGTTAAAGCGAGACAAACTACAAATGCTGGAGCATTACTCGCACAAGATGTTGTAACAATACATTCGGTTCAAGATGGACAAAACACTGTAACAGGTGTACTTACTAATGAATCACACACAATTCCAGCAGATGTAAGTGGAAATGTTTCTGGAGGAGATTTAAGTAATGCTGGAGGAACTTTTAAAATTTACTATGGTAATGCATTACAAAATGGAAATGTAGCAGACAGTAAAATATCTTTTTCAGTAACTTCTGAAACTGGAGTAGATGTATCTATAAATGAAAATACAGGAGTATATACAGTTAGCTCTATGTCAGCGGATCAAGGAACTGCTACATTCTCATGTACATTAAAAGGCAGTTTAGTTGGTGGAGTTGATGATGATGACGATGAAACAAGAACAAAAGTTTACACCATAGCAAAAGCGGGAACAGGAGCTACTGGAAGTACTGGAGCTGCTGGGTCAACTGCAAAAGTAGTAGTAGTTAGTCCAAGTAGTCATATAATGACTAAAATATTCGAACCTGAATTTGCAGGTGGGTCTATTTTTGTTCCACAAGCTATTACAATTAGCGCTAAATGTGCTAATACTACTGCAGATGGAGCATGGTCGGCCCTTGATGCTAATGGTTCAACAAATAGAACTTCAAATTTAAGCACAGTAGTTAATACTCATGGCAACCCAAGCTGTGTAGTTACTTCTGCAGATATGTTAGATGGCATGAAAGTTACTTATACTGCCCACGCTGATGATGGCAGTATCTCTGACTCTACAACTTTGGAACTACTATCAGATAGAAGCAATGCTATTACACCTATTTTATCTAATGAAGCCCATATTTTGCCTGCAAGTTCAACAGGAGTTGTTTCAAGCTATGCAAACTCTGGAACAACAATCACAGTATATGAAGGAGCAGACCCCTTAGACTATGATGGAGTAGGTACTGCAGACGGGCACTGGAAAGTAGTTATAGGAGATACAGCAAATATTACAGAAGGTACAGCAAGTTCAACAGGTAGTGGTTCTAGTAGATATGCTACAATAGGAGCTCATAGTGCTGCTGCAAATAATACAGACTCATTCACAATAAATTATACAATATCTGGAAAAAGCTCTGGAGGAGAATCCTTTAGTTTTGTTAAATCTCAAACAATTACTAAATCTAAAACGGGAGCTGATGGTGATGATGGTGACCCGGGAGCTGCTGGTGATAAAACCGCTACAGCTATAATGTACCAAGCAACTTCATCAGATAGTGCCCCAGCAGTTATAAATGATACTTCAACATATACTTTTGCAGATGCAGAAGTTTCAAACACAAATGGGTTAGATGGTTGGAGTAATACTGTACCAAGTGATGCAAGTGCAAAATATTTATGGACAACTCAAGCTAGTGTAACTGCTTCTGGTTCGGCCTCTACAGCTTCTATTTTAACAGGAGCTTGGTCTACTCCTGTAAAACAAGCTATACCTCAGAAAGCAAGATCTGCGGTAAAACGGATATACAATCCTTCTACAGCAGCATCGGGAGTAACTGAGCCTACAGATACAACAAGTGGAACTCCTTATAACTTTGAAACAGGTGTTTTAACGATAGGAAGTGGTGGTACTGCTGGGTGGACTAGTACTATGCCTCATTACTCTGTGGCTTATTGGGTATGTATAGTAGGAATAGCGGAACAAAGCCCAGCAGGAGCTCAAAATGTAACATATGGAGCAGCTAGACGAAGGGGTACTAGAGGTGGTGGTAGAGATATATCGGAATTTTCGATAGATATGCCTAATGATACTACTAAAAAATTAAGATGGAGTTGGGATGGAGGCAGTAACCATGACGATTTTACTATACCAAATAGATATATTAATGCACATATAAGTAATTCAGAAATAACAACTGGACTAGGATTTACTCCTTATAATGCAACAAACCCAAGTGGTTATACGAACTCTCCTAACTTAACAGTTGATGGAGCAGGAACTGTTCATGCAAATAACTATACAAATACTACTTATGCAAACTTAGCAGCTCTTGATAGTGCAGCAAATACTAAATTATCAGGCATAGCTACTAATGCGAATAATTATTCGTTGCCTAGTGGAGTGTTAACAGGAGCATCTATAAGCGGAACAACAATAACTTTTACTAGTGGTGGTGGAAATGTTCAACTAGTTACACAAGATACAAATACTACTTACTCTGCAGGAGACTTTAATATTGGAAGTTTAGGTGGATCTAAATTTAACTCTAGTGGAAACATAAGTGGAGCAATAACTTTAGGAAGTAATATAACTTTTGATGCAAGTAATAATAGAATTTTAATAACGGATTAATCATGGCAAACAGAGTAGTAATAGATAGTAACGGAATAAAAGTTTCAAAGCCAGGACAAAATGTCCTAACAGCTAGTAATCAAAATTTAATTTTTGACAGTACTAAAGTAAGAACAGGACAAATATACGCTGGAGGAACAAACCTAAACTTAGGAGATTCTTCTAGTAATTTTTTAACAACAAGCAGTAAAGCAAACTTAGGGTATATACCTTTAGTCTGTATTAGTGAAAAGAATAACGGAAACAGGAATTTTAATAGTGGAGTGGGCTGGGTAAGTAATATTTCTTCGTGGGAATTTACAAGCAGTACTGTAAAACCTGTTTCATTCGAGCCAGACCCACCTAATAGCGGTGGAACTAGTGGCATGGATTCGGCACATATCAATGATGGAAGGAATTACGCTAGTATTAGTACTGCAAATGAAGATGCTACAAATGTAAATTATGCAGTGCTTCGTATACCTTGTGCATATGGATATATGACAAGTACTTATTTTGGATAATCATGGCAAACAGAGTATTAATAGGAACAAGAAATAGTCAGGAAGGCATTTATGTATCTAGACCGGGCAAAAATGTATTAACTTGCTCAGACGATGAACTATTGTTTAGAATGGACGATGGAGCTTCTGGTACTATAAAAGGGTTGTATCAGTTACAACCTATTTCAGGAACTAACTCTACATCAACAACTTCAGTTAGCGCAGGAGCAACAGCAACTGTAAGTATAACTGATTTTAGTTGGACTAATGGAGTAGTGCCTTATGCCCTAGGCTCAATCGGGTCTGGAAGTGCTGGCGGTAGTATTAGTGAAACTATGGGCTTTACTTTCGGAACTATAAGCACATCAAGTATACAACTAACAAGCACTTTAAGCAGTGGCACCTTAAATGTAACTCTAGCAGCATCGCCTGTTATGTTTTCAGGAGCGTTATTCTAATGTCAAATAGAGCAATATTAGGAGCAAGAGGAAGTGATAAAGGAGTTTTTGTATCACAAAACGCAGTAGATGTAACTAGTGGTAGTGGCGCTTTAGCTTGGGATTCAAGAGCGGTAGCGAATCTGAACGTACATTTATATGGGCAAGGAATACTTGCAGCAGATCAAGAAAATCATACTTATGGTGGGACTACTTATACAGCAGATACTGTAACAATAACACATAATTTAGGGTACAAACCAGCTTTTGCAGTAAGATGGTGCACAGATGCTGAAATATCAAGTGGAGTAGCAACTAAAGTTTGGTCTCCAAATGAAGCTTGGCAATACGATCTAGTAATTGAAGATGAGGGAGAAGAAGAAGAAACTGAAATGGAATATGATACAGCTATAGGGTGTTATACTACTGTATCAAACACTACCCTAATAATAGGGAACGCTAGTTATTCTGAAGACGACGGCTCCCCTTATACAGCCTATACTTACCCACTTTTTTATTCTTATATTATATTTACTGCAGAAAACTTTTTAGGAGGAGAATCATTATGAGTTGGCACATATTTTACACAGACTCAACAAAAGAGATTGCATGGTCATCAAATGCGCCTGTGACTGACGCAATAAAAACAGAACAAAAAGATACACATGGGTACGACTATATAGAAGTAACCCAAGATGATGTACCATCAGACAGCGATTGGATTGTAAAATCTGATAAGTCTGGTATAGAACAAAAGACAGTATTTAACCCTACATTTAGTACTACAACTCCAGCATTAGATGGGGTTATAAATGTAACAGGGCTACCTACAGGAACTCAAGTATTTGTAGATGGGGCTTCTGCTGGAACAATGAGTGATACAACTTTAACACTTACGGCAACAGAACCAGGAAGTTACAAAGTAAACTTTTCAAAACTAGGTTATAAAATACATCAACCACAAACAATTAAAGTTAAGAGGTATGGAGAATGAATATAAATTTAACAAAATCAGGAGCAACAACTAGTACAAAGAGGTCAGGATACTATGATATGCTTTCGGAACAACTAGATAAACTTTACCATGATATTGATTCTGGTAAACTTGGAACAGATGCAAAAACAGGTAATTTTTATCTTGGTAGAAAGGCAGTAAAGGATAAATACCCTAAGAGTTAACTTTTACATACCCCAACTAGAAAATATATCTTGACAGTTACCTTAAATTTTGGTATAATTACATAAATGGAGAAAATAATAAAATGGCAGCAGGAACCTACAATTTTACATTAGAGCAGGGAGCGACTTTTAATCGTATTCTAACCCTGCAAGAAAACAGTTCGGCTATGAACTTAACTGGCTATTCAGTCGCGTCTAAGTTCCGATCAACTCACGACTCAAGTACCGTTGTGGGCACCTTTACGTGCACGATTAGTGATGCAGCCAATGGTAAGATAACTATGTCTATGACCAATTCCACAACTTCAGCTATTGAAGAGGGGATTTATGTATATGATTTAGAGATAACCTCTGGGGCAGGAGCAGTTACTAGAGTACTACAAGGTAATATTACAGTAACCCCCGAAGTAACTAGATAATGGCTATTACGGTAACTATTACTGAAAGTCCCATCTATGTAACAGTTGATGAGGCTAATAATAGTGTTACCTTAAACCAAAGTGATAATCCAATAACTGTTACAACAACAACAGATTTAACATTACAAGCGGGTCTTGCAGAGCAAATATCTTATACACAAACAGGCAGTTTGGGTGGAGGAAATGTTCAAGAAGCACTAGCTGATTTAGCAGACCAATTTTATAGACAATCTTCTACTCCTTCAGGAAGCAATTTAGCAGAAGGAGACTTATGGTATAATACCTCTACAGAAGAATTATTTGTCTACAGACAAGTATCAGGTGGATACGAATGGCATACAATTGCCTCAGCAGGGGGTTCATCTCCCACGAGCTTTACCTTAGATGGTGGCTCATTCTAGGATAACAACATGGCAGTAAATATAATTAAAATTAAAAGAACTACTGGTAGTACCGCACCCAGTTCTTTAAATGCAGGTGAGCTGGCTTTCTCAGGAGGC
>Ga0115011_10001505_pt1 | contig 16760 bp, 19 predicted proteins | sample TroAtlMetagenome_2_FD_88705 | JGI IMG/M metagenome (GOLD analysis project Ga0115011, IMG submission 88705) | Marine eukaryotic phytoplankton communities from Atlantic Ocean - Tropical Atlantic ANT8 Metagenome | ecosystem: Environmental > Aquatic > Marine > Oceanic | place: Tropical Atlantic...
ACGACCGGTCCTTTGCAGACCAGATGTTCGAGGTTTTGGATCTTGGATTTCTGGAACTCAAGCATTTAAGAGTTTTTGTTGGAAAGATAAAGGAGTACAGGAAAAGATATGGAGTCCACCCTACATCTAATATTATGCATTCGATCATACGAACAGGTTTGGATGCAGAGCCCGAATCAGTCAAAGTTCGAATTCGAGAATATTACGCTCGCGTCTTGGCTAACGGAAAGATACCAGAATCTTCTGATTACATTAAAGATACTGCGCTTGATTTTTGCAAAAAGCAGAAATTAAAAGAAGCGCTGATTAAGTCAGTTGAATTGATTAAGTCATCTTCGTTCGATGATGTGTCTAAAGTCATTGACGATGCATTGAAACTTGGTTCAGATAATACACTAGGTTATGACTATTTAGTCGACTTTGAGCAGAGGTTCGTTAAGAAAGCACGTAACCCTATCTCTACCGGCTGGAAAGACATTGACGATATTTCTAAGGGAGGGTTAGGTAAAGGTGAATTGGGTGTTGTTGTTGCTCCTACTGGTGCTGGCAAATCAATGGTACTTGTCCATCTCGGGGCCCAAGCCGTCAAGCAGGGAAAAAATGTACTCCATTATACTTTGGAACTTGCTGATACTATTGTCGCTGGTCGCTACGATGCTGCTATTACTGGCGTGGAACTTAAAAATCTAACAGTATTTAAAGAAAAGATTTACGACGAAATTAAAGATATCCAGGGGAAATTAATAGTAAAAGAATATCCCACAAGAAGTGCTAGTATCCAAACCATCAAAAATCACGTTGAGAAGCTAAAAAGGCGAGATTTTATCCCAGACATGATCATTGTAGACTACGGAGACCTAATCAAGCCAGAAAATAGCCGAAAAGATGAGAAAAGACACCAGCTGGAAACTATTTACGAAGAGTTGAGGGGAATCGCCCAAGTTTGCGAGTGTCCTTTGTGGACAGCATCACAAACGAACCGGTCTGGTCTCAACGCCGAAGTGATCACCATGGAATCAATCTCGGAAGCATTTAACAAATGTTTCGTCGCAGATTTTATCTTCACCGTTTCGCGAACAGTTGAAGACAAAAACACAAACACTGGCCGAATCTTTGTCGCAAAGAATCGAAACGGCCCTGATGGACTCGTGTATCCTATTTTCATGGATACTAGTAACGTAAAAATAAAGGTTTTGCCGAAATCCGGCGAAACAGCAAATGAAATAATACAAAAATCTTCTGCAACGAGATTGATAAATCTTAAGGAGAAGTACGCGGCATTTAAAAAAGAAGGAGGAAAAAGCCAAAATGGAATTGTCAAATAGAATCTTATCAGAAATTACAGTACACATGAAGTACGCTAGGTACCTAGAGAGCGAAAAGCGAAGAGAAACGTGGGAAGAGTTGGTGACACGCAACATGAACATGCACCTTAAAAAATTCCCAGAGCTAGAACTGCAAATTAGAAAGGCGTACAAGCAAGTCTTTGACAAGAAGGTTTTGCCATCAATGCGGTCTATGCAGTTCGGTGGTAAGCCGATTGAAGTAGCCCCAAATCGCATTTTCAACTGCGCGTTTATGCCAGCAGACGACTGGCGCTGCTTTGGCGAGTCAATGTTCCTTCTACTAGGGGGGACGGGAGTAGGATATAGCGTACAAAAGCACCATGTTGAGAAATTGCCTGAGATTACTCGACCAAACATGAATCGCACTCGACGTTTCCTTGTAAATGACTCCATTGAAGGGTGGGCTGACGCAGTAAAAGCACTCGTTCGCTCTTATTTTCAGGGCGGCTCACATCTCCGCTTTGATTTCACAGACATCAGGCCAAAGGGTGCAGCACTTGTAACATCAGGCGGCAAGGCTCCTGGCCCACAGCCACTTCGAGAGTGCCTAGTAAAACTAGAGGGCATGTTGATCAACAAGGAGAATGGTGATAAGTTGTCTCCCATTGAGGTTCACGACATGATTTGTCACATTGCAGACGCAGTTCTCGCAGGTGGAATCAGAAGGGCAGCCCTTATCTCTTTGTTCTCAGCAGATGATGAAGACATGATAGCGGCTAAAACAGGAAATTGGTGGGAAACCAATCCACAACGAGGTAGAGCTAACAATTCGGTTGTGTTACTTCGTCACAAGATCGATAAAGAATACTTTATGGATCTGTGGGACAGAGTGAAAGCATCCGGAGCCGGCGAACCTGGCTTTTATTTTTCAAACGATAAAGACTGGGGAACTAACCCTTGTTGTGAGATTGGTTTGCGTCCATACCAGTTTTGTAACTTGACCGAGGTAAACGTATCCAATGTAGATAGCCAAGAAGATTTAAACGAACGCGTTAGAGCGGCAACTTTCATAGGCACACTTCAGGCCAGCTATACTGATTTCCACTACCTTCGAGACATCTGGAGAAGGACCACTGAAAAGGATGCACTAATCGGAGTCTCAATGACTGGAATCGCTTCAGGCGCAGTTCTCGAACTTGACATGAAAGAAGCGGCCAAAGGTGTAAAGTCTGAAAACGCAAGAGTAGCAGAGTTAATTGGCATCAAGCCCGCAGCTAGAACGACATGTGTCAAGCCTGCGGGAACAACCAGTTTGACTCTGGGAACATCTTCTGGAATCCATGCTTGGCACAACGAGTTTTACATTCGAAGGGTAAGAGTGGGAAAGAACGAGCCGATCTACTCTTATCTGGAGAAGAACCACTCAGAACTTGTGGAGGATGAATACTTTAGCCCACACACCACTGCGGTCATTTCGATTCCTCAAAAATCACCCGAAGGCGCAATTACTCGAACAGAATCTGCATTGCAGCTTCTGAAGAGAGTCAAATTCGTCACAGACGAGTGGGTAAAGCCCGGTTTCAGAAAGGGACAAAATACACATAACATTTCCGCGACCATTTCAATAAAAGATGCTGAATGGGCAGACGTCGGAGAGTGGATGTGGGAGAATAGGAATAGTTATAACGGCTTGTCTGTCCTGCCTTATGATGGAGGGACCTATACTCAGGCGCCCTTCGAAGATTGTTCGAAAGAAACATACGAGGCAATGATGTCTTCACTCACAAACATAGATTTGAGAAAAGTCACAGAGTCGGAAGATAACACAAACCTCTCCGGAGAAATCGCCTGCGCCGGCGGAGCATGCGAAATAAAATTTGTATGATTACACTGTCTGAAAGCGCAGCAAAACGATTAAGGGAATTGCTCGCAGACAAAGAAGAGTCGGGTGTCCGCGCCGCAGTACGCGGCGGCGGATGCTCCGGATTCACTTACAAATTGACGCTCGATGAGGAAAACGAAGGCGACCGCGTTATCATAGACAAAGACGTGGAAATCTACGTAGATCCTAAAAGTTTTTTATATCTAATGGGAACACAAATAGACTTTATCAATGAACTAAGCCAGTCTGGGTTTAGGTTCGTTAATCCAAACGCAAAAAGAACCTGCGGCTGCGGCGAGAGTTTTTCCATTTAAAACACTTGACAAACCTGATAAAATACATTATTATTATAATACAACTCAACATAAAGGAGAAAAAATGAGTTCTAACAATGACCAATCACCAAGCAAAGAGGAGCACCTCTCGAATTACATTAAAACTTTCGTAGCGATCGAAGACGCTATGGAACCGTTCAAAGAGCAAAGAAAAGATCTTAGAGAGTCCTATTCTGAGAACGGCTGGCTTTCTAAGGAAGAAATGAGATTGGCCGTAAAGGCTTATAGGCTCTACAAATCAGAAACCGACATGGATCTGCTGTCGGAATACGTCACTAAATGCCAGAGATCAATGGGAAGGATGTCATGACGAGAATAGAGCGACTCAAGCCTGTAAACAGGCATTTGTTGATAGTTCCTCACTTTAGGGATAACAAAACAGAGTCAGGGGTACCGTTGCCAGAAGATTTCCAGCCGGAAAAAGATCAGTACACTGAAGCCACAGTGATCGACATCTCGGATGATTGTTCGGGCCAATTTAAGCACCTGAAGTATGAAATGGCCGAAGAATGCAAGAGGGTAGTAGTTGACACCTCCATGATCCAAAAAGTAACTGTCAAAGGCGCCTCTCACTATTTAATATTAGAGAATTACGTAGTGGGGCTGTATAAGGTGCCTGATGCGGGTTAATCTTTTTGGAGATGGTAAAGGTGCAGTTGAATACATTTCACATATGGGTTCGGATTTGTCAGTTGTTAATGCAGCAAGGGTCTCTTTCGGGTCAGAAAAAGAAGAAATAGACGAAAAGGACGTTAAGCTCATAAAATATCTTATGAAGCATAATCATAGTTCCCCTTTTGAACACTGTACTATCACTTTCAGGTTTACAGTGCCTCTTTTCATACGCAGTCAGCATCACAGGCATCGCACATGGGCTTACAATGAGATATCTCGTCGCTACACTTCAGTAGACCTTGAATTTTACGCGCCTGACGAATTCAGGACGCAACATAAGAGCAACCGCCAGGCCAGTACTGATGATCTGGTTAATCCTGTCTTGAACTCCTCCTACATGGCTATCGGGTTCGAGAACGCAGCAACTGCTGTTAAAATGCATCACACCAGAAGTCTGTCACTGTACAAAGCCCTTGTAGACTCTGGTGTTTGCAGGGAGCAGGCAAGGGGAGTGTTGCCGCAAAATCTCTATACACAGTATTACGGGACAGTTAACCTGCACAATCTCTTAAAGTTTATTTCACTTCGAAGTCACGAAGGCGCGCAATGGGAAATACAACAGGTCGCCGCGGCATGTCTGTCCATTGTAAAAGATAAGTTTCCAGAATCAGTGTCTGCCTATAAAGAGTATAAGATGGAGAAACGATGAATACTCTACTTTTATCATTGTGTGTTGTTATGCCATCGGTATTACCCATGTCCAGTTATCAAACAGAGAACATCTGCCTCTATGAGAAGACAATTTTAAAAGCTGCTAGTACACACAGCGTTGACCCTTACCTGCTAGCTTCTCTAATTTATGTTGAAAGCGCTTTTCACCCCGAAGTTGTTTCTGAAGCAGGAGCATGCGGCTTGACGCAGGTAGTTCCTAGGTGGACAGGGTCTAAAGAAACAGGAGGAAAGAGATATACCTGCGCCCAACTGAAAGACCCAGTCGTCTCGATAAATGTTGGGGCCCAAATTTTATCTTATGTTACTTCAAAATATAGCAAAGGAAATATAGATAAAGGATTGTGTTATTATAACGCAGGTACAAAATGCATAACAAAGAAAGGTTTTTACAAGAGATTATATTATGTTAAAAAAGTTAGACAAATTTGGTCAAAGATTACAGACGAATGCTAGGGAGAACGATTTCATGAGAATGATTGCAATTTTGCTGCTATTGACAGCTTGCACAGATGTTGTGCCCAATCACGTGGATGAAGGGGTTAGGATCACCTCGCTAGACTCATCACTAAGTGATGTATATATATTGGATTGGTCACCACCCCCTCCTCCGGAACCTGAACGGACAAGAGAAGAGCGGTGTGCTCAGACACCAATACAAGAAACGCAAGCGTACTGTCAATGTTATCCGCAGTGTTGTGACACTCAGAGATGGTATTGCCCACCCAACCCTCAGCAGACGATTGATGTAATGCAGGTGGTGGTTGAAGTTTGTGACGAAAACAAGACCCCTTGTGTTTATGGTGCAGACCCTAATTGTCCACCACCGGAGATTATCTCCCAGAGTGAGTGCTACACTCAGTGGGAATGCCCCCCAGGCACCAGTGGAGAATTTATCAGATGGTTCGAATGTCAACTTGAGGATGGAACCATCGGAAGACAACAAATCATTTGCGATAAAGGGAGTTTGACTCATTTGCCATGCCGCCCATGTGATGACGAAGTCTGCGACTCCGAAGACAATGATTGTGACAGTTTGATTGATGAAGGTTTTTTTCCTTGCGAAGGGCCCTGCGGACCAGGGATTGGAGTTTGTATAGATGGAGAAGTTCAACAGTGTAATGCTGCCTCCCCCGGAGAAGAGCGCTGTAATTTTGAGGATGACGACTGCGATGGCCTCGTTGACGAAGGCCAGAGAAACGCATGCGACGAGTGCGGAGCTTTACAGCCTGATGTTTGTGATGGCGTGGACAATGATTGTGACAATAGTACAGATGAGGAGTTGATTAGAGAATGTGAAACCGCATGCGGCCGCGGCCTAGAGACGTGCAACGATGGAAACTGGATATCTTGCACTGCGCGCCAACCGGTTGCTGAAGAGTGTGATGGAGAGGATAATGACTGCGACGCAAGAATAGATGAAGGCTTAGACTGTCTTTGTACGATACAGGACGTTGGGAATCTTATGCCCTGCGCAGAGCCTCCATTAATATGCGGACAAGGCTTCAAGACTTGTGAGTGCGTAGATGTAGAATGTACAGAAATGAGAGTTACAGACTGCGCTGCCTTATGTACATATCTTCCAATGCCACAGCCTCCAGCTTGCGATCCTAACATAGGTATGGCACTGGAGCAGGAAGAGTGCAACAACTTTGATGAAGATTGTGACCAGAACATAGACGAAAATCTAACCCAGGCCTGTTATACTGGAGATCCTGACACTTTATTCGTGGGTGTTTGTATTCCAGGCGAAGTTTATTGCGACAGGGGTGTATGGGGCAGTGACAGAGATGGAATATTCGAACCGGAGCTTTGTCTAGGCGAAGTCACTCCACAGGAAGAGATCTGCAACGGCGCTGATGATGACTGCGACGGAGTGGTGGATTATGGAGAAGAAATTAGAGAGACAGACATACTATTCGTTGTTGATTGGTCCGGATCAATGGACCAGGAGATTGAGGCTGTAAAAATCGCTTTAAATCGATTTGCTACACACTTCTCCGCGGAGGAACCCTTACAATGGGGTCTGATAATCGCTCCCAAAGAATTCGAAGAAGATGGTGATGAATATCTAGTAAAAGTTTCAGATATAGCACCATTTGAACAATTTCTTGCAGAGTTTGCTGCCCTTGGCAACAGGGGCATGGATACCGGCAGTGAGATGCTTCTTGATGCTGTATATCTCGCAGTTCAAAATATTTCTGGAGCAGCTAATGTAGATATTGCAAGTACGACATGGTGGAGAAATACTGGGTCTAGACCTGAAAAGGAAAATTTCGTTATAAATTGGAGGCCAACTTCGGAGAGGATTATAATTGTATTCAGTGATGAAATTGAACAATCTTATCTAAGAGATGCAAATGACCCCGAAGGCCCGGGCCGACCAATTACCAAAGAAATTGTAGAAGATGCAGTTCGTGCTGGCATAAGCTTAAAGGTCTACGCTTTTTCTACGGGTGGATTTGCAAATGGCCGCCCGGATTTCTGGACAGACATATCCCTTGCAGCCGGAGGAACAAACTTTGATTTGACGTCAAACGCTGTCAGCATGTATAATGATCTAATGTCAATTATCGACGAGGCATGCCTGCCACGCGGTGGACCTCAAGCTTCTCGCGTTAAGGGGAATAGTTATTCTATGGCTAGTCACAAAAAAGTTAACTATGATTACGTCAACGGATTATGTTATTAAATCGCTTAGTGATTGGTAGCTGCATTGAATCATTAACATATGCTTTTTTGAACGGTTATTATTTTCTGCCCACATCACCATCCGGCCCGCTGTTTTTCGAAGATTTACGCTTTCGATTTTTGGCCAGCACTCGAAAAGACTATACATGGAGTAGGCTCCAAACGTGCCTAGCGTTGAGAGGTTTGTTGTTAAATTATGAAGACTATTCCACGATAAGAATTAGAGATAACCAAATAAAGATCTCATCCCCCGCGGGATTAGTCAAATATGAGTTCGGCTCTTGCGACATTTTTGACCCAACAGGTATTGACCTGGAGAATGAGATTGTCAAACCCTCACCCTCGGTGTTCACAGTTTACGATGATTTCGAACTATCGAATCTAGGAGGTAAGCACATCTTTCTAGAACCTAAAATCTCCGACGAAAAACTGACAAAAGAAATACACTATTACACTTCCGAACGTGTTGATGGAGCACATTATGTCACAGATTGCGTATCAAAATCCATATTGACAAGAGAACAATTGAACGACTTTGAGTATTCAGACTCCATGGCACGTTTCGCAATAGAAAGGCACTTGACTTCTATAGGGATCTATGGTAACTTTATGGAGTACTACAAGAATGGCAGCCCGAAATATCGAAAACCCAAAGTTGTACATCGCTCAAGAACAGTAAGAGAGAAAGTCATGAACAAGTTTAGAGATTCAGAAAGGGTTAAATTTTTGAAATTAGAGTTAGAGAGTATTTTTCATGAATCCAGCACCTCAAGGTCGTAACATCGCAGGCATCATTCCTCTTTCGGGATGGAAAAGCACTTTTGATTTTCCATGGCCGGATTATCTTCAGCCACTCAGAGAGGGTTTTTTAGCTCTGGACCGTTCTGTTTATGAGTGTGCCTATGCGGGTTGTGATAGTATTTGGATAGTTTGCAATGACGACGTGGCACCCCTAATTAAGAGCAGAATAGGGGACTACGTAATGTCACCTCGATACTTTGAGGAGAAAGATTTTGTCAAGAGAAAAGACTATCACGAGAAATGGATCCCAATATATTACACCCCCATTGCCCAGAAAGACAGAGACAGGAGAGACTCCTTGGGATGGTCTATTCTACATGGATCGTTGACGTCTTTTATGATTTCGGATAAAATGAGTCGATGGGTTACACCGACAAAATACTTTGTCTCTTTTCCTTACGGAATTTATCACCCGGGCTTTATAAGAAACCATAGGGATGCCATCCGAGGTCCAGATTCGTTCTTTTTGTCGCACATGGGAAAAACGGTTAGGGATAATAAGTACTTGGCGTTTACATTCTTCCCGGAGGATTGGCCCAAATTTAAGTGGAACATTAAAGAACAATGCACCGGAGGAGACAGATCTATCCCGTTTCAAGAAAGATGGTCAAGTAAGAATTTTTCTCTTGACAAAATCTTCTCACTTGATGTAATATCAATGGACAAGGTTAATGAAGTAGAAGAATATTACGACCTCGCCTCGTGGGAATCCCTGAAATCATATTATGCATCCAGCCTAAAGATTCCACGTCCCACAAGAGGGTTCATGAAACCATATATATTCAACAAGGAGATAGAAAGTGACTTATAAAATCGAAGACGCGTACAATACAATGTCATCATTAGCAAAGGAAGACGTCGGCTTTCCTGACAATTTTTTTAACTTGACAAGAGAGCAAGAAAGGTTTATAATGAGTTTATACTTTACTGATAGGGCTTCCATAAGAAGGGAACTCCTGCAAACAATCGAAGAAATGAAAGAAACTATTAATGACATCTAGAACAGAAAGCAGCCTACCATTTGTTGGGTTGCACGCTCACTCCGTTGCTGGCTCCCCTTTTGATGCATTGGGCTACCCGCAGGAACATATGGACTTCGCCTACGAAAATGGCATGAACGCGTTGGCGCTGACAGATCACGGAAATGCCAACGGCTTAGCATATCAAGTATTGCATGCCAAAAAAATGTTAAAAGAAGGAAAGGATTTCAAGCCAATTTTTGGTTGTGAGGCTTATTTTATTCCTTCCGTGGCGAAGTGGAAGGAAGAATATGAAGCTATCAGAACTGCAGCAAAGAAGAAGTCTGAATATGAAGCGGACAATTCCGGAACTACAGTGGAGGATGAGTCGTCCTCAAAAAAGAAAATCAAATCGACCCTCAACAAAAGAAGGCACTTGATCCTGTTGGCAATGAATCAGACCGGTCTGCAGAACATCTTTAAAATGATTTCACAATCATACAGTGGGGACAATTTTTACCGATACCCACGAGTCGACTATGCGATGCTCAAGAAGCATGGTGAGGGAGTGATCGCAGCGTCAGCATGTCTAGGAGGCGTGTACGCTGGTAATTATTGGGAAAATAGGGACACTGGCCCAGATGCCATTCTGGGAGCCATGCGAAAAACCACACAAAAGATGCAGTCCATTTTCGGAGACAGGTGGTATGGCGAGCTTCAATGGAACAACGTGCCAGAACAACACGACCTAAACCGGTATATTATTCAGATGCATCAAGAATTTGGAATCGAGCTTATTTCGACCGCTGATTCACATTATTACAACGCAGATGTTTGGAAAGATCGAGAATTATATAAACGTCTAGGTTGGCTCGGCAAGGGAAGGCCCGACTATTTATCGGAAGAGCTTCCTTTGTCCGTTGAGGAAGTGGGGTACGAACTCTACCCAAAGAACGGAGACCAAATGTGGGAGTCCTACCTTAAGTATTCTAAGGAGTGCGGAGTAGAATATGACGACAAGATCGTAAAAGACTCTATAACTAGAACTCATCAGATCGCTCACGAGAGGATTGAGAGTTTCTTACCAGATAACACTGTACGACTGCCTGATTTCGTTGTGCCCGAGGGATCGACAGCTGGCCAAACACTCGCAGCACTTTGCGTAGAGGGGCTCAGAACACTCAAATTGCAGGATAACCAGGACTATGTTGACCGACTCAAACACGAGGTCAGCGTTATTGAAGAGAGAGGTTTTTCTAAGTATTTCCTGACTATGAAATCCATTGCAGATGTGGCTGTTGATAGGCAGTTGGTCGGCGCAGGTCGAGGTTCAGCAGCCGGATCACTCGTTGCTTACGTGCTGAACATCACTCAGGTTGACCCAATCAAGTATGGCCTTCAGTTCGAAAGGTTCTTGACAAAGGGCGGCGCAGGATATCCAGACATCGACTATGACGTGTCTGACCCAATGGTGCTCAAGGAAGTTCTTATTGACCAGTGGGGAGACAACTCGGTGGTCCCTATTACTAATTGGAACACACTTCAGTTGCGCTCGCTCATCAAGGACATCTCTAAGTTCTACGGTATCGAGTTCACGGAAGTAAATAACGTGACAAGCAAGATGGTTTACGAGGCAACACCTCGGGCCAAGGCAAAGCATGGCATTACGTCTGGCGTATATGCTCCCACGTTTGAGGAACTTATGGAGTTCTCGGAGTCCTTGCAGGCATTCCTAGAGAAGTATCCACACATCAAGACTCACATCGAGAAGTTGTACGGACAGACACGTTCAGCCTCTCGCCATGCCGGCGGTGTTGTCGTAGGTGAAAACCTAGACCAGTGGATGCCACTTATCAACTCAGGAGGAGTTCGACAAACACCTTGGTCCGAGGGGATGAATGTAAGGCACCTTGAGCCCATGGGTTTTATCAAGTTTGATATCCTGGGCCTTGCTTCTCTTCGTATGTTGGAAGGTGCTATCGAGCGCATCCTAAAGCGACATCACGGAATGGAGAACCCTACGTTTGCGGACATTAAAGACTTCTACGATAAGAATTTACACCCAGAAAAGATTGACCTGGATGACAAGGAAGTGTGGCGAAACATCTTCCACAAAGGCAAGTGGGCTGGCATTTTCCAGTTCACAGAGACAGGAGCCCAATCGTTCTGTAAGAATGCGAAGCCAGACAACATCATTGATTTGTCGGCTATCACCTCTATCTACCGACCAGGGCCATTAGGTGCCGGAGTAGATAGGAAGTACATCGGCGCGAAACTACACCCAGAGGATGTGGAGTACGCCAATAAGTATGTGAGAGAAGTAACAGAGGAAACATACGGGTTCCTTATTTTTCAGGAACAGATTGCTATGCTGGCTCACAAGCTGGGCAAGGATTTGTCTCTAGATGAAGGCAACAAGCTCAGAAAACTTCTCACTAAGAAAGGTACTGGTGAAGTCCAGGCCCAGAAGGATAAAATCTTCGACAAGTTCAAGCGCGGATGCTTGGAGAAAGGGATGAAAGAATATGAAGCGAGAGAACTTTGGGAAACTTTTGAATACTTTTCTGGCTATGGTTTCAATAAGTCTCACGCTGTTTCCTATTGCGTGCTGTCTTATCAGTGTGCTTATTTGCTTAACTATTATCCTGCGGAGTGGCTTGCTGCCTTTCTAGACAAGGAGCCTGAGACAAGAAAAGAAAGAGCAATCGCAACGGCTAAATCTTTGGGGTACAATGTTGAACCTTTGAATGTTAACACATCCGGAGTGAACTGGGAAATCAGCGAAGATGGAAAGACGCTTATTCAGCCTTTATCGTCTATCAAGGGGCTTGGTATAAAAGCCATTGAGCAGATTATAGAACACAGGCCGTTTAACACTGTTGAAGAATTCCTGTTTCATCCTGAGATAACATATTCCAAGCTTAATAAGAAATCCATTTCTGCATTATGTTTATCCCAGGCGCTCAGCGGTTTAATGGACGATAGGTTTTCAGGCATGAAACATTTCTTTTCAGCCATTGCAGAAGATCGCCCACGCAAGGAGAAAAAATTACTAGAGAATATAGAATTGTATGAGCCGGAAGGAGACTTCTCAGAAGAGGAGAAACTAGAATACCTAGTTAATTTGACTGGGGTGTTTCCGATCAACGCCGTGGTGACGCCAAGGGTTCGTCAAAAGTTAGATGAGCTTTACATACCCCCTATTTCAGAGTATGATCCAGAACTTGGCGTAACGTGGTTTATTCCTCGGGAATGCAAACTAAAGAAATCAAAGAACGGTAAGAATTTTTACGTAGTAAAGGTTATTGACGATAACAATGAGATGACTGTGATCAGGTGCTGGGGAGTGGATCCAGATAGGGACATTGTACACATCAACCGCCCATACATGGCAAGACTAAATTACAATCAGCAGTGGGGTTTCTCCACATTCAGCATGAGAAAGATGTTTAAACTATTAGCATGAGGAGGAGATAAATGAATAGTTACAAAATTAAGATACACAACAAAAGAGAAGACCTTTGGGAAGAGAGAGTGGTAGAGAAACTCTCATTCCCAGAGGCGGTAATGGAAGCTTACAACACACGCAGCAAGTTAGGTTATGCGTGGAAAATAGTCAGTATTTGCAAAAATGAAAAGGAGAGTGAAAATGTCTAGACTAACAGGGTTATGTGCCAGGATGACTGTCGACCATTACAGGGAGACTTTAATAAACAAGGGGTACAAATTTTTTGAGAAGGGGGACTACAATCTCAACATTATCGGAGTCAGAAATGATTCTGGAAGTGCTAGCAAGTTCGACGACTTGATTAGCGTCTTCTATAAAATCGATGGAGAGTGGGTAGTAGACACCTACCCTGCTACCACAGAACCAGGAACAAGAATCTTAAACAGGCCGATTAACAACAAGGGTACTGCCATCTTGGTGCCGGACCAGTATCGCTCAACTTACAAAATCGACATCCATGGAGGAAAGAGGAAGTATACTGCATTGTGCCAGCGCGCCGGAAAAGTCAAGGTCTGGCGAGATGATAACCGCGACTCGACACCGGATTACGTCGGACCCGAAGACGAAGGTATGTACGGAATCAACATCCACAGGCAGTTTGGTTCCGACGAGAGAGAATACACAGGAGGGGTCTCCGCAGGCTGTCAGGTTTTTCAAAGTTCTGTAGATTTCTATGAATTCATGCACACTTGTAACATCTCTGCGGACAAGTGGAGCAACAAATTTACCTACACTCTTATTGAAGAGAGAGATTTAAAAGCTAAGGGGGTTGATTATGACATCGTCTGATAAAGTAAAAGTTTTCCGCACTCGTCCAACCGCGAAATTACCACACAGAGCGCACTCAACAGATGCAGGTATGGATTTTTTCTTTGCACCGCGCGAAGGCGTCACAGCCAGAATCAAGCCAGGTCAAAGTGTCTTGCTTGAGACTGGAATCAAGATGCAGGTACCATCCGGATGCATGCTTCAGATTATGAATAAGTCAGGCATCGCAAGTAAGAAGCATTTGATTACAGGCGCCTGTGTTGTCGACGAGGGTTACGACGGAGAGATTTTTGTCAATTTGCACAACATAGGAACCGGAGTCGAGTATATCGAATTAGGTCAAAAAATCGCCCAGGGAGTTTTTGTGAGAATTGAAAAGCCCAATTTGAATCTTATAGAAGAGGACAGTGTCTATGGTTCCGAAACCGAGAGAGGCACCGGCGCTTTAGGGTCAACGGGGGATAGGTGATGAGTTTCGCAAGAAAACTTAAGAGAAAGCAGATGTTACAACATCGAAAAGAATTTATGAAAGCTTTCAAGTCCAGTATGAGAGAGTTCAAGATGCAGGTAAAATGTAGCGCCTGTGATCGTCCTCCGTCACCGGGAGAGAATATTGACAACTGGCATATAAATAAAGAGTCAGAAAACATTGACTTAGTGTGCACTGAATGTTATAATGATGAAAGTGGACAGGAAAAGGAAATGACAGATGAAGATTAGAGAATCAGTGTGTTTTGATGACGTCTTGCTTGAACCTCAAAAGAGTACTATTCAAAGTAGGGACGAGGTTGACATAGGATCGTCAATAGGTAGTCACGATTTTAGACTTCCTGTCATCGCATCTCCAATGGATACTGTAACTGAGTCTGAAATGTCTCTTGCTATGGCCCGATCGGGAGGATTAGGTATTATACATAGGTACAATACGATACAAGAACAAGCAGAAATCGTTTCAGAAATCGCCTCTACTTATGAGGACCTAGGAGCAGCGCGCATTACCACTATCGCCGCCGCCATCGGCGCATCTTCGAATTTCATGGAGCGAGCCGCGACCTTGTATGGCGCCGGCGCAAGAATCTTATGCATCGACGTGGCCCATGGTCACCATTCTCTCGTCGAGAGAACTCTGAAAACTCTGAAGGATTCCTACGGCACCCGGCTGACTCTGATAGCAGGAAACGTTGCAACCGCAGAGGGATTCAACGATCTCTCTCGGTGGGGAGCTGATGCAATCAGGGTTGGAATCGGAGGGGGATCTATCTGTTCAACTAGAATTCAAACAGGGCACGGTATACCGACTCTGCAGTCGGTCCTGGACTGCAGAACAGTAGATTCAGATGCAAAAATCATCGCTGACGGAGGAATCAAGAACACTGGAGACATAGTTAAGGCTCTTGCCGCCGGTGCCGATTTCGTGATGCTTGGCTCGATGCTAGCAGGTACAAGAGAAACTCCAGGAATGGTCATAAACAACCAATATAAAGTATACAGAGGAATGGCAAGCCCAGAAGCTCAGATAGCTTGGAAGGGAAGCGCGCGCTCTTTGGAAGGCATCTCGACAACAATCCCACTAAAGGGGGATGTAGAGGATGTTTTGGATAAAATTTCTAGAAACATAAGGTCGGGCCTATCCTACACAGGCGCTCGCAATCTTTCAGAGTTAAGAGCGAAAGCTAGATTTCTTAAACAATCCCCATCCGGCCTAATGGAAAGCCGAACGCATATATTGACAAAATGATTGAAGATTTAAGAAAGGTGACGTTCACTTTTAAGTGCTACGAGAAGGAGTCAGCGGATCTTAAAATAAGATTAAGATACGATAAACTGCAACAAACAGAGTTTTTTGTTTCGGTCTTGAGAATGTACATAAATAACGACCCTTCAGTTTTAGATGTCGTAGAAAAAATAAAGAAAGAAAAAGGTAAAATGGGAAAAAACAAGATTAGACATGCCCAACGCGACTTGTCACGAGGAAGAGAAATTTTGAAAGATTTGGGAATCACAGAGTCGGACAAGAATAGTATTTTTGACATGATAGAATCAAGTGGGGTAGACGATGAGTAAATATGTTCTGCCTCCGTGTGCAAATAAATGTGTAAAATCTAAAAGCATTTGCAACAAAAAAGATTGCAGAATGTGGATAGACTACGGTGAAGATGTTAATTGTTCACTGGTTTCTATCTATACTAATGGTGCCATGACTTTGGAAGAGGTCGCAAAGAGAATGGATTTATCTTTCGTCAGGATTTCCCAGATAGAAAAACAAGCAATAAAGAAACTTTCAAAAAGGATAAAAATCTGACGTTTATGTCCTACTTAAACTATTTATAGTTGTATTATACCAATGGTCACCACTTTGAACAACAAGGAGATTATATAAAATGAGTGATAACAAGCTACTAAATGAAGGAACGATTCGAAGGTTCATGAAACTTGCGAACGTTGAAGCACTGACGGATAATTTCATCCAAGAAAACACAGAAGAAGAGACGGAAATCGTCCTCGAAGAAGAAGATCCAATGGAAGAAGATCCAATGGGAGAGGAGCCAATGGAAGAGGAGCCTGCCGAGATCGAGGACGACTCGGAGTTGGATGCCGACCCCGAGGCGGACATGGATGAACCAGCAGCAGCAGACATTAGCCTGACAGAAGAAGAGGCCCAACTCCTCATTGATCTGGGAGAAAGACTCAGAGAAGCAATGGGTTCCGAGCAAGAAGACGACGATCTCGGTCTAGAAGACGACGATCTCGATCTAGAAGATGAGCCCATGGACGATGAAGAGCCCATGGGTGAAGAAGGCCCTATGGGCGATGAGGAGCCAGGCTCAAGACTAGACACCGCCCTGTATGAAAATAAAGCCGCGATCATAGAAGAGGTCCTCAAGAGGGTCACTAAGAGAATCGTAGCAAAGAAGCTTAGCCGCGGCTAAGTAGTTGAAAGTGGAACCTCGTTGGTAACATATTAAGCCCCGCTCTAAAAAAGTGGGGCTTTTTATTTGCAAAGTTGGTAAAATAAAGTCTGGAAATTGATAACAAGTTCTGGTAAGATAAAGAAAAGATTCAAAAGAGAGAAACAAAATGATCGAAAGAGTAACTTCTCAACCTGAGAAGAAAAAACAAAAAGGCAAAAAAGACAAAACAAAGAAACTGGACGAGAACCAGATTGTCATAGTAAATAACATACAG
>Ga0115011_10001506_pt1 | contig 16749 bp, 19 predicted proteins | sample TroAtlMetagenome_2_FD_88705 | JGI IMG/M metagenome (GOLD analysis project Ga0115011, IMG submission 88705) | Marine eukaryotic phytoplankton communities from Atlantic Ocean - Tropical Atlantic ANT8 Metagenome | ecosystem: Environmental > Aquatic > Marine > Oceanic | place: Tropical Atlantic...
CCAACCTAAATAGTTTCGTTGCGTGTTGTGTGTTGTGTGTAACGCAAGCTTCTCGTCCCCCTTAAACGTGGGGGGCGAGGAGTTACAATATACTTACAACTATGAAAGCCATGACATTAACAGAGACTCTAGTAGTCCTGCTAATTACAATGGTGCTCTCTATGTGCGTTATCCAAGCCGCCTTCAAGGTATACGAAGTCATAAACGCTTGGAGAATTGACCAACACTACCAGCAAATAGTCCCACAACAGGGCCTACCAGATAGATATCTCTTAGAACCATGAGCATTAGGGGTCGTTACAACAAAGAACATAAAGTAAGAGACACTTCAGGTCTCTACATCAACAATCTGTCTTCTTCAGTAAACAAAGCGTGTGACGCTTGGTTAGAGAAAAAGGGACTCAAGGCCCCTAGCTGGAAAGAACAGATGAAATCTAAGCAGAAACCTAAATGAGAATCATTGATGTTTCTAAACACTGGGTGCACATACAGCGCATAAGCCGCTTAGCATTGATTAAAAGCCATCTAGAGGAGCTTAGAGCGCACCTTGAGGGCAATGAGACAGCTCTGGGGATACTTGGGGAACTAAAGGCCCTTTGTTTTAATAAGAAAATCTGAGGTGGTAACGCTATAGCGTGTCGCTCCGTGCACCCCCGTGCACCCCCGCTCCTCGCATAGGGCAAGCCTATGCTCGTCCCCCGACTGGCGCAGGGGCTCACAAAGGGCAAGCCTTTGTTCTCCCACTGCTGGGACGCGCAGAGCGCTCACCTAGCGAACGCAGGGAATGCACAAGTGGCAAGCACTTGCTGTTCCGCTGCTGGTCAGCGCTTGGTGCGCTGGGCTGCCCCGGGTGAGCCTTTGGGCGTCTTTGGATTTGTTGGCGTTTTTTGGTGCACCAAGTAATCTTGGCGGCTCGCGCCGCGTTGTCCCTGCGGGGCTGCTTCTTCCCCTCCCAACAACACCCAACATACACACAGGTGGTGTGTTATTTGTTGTATGTTTTATCTTATCAAAAGACTTGTCGTCCGCCTACGGAGACGCCGTCCGACTATCATCCGCTTCAAGTATGACAACAAGATATAGCCATCGCGAGCTACCTCACTCTCACTGTTCAAGAAAACGCTTCGCTTATTTTTTTCTTGAGCAGCTCCGTTCGGTAGCTTGCGGCTTGTATCTTTTTCAGTCGCTAGCACTACGCGCTAGCTTTGTGAAAAATCTACTATCATTCATCCCTCCTAGCCCGGTTCGGCGCGTTCCACGTAGAACACAGCGCCCACCCGCCCACCACCCACCGCAAAAAAAGACGATTAAAAGTTTATTTTTTGCTTTGAATTCATTTTAATTCAGATATATTCCAACCAATGCAAACACAAGCAGCAACACAACCGGCCGAGGGAATCACCTCGGGTGTCATCTTCAACGTGACCACAAATATCAACACCTCAACCGGACCGGCTTCTCTTTACAAGGCAGAATACGGAGACGAACAAATCGCGAAAATCTGGGACGATGAAACCAAGCCCAACCCATTCCTTTCTGGACTGTCCATCGGTGACACCGTGCGTTTCCACTACGAATTCAGGACCACGGAAAACGAGCACGGCCGCAAAGAAACGCGCTGCTTTTTCAATCCAATGAAGCCAAAGCCCGCCGCACAATGAGACACGCACCCACACAATTCCAATCTTCCCTAATCAATCGTAGGGCAGACGAGAGCAGATTCTCAAAGCGCAGAGCACAGCTCAACAAGCGCCTATTCTCTCAAGCTATGAAAGCCGTGCGAACTCGCAAGCTTCGCATGACACCGGGAGACCTTCTCGAGCACTGGGAGCAATGCACCCCCGACAGCGCGAGCAAAGATAACACCATACAACTTGATGATATGGGAACCGAATTCCAGACCCTAGCTCAAAGCCTAGGGGCGGAGGTTGTCAGCCTAGACAATCTCGAGGAATACGGAGACACCCACATTTCACAGGAAGAACAAGCAACCGCGCAGGAAAGGCTTCGCGCCCTCCTCGATTGGGAGCACGACGTTCACACCGTGACAAGTGAGCGCCACCTTCCCAATCATCTCGCACATGAGACAGACAAGGAAGACCCTGACGCGCACCTTGAACCGGAATTCACCGGGTTCTCTGGTATCGATTCAATCGGCGCAGCTCGCCCCGACGGTATCCCGAGAGAATGGAGAAAGGCATGGCGCTACCGCAAGAATCCCACCTACCGCGCCACAGGCTACCCGCTGCGGGATTGCGTAGGCTAACACAAGCAAACATACTATCATGCAAGCCGCTCCTCACCAGGGCGGCTTTCGTGCGTATATGCAAAAAAATTTTCCCTCGCTTCGCTCGGGGTCATCTTGGCGGCTAACGCCGCGCCAAAACCAATGCGACACTCCCGGCGTCACCAAGCTACACTCCCGGCGTCACCAAGCGACACTCCCGGCGAGCAAACCGACACTCCCGGCGTCACCACGCTACTATCATTGCCGATTGCGCCCAACTAAGTGTGTTTTGTTTGTTGTGTATTATGTATATAACATTAAGTCAGCTCTTAGAATTCCTTGTATATGAATGCGAACCAAACGACACATTCGACGTTTCACACGCACACGAATGACTAGCCGCTACATTCGCCAGCCGTGACGCTGGTCGCATAGGACTTGTAGCAGAGATGCGTAACTATCAAGACTTCGTGCCATCCGACCTACATCCATATGAAAAAGTAACGAAAGAATACGGAGACTTCTGCCTAGAATTCGACGACAAAGTCAATGAATTGCACAAAAAATACACGCACATAAACGATGAGGGCTCACCTGACCTAGAACCAGACGGTTCACCTAGTCATGTAGTAAAACATCAACCCATTCTCACCCAAAAACAACTAATAGAATACATCAACATCCTAATAAAAGGTCGCAAGCCATCCTACGTAGCCACCCGTGCTGCGTTTGACTTCGAACAAAAAACATTCATCAACGATGACTACACCACAACCACCTAAAGGTCGTATGACCGCAGTAGACCGTATAGAGCTAGAGAAAAAAGCAACTCAAGTATGCACACTGCAACAAGCAGAACACCTCAGAAAAGAATACCTATCATATAGGCAAACAGGAATGAAAGACTGGAACAGATTCGTTCAAGAAACTACAATCCGTAACTCTCTCGTATAATTTCTATAACACATAGAACCATGGAAACAACACCACCACCAACACAAGCAATAACGCCTAGCCCTGTATCAGTCATGGGCGCTGGCGAAGAAATCCGCAACATCGAAGACCTCAAGAACTTCCATACTCCTGATGCCTCCGATGGTGACACAAATCGCAACTATCATTCGCACAACCAGCTTACGCCTCACTACGAGTTCGCCCAAGCAGTTGTCAAAGGTTGCTCGAACTTCAACATCGAAATCGACGACATCGCGTTCAAAGTTGACTCTGTCCAATCAACAGACGTTCCTTTACGTATCCCCGGCTTCCCAATGCTGCTAAACAAACGAAGAGCCAAAGTAGCCAATAGGTTCTTCCTTATTGCGCGTATCAAGAACAAAGAGCTACAGCTTGCTGACGATGTAGAAACTTACATCATCGCTCGCAATAGCCACGACAAGCGTCTTCCTATGGAACTTGCTATAGGTAACAAAGTTATTGTTTGTTCTAATCTAATGTTCGGTGGTGACATTCATGTCAAAGCCAAGAACAGCAGGTTCGGCTTCGACAAGTTCAACGAGCGTATGTTTGACCTACTATCAGAATACAAAGACAGCGTCAAAGAGCTGCGCTCAGACATCATCATGTTCAAGAACTGGCACATCGCACCAGAAATTGCTCATGCGTTCATTGGTCTCAACTCGTCTGACAATAACTTCGTGCAACCCGGTCGCACACACCGTGTCCACGATATGTTCAACCAACCAGAACATCCCGAAGGTTACAGAGACGACAACGGTAACGAACAGTATACGCTCTGGCGTCTGCTCAATGCATACACCTACGTCCACCGTGGTGAGCTTGCCATCGACAAAGAGACCAAAGAGCCATACGTAGATGGTCATTCCAAGTATGGTGACCGCACCAACGTCTGTCCGCTTCCGCTCAAGCGAGAATACACAGACAACTTGTGGCAAGCGCTCACGCATGACAATGCGCGTAACATAGGTCTCAACTGGGACAAACAACCTAGCGGTTACTCACCAACACGCAGATACATCACGCCGTAACATGGGATACTACGACAAAGACAGCGTAGAACAATTCTTTGATGAAAACGCAGTGGCGTCCAAAGCTCCAGCATCATTCTGGAAAAAAGCTATCCCCGCCGCTATCGAAATGGGCTTTGGTGTTAGTGAGTTTAACAATGACACTATCATCGTTGTTACTCCTCAAGGCGCACAAAAAGTCTACCAAGGATTCAAAGAACCGGTTTCGTCTGTCACGTTAGGTATTGTCCTGACGCACGCTATCCTATCGACAAGCTACCATTAACGAGGTCAAATGACCGTCAAAGCTCTAGAGGACCGCATCGGTTCTCTATCAAAGCCTAGCAAGATGCCGTGCCACGGGTATAGCCTACCAGCTTATGCCTGTAAGCGCGGCTCCTTGCTACGGCAAATTGACAACTCCGTTTGCTCAGGGTGCTACGCGCTTAAGAATCGTTACCTATTCGCCAACGTCCAAACAGCCCTCTACAAACGGCTAGACGCAGTCCTATCAAACGAGACTGAATGGGGAGAACTTATCACGCAGCTCATTAGCAAAAAGGAGAAGAGTGGATATTTCCGTTGGCACGACAGCGGAGATATTCAATCGTTAGACCACCTCAGTGCCATCAACAATGTTGCACTATCACTCCCAGATATTAAGTTCTGGTTACCTACTAGAGAAACCAAACTGTTATCACAGTGGTTAAAACGCCAAACTCTTGCTGACAACCTAAACATACGCATTTCAGCAAGCATGGTGGGACAAAAGCCATCGAATCCGATACAACTACGAACCAAAGCAACGCAATCAAGTGTCGGGTTCGATGGCGATTCCCTCAACTGTCCAGCTCTACATCAAGGCAACTCATGCCAAGACTGTAGAGCTTGCTGGGACAAAAGTGTTCTAACGGTTAACTACGCGTTACACTAACTATGCATTGAAGAAACTATACTTCACACTACTAGCAAACCTTAAATACTTTATGTGGGCACTCATCATCTATGCCTTCACTAAAATATTCTTAAAGTTTCAATAAACCAAGGGTCTTAGCTCTCACACAGCTAAGGCCCCTTTTTTTTGCCCACACCCACACACCAACCCAACCACCCCCTATACTATCATCCCGATTGAGCCCGGTTACTCCAACCGCGCTTAAAACGTGTCTAATATCCGTTTGCTTTTAGACAGGTGAGATTGACGTAGGTATTTTTTCGACATATGTAACAAGGCGTGCAGCGTCTAACACAAACACAACTCAACGAAGATATGCTTACCTTGGGGGTGGGTAGGTATCGTTCTAAAGTAGAAAGCGCAAAGGGGCGCGAAGCGGAAATAGAAACAAAATACGGGCAAGCGCTAATGCGCAACGTGCTCCCCGCATACACTGAAAAGCTCAAGGAATGGCGGGACTCAGTTACTTCCTACGCCACACCCGCACGCTACCAAATCGACATTCAAACCATAAACCCCAAGGTTTTAGCGTTCATTGCTGTTAAATCCATAATCGACAGCATCACTAAAAAGCGCTCTTTAGCGCAGGTAGCTATTTTTTTAGGAGCGCGAGTAGAAGACGAGCTTCGTTGTCGGTTTTTATTAGAAACCAATGAGGAAAAGGGAAAAGGAATTCTTCTTGGCGCTAAAAAACGCAAAGGATTAAAAGCAAAGGTGCGCCATGTGCGCTCTTCAATGAAGCATGAAGCCAGTAAAGGTTTAATGCCAGAGTTCACCAAGTGGGGCACTAGAGATAAGCTGAATATGGGATTGAATGCGGTAGAACTATTTAGATACTGCACCGGTTTAATCGAATACGTCTATGTATTAGAACGCGCCGGGAGAAGGCCAACGCGCTTTGTGGCTCCCACTCAAGAACTCCTCGATTGGATTGAAAATTATAACGAGAACAGAGAACTGGTCGAACCGTTTTGGTTACCTAGTGTCGAAACGCCTGAGCCTTGGACAAGCGTATGGAAAGGCGGTTACCCGGACGATGAAAGACTACCTCCAATATCTTTTATCAAGAGCACTAATATGGATTACCTCCGCTCCATCACCGGAGCGCTTGAGGAACCCATGGAGGCCGTCAACCACATTCAGCAAACTCCTTGGGAAATTAACTCAAGAGTAAAGGATGTCATGGAGTGGGCGTGGGATAACAACGTCACCATAGGAGACATCCCCAACCGCAAAGACGAAGAGTTCCCTCCGGTTCCAAAAGACTTCAAGACAAACAAGGAAGCCAACACAAACTGGCGCAGGGCTGCTGCAAAAATCTACGACCTTAACCTGTCCACAAAGTCACGCCGGTTGTTAACCGCAAAGGTTCTTCACCTCGCTCAAAAGTTTGAGGGTAATCGTTTTTTCTTTCCTTCTAATGTTGATTGGAGAGGGCGCGTCTACAACATCCCTGCGTTTTTGAATGTGCAGAATGCGGACCCGTCCCGGGGTCTCTTGCAGTTCTACCGGGATGAAAAACTAAAGACCAAAGAAGACGCCGAGTGGCTCGCAATACACGGGGCAAATACCTACGGGTTTGACAAGGTTACGTTAGAGGAACGCGTGCAGTGGGCCTACGACTACGCCGACGAAGCTCATCTGATTGCGTCCGACCCAAAGGGGCATCTAACATGGAAGGACGCGGACAAACCTTGGCAGCACCTCGCGTGGTGTTTTGAGTGGGATGAGTTTGTTAAGAATGGCTCTGTTAAAAGTAAGTTACCTTGCGCTCAGGACGCCACTAACAACGGCTTGCAGCTACTAGCCTGTCTGACGAAGTGCGAAGAGACCGCTTACTCAACCAACGCCGCACCCACACCATACCCTCAAGACATCTATGCCGTCATTGCATCCCATGTTGAAGACAAACTGCGCAAGGACGCAGCGAACGGCAACTCTACCGCGAGCAAGTGGGTCGCCTTTGGTATCGACCGTAAGACTACAAAGAGACCCACTATGGTTTACCCATACGGAGGGACGTTCTATTCGTGTCGTGCGTATGTTGATGAGTGGTATCAGGACGCACTACGCAAAGAGCTACGCAACAACCCCTTCGGCGAGCAAGAAAGATACAAGGTTACAGGCTACCTCGCTAAGTATGTTTGGGAGGCTATCCATGAGGTGTTTGACCGGCCTACAAAGTGCATGAAATACTTACAAGAAGTAGCCAAGGTTTTGACCAGAGCGGGTAAGGATGTTGAGTGGATAACGCCCACAGGATTCCCTGTTCTTCAGCACTACACAAAGCAAGTCAGCAAGTCGGTATCGACCAAAATAGCTGGCGATGCAACGTGGGTAAACTTCCGCGACAGCACCGATGAGTTGAGTTTGGCAAGAGCCAAGCAAGGCATTTCTCCAAACTTTGTTCATAGCATTGACGCAAGCATTTTGACCAAGACGGTCATAGAGGCAAACGCCCAAGGAATATGGGACTTTTCGTGCATCCATGACTCGTTTGGAACCCACAGCAACAAGTCACAAACGCTTGCGAACGCCATCCGCAAAGCAGCCTCAGAGATTTTTGAGGTTGACTTGCTTGGGGAACTGGACAATTCCTTGCGGCACTTCAACCCCGAGTTGGAGTTCCCAGAGTTACCCGAGTATGGCACCTTTGACCCAACAACAGTCAAGCATAGTCGGTATCTCTTCAGTTAAGAAACACATAACAAAAACATAACAACACATAACATGAGCAAGAACGCTCCCCAACTAACAAGTCCTATTGGAACCGCAGTATACCCTAAACTCGTCCACCCAGACACAGCCTTTGATGACGCTGGCGTTTACAGTTGTAAGCTTCACGTAACGAAGGAAGAGTTTGAAGAGTTCAAGGCTAAGGTAGACCCACTGGTCGAAGCCGCTTACAAGGCCGAGTGCGAGAAGCAGGGCAAAGAGGTTCGCAAAGCTGCCTCCCAGCCTCTTCGTATCACCGACAACGGCGACTACGAAATCTACGCGAAGCAGAAGGCTAAGGTCATCACTCGTAACGGTGAGACCTTGGAGTTTAACATCCCACTCTTCGACAGCCAAGTTAAGCCCATCAAAGACGAACCGAGAATTGGCTCTGGTTCAAAGATAAGGATGAGTGTTACATTCAATCCTTGGTTCGTTTCCTCTCAAGGGTTCGGTTATACTTTGCGCTTGAGAGAGGCACAGGTGCTTGAGCTTGTTGAATACTCCAGCGGCGCTAAGTCCGCCGGGTTTTCGGCTGAAGCTGACGGCTACACAACCAGTGGTGAATCCTTCTCTGAAGTCCTCAATGAAGGGGAAGAAAAAGTCGCACCGTTCTAAGGCTGGTTATCGTTCACGTTTCGAGGAGAGGGTAGCGAACAACTTAGAAAAGATGGGCGTTGCCTTCTCCTACGAGACTGAAAAGCTAACCTACACGGTCTTTAGAACCTACAAGCCTGACTTCATTCTTCCGAATGGTGTCATCGTAGAAGCTAAAGGCTACTTCACTTCAGCCGACCGCTCAAAGCATCTCAGAGTCCGCGAAGCGCATCCAGAGCTAGACATCCGCTTCTGTTTCCAGAACGCGAGCAACAAGCTCAACAAGTCCAGCAAGACAACCTATGCTGACTGGTGCGACAAGAAAGGGTTCCAGTGGTGCGAGAGGGTCATACCACTTACATGGGTTTCATAAAAACACACCAGCCATGCGAGGAATGTGGAAGCAGCGATGGTCTATCCATCAACGAAGACAGAAGCACAAAGTGTTTCGTCTGCGGCGTCTTCACTCCCGGCCATGGCGAACAAACACACACACAAGAAATGAGTATTACAACAGGGGACGTTCCCCAATTCCTACAGGGGGAGTTTATGCCAATCCCCTCACGCGGCATCCACAAAGATGTCTGTCAGCGGTATGACTACCGCATTGGTTCCCACCAAGGGAAAGCCTGTCACATAGCTACGTATCGCAACCCGGACAGGAGCATCGTTGCTCAGAAGGTTCGCTACGAAGGTAAGGACTTCACCTCCATTGGAAGCCCCGGATACTTCTGGGGTCAGCACCTATGGCCTAACGGCGGAAAGCGCCTGACGGTTACCGAAGGAGAGATTGACTGCCTTACCGTAGCCCAAGTCGTGGGCGAGGGTAAGTGGCCGGTTGTTAGTTTGCCTAGCGGCGCACAGTCAGCTAAGAGCGTCTTCAAGAAGCAGCTCAAGTGGCTCGATAAGTTTGAGGAGATTGTCATCATGTTTGACAACGATGACTCAGGCAACAAAGCCGCTGAGCAATGCAGTCACATCCTACCTGCCGGTAAGTGTAAGATTGCTAGGCTGACGCTTAAAGACCCCAACGAGATGCTGACCGAAGGGCGCAGCCGGGAACTCATCGACGCCTACTGGCAAGCCAAGGTTTGGAGGCCCGATACTATCATGGAGGGTGCCGAGCTTTTTGACCGCTTAACTACCACCAAGGTAAACGACAGCGTTTCCTACCCGTGGGAAGGCCTCAATGAAAAGACACACGGGCTGCGCTTAGGTGAGATTGTTACCATCTGTGCTGGCTCCGGTATCGGTAAGAGTGCTGTGACCAAGGAGATAGCGCACCACCTCATCAGAAACACCTACCGAAAGATTGGTTACATCGCCTTGGAGGAATCCATTGAGCGCACAGCAAACTCCATCATCGGCTTGGAGATGAACAAGCTTCTTCACCTTGAGCCAATCAAGGTTGACGAAGACTACAAGACCGCCTTCAACGAGACAGTAGGTAACGGGCGTATGTTCTTCTACGACCACTGGGGGAGCCTTGAGTCCGACAACCTGCTCAACCACATCCGCTACATGGCAAAGGCACTGGGAGTGGAATATATCGTGCTCGACCACCTGTCTATCGTGGTCAGCGGCATGGACAGCGGCGACGAGCGCAGGATGATTGACAATACCATGACAAAGCTGCGGGGACTCGTTGAAGAGTGCAAGCTAGGCTTGATACTGGTCAGTCACCTTAAGCGCCCGGACGGACGAGGACATGAGAACGGAGCAGAGACCACACTGGCGCAGCTACGAGGCAGCGCTGCTATTGCTCAGTTGTCCGACTGTGTTGTTGGTCTTGAGCGCGACCAGCAAGACGCCGAAGCACGCCATCTAACAAACGTGCGCGTCTTGAAGAACCGCTTTAGCGGGGACACTGGGCTGGCAACAACACTTCGTTATAGTCAAACTACCGGGAGACTGGTAGAAGAGGAAATCACACAACCAACACCAGACACCAACGATGCCCAACCCTCACCCTTCTAACATATGGAATTCAATAGCGACTTTCGCTATGACCTCAAAGTTGGCCAAGTTGCTGAACAGGCGCTCGCGGCGATTTTCGAGGGCAAGAAAGTTGAAGTTAAACGTGACCGGAAAGCGCGGCTTACTGGGAATATATTTGTCGAGTATGAATCCAGAGGTAAACCCTCGGGTATTTCAACCTCAGAAGCGGACTACTGGTGCTTCGTTGTCGAGGAGACCTTCATCCTTCTCACGGCCCAGCGCCTCAAGGAGATTGTTGAGACACTCAAGGGCACTGACAAGGAGCGCACAGGCGGCGACAACAACACCTCGTGTGGCGTCTTAATCCGCATCTCTGACATACTTACAACACACAACAAATGAAGAGACTTATTGTCGATATTGAGACAAACGCCATCAAAGACTGGGAGCGCCTGACTGACCTTCACACCATCCATTGCATCTCGATAATGGATATGAAGACGGAGAAGGTGTATTCCTACAATAGCCAGACCAAAGGGGCTATTGAGAGGGCGTTGGAAATCCTTGGCTCTGCTGACACAATCATTGGGCACAACTCTATTGGGTTTGATTGGCCCGCCTTGTTGAAGTGGAGCAACAACTCCGAAGCCCTGACTATTGACCAGCCGTTTGTAGCGGACACCAAGGTCATGGCTGCGTGCATCCACCCGGACCTGAAGAACGACGACTTCAAGAGAGAGGACTTCCCAAAGAACCTCTACGGGAGTCACAGCTTAAAGGCTTGGGGGATACGCTTGGGTATCCACAAGGATGCCCATGGTGCCACCGAAGACTGGACGGAATGGAGTCAGGAGATGCAGGATTACTGCGAGCAGGATGTTCGTGTAACCCACTCCCTGTTCCAAAACCTGATGGGCTTTGTGCCTAGTAAGCAGATGCTCCTTATCGAGCATGAGTTTGCCAGCGCTATTCGCGTGCAGGTCGATAACGGATTCCCCTTTGACGAGGACAAAGCCAGAGAGCTTGCCTCTACCCTGATGAAGAGACGGGTGGACCTTGAGGCAGAGCTACAGGAGCTGTTCGAGCCAAAGGTAATCCCTACCAAGTCTCCCATATGGAAGACCCCAGATGGTAACACATGGAAGACGAAGAAGAGCGCGGTAGAGGCGGGCAACAAGCCGGGTGACGTGTTCAAGGATGGATACAAAACCAAATCAATACCCTTCAATCCGGGGAGCCGTGACCAGATTGCTGAAAGGCTTATGGCTGATGGATGGAAGCCCAAGGCTTACGAGGGCAAGCGCCCTGAGATAAACGAGGTAGTCCTGAAGGAGATAGGCACCCCGGCTGCTGACAAGCTGCTGGAATACCTCCTCGTCCAGAAGCGTCTAGGCGCACTGGCTGAAGGAAAGAACGCTTGGATGGGAATGGTCAAGGGCGGGCGCATCCACGGTAATGTCAACACCCACGGCACCTACTCTGGACGTTGCTCACACTCTAGGCCAAACCTAGCACAAGTCCCGGCTACCCGTGCTCCCTACGGGGGCGAGTGCAGGGAGTTGTTCACCGCCCCAAAGGGTAAGGTTCTTGTCGGGGCGGACGCCTCGGGCATCGAGCTGCGCGTGTTGGCTCACTACCTAGCCCAGTGGGACAACGGTGAGTATGCTAAGACCATAGTCGAGGGAGACATACACACCGCTAACCAAGAGGCAGCGGGGCTAAGCACACGCGACGAGAGTAAAAAGTTCATCTATATGTGGTTGTATGGTGCTGGGAATAAGGCACTTGGAGAGATTGTAGACGGAGGAGAACGAGAAGGAAGAGCACTCAAAGAGCAGTTCCTTCGCAAGATACCCGCCGTTCGCAACCTGATGACTACGGTAGAGTCCAAGGTCACTACGAGCGGAACCTTGAAGGGACTGGACGGTAGAATCCTACCTGCTCGCAAGGCGTTCTCCGCGCTTAACCTCCTGTGCCAGTCAGCGGCTGCGGTGATTATGAAGCAAGCACTTATAGAGTTTACCAAGGGGGCAAGCTTCCTGCACGGAGGTAAGCCCCTCTACGAGATGCACGCCAACGTCCACGACGAGGTCCAGTTCTCCTGTGACCAGTCTCACGCTGTAGAGCTTGGTCAGTTGTTTGTTAATAGCATTAAGAAAGCCGGGGAGACTCTGGGTGTTCGTTGTCCTTTGGACGGAGAATACAGCATCGGAGCTAACTGGAAAGAAACACACTAATGAGCACACTAATAGTAGATGGCGATATGCTCGCCTACAGAGCGGCCTTTGCCAGCGAGTATGAAACCAAGTGGGACGACGACCACTGGACCCTGATGTCCTCAGAGACAGAGATGAAGGCGGAAGTAGAGAGGTTCTTTGAGAACCTTAGCAAGACGCTGCGGTCTGATGACATCCTGCCAGTCTTCTCTCCCCGAGAGAACTTCCGGTTAGACTTGTTTCCCGCTTACAAAGCCAACCGCAAAGACAAACGCAAGCCTCTAGGGCTACGCTGGCTAGTCCAGTGGATACAAAGTGAATACAACGGTATCATGGCAGAGAACATGGAAGCCGATGACCTCATTGGTATCCTGTGCACCCGGAACCCTACCAAGACGGTAGCTGTGTCCGGGGACAAGGACTTCGGCACCCTGCCTGTCGCTTGGTATAACCCTCTGAAGGACGTTAAACAGATGACCAACCCAAAGGAGGCGGCTAACTTCCACCTTATCCAGACACTGGCAGGAGATTCTACTGACGGGTATATGGGGGTCAAAGGAATCGGTGTGGTTACCGCCAAGAAGCTCTTAGACAAGGACGGATACACATGGGACACCGTGGTCAAAGCCTACGAGAAGGTGGATATGACTGAAGAAGACGCCTTGCTAACCGCTAGGCTGGCCTACATCCTTCACGACAAAGACTACAACGAAGAGACAAAGGAGATAAAGCTATGGGAACCAAGATAAAGGGGACCGCTGAAGAGAGGAAACAAATCCCTATTTATAGGGGTTTTATTAAGTATTTCCCTGACGCCATCGTTGAGGTCGCTAAGCAGAGCGTCCAAGGGAATCTCCAGCATCACCCAGAGGCCGACATTTTTTGGGACAAGAGCAAGTCTACGGACGAGCTAGATGCCCTTATGCGCCACCTGATTGAAGAAGACTGGGCGGCAGTTGCGTGGAGAGCGCTTGCAAATCTCCAAAGAGAGTGCGATAAACACAAAAAAGAGTAGGTATATATGGAACAGGAAAACGTATTTCCTTTTGTTTCAGATGAACTTTTGAGAGCTTTGTCTGAAAGGTTCCCAAAGCAAGACTTTGGGCCTAGCGAATCTTTGCGTGAACTAGACTACCATTACGGACAGAGGTCTGTAATTCGTTTTCTAGAGAACAAAGCCGAAGAACAACGTGAAAACTCATTAACCTCAATCCTAGATACTTGATATGTGCTTTAGCGCCCCAGACCCTCCAGCCCCGCCTCCGACACCAAAACCGCCGCCACCACCAATGGAAAAGATTAAGAAGGTCGAGAGCCCCGCGAGGGACCAAAGAAAAATGTCGCGTAGGCGCGGAGGCCAACGGTCTTTAGTAATCAATCGAACCACCCCAAACACTGGCTCCAGAGGAGCTGGGGCAACTTATTAACCAGATGATAATTTACGGAAAAACAATTACGAACCCCGCGCAGGGGTCGAACACAGACATTGACTGGAACGGAGGAACTGGAATGTTTGCCGTCTCTGGTTCAAACTACCAAAGCTCAACAGTTAAACTTCAGCATAACATTGGAGGCACTTGGTTAGACATCGGTAACGATGCTACCTTCACCGCCAATGGAGCCACTCTGTTCACCACCTCGGCTAATAGCCTTCGGGTAGCAGTAGACGGCAGCGGAAGCACTCTGGCTGCTGTTGTAGAAGTGCAGCCTGTTTACGAAAACAAAGCTCTTTAATTTATGTCACGCGTAGACGCTAAAACAAACTCGTTAACCAAAGGATTAACGCAGAACCTATTCAAGATTCCGTTTACGCGTGACAAGAGTATCAAGTTCGACGGTTCGGACGACAGTATAGCCACTAGCGCCGACAGAACGCTGGCAACGAAGACCTACAGCTTCTGGGCAAAGTCCACCGCTACGGGGAAGAACGCTATTTTTGACCACGGGGATTACAACATCGGCGGGTTTCTTTTTAACTACTCATACGGGAAACCGCTTTTGTATTTAGAGAACAATTGCTTTCGCTACTGGAGCGATATTTCATCGCAAGACGATGGCAACTGGCACCACTACTTGCTTTTGTTAAGCGCAACCATTAGCAACTCCAAGCTGTTTTGCGATGGCGTGGAACAAACGGTGCATTCCACCACTAGCTCAGGAACGGCTTCAAGTTACACCACTGGACTGCGACTCGGCCGCGCAGGGTCATCTGATTTTTTCACCGGCAACCTTGATGAGTTCGCTGTCTTTGATGGGGACCAATCATCCCTAGCCAACGAACTATATAACAACGGACAACCGACAGACCTCAGTAGTTACTCCACGCTCGACCACTGGTTCCGCATGGGGGAAGGCAAGCTGGGGACTAAGAGTGACGGGGACGACAACCTTCTGTTGGACCAAGGACCGAATGGTGTAATGGGGAGTGAGCTGGTGACAAATGGGAACTTTGGTTCTGATGCGAGCACTTGGAATGATTGGGACAACCTTACCAACTCAAGCGGCGCGACTCAGTCGGGAGACAAGGGAATTTTGAATAGCAACGTGGGAGCCATTGATGCGCGACAAGACGTTTCTGTTACAGCAGGACGAACCTACGAAATCAGTGCGACCGTGCAAAAAGAAGTCGCTGCGACCTACGTCAGAATCCTGCTTTCTGATGGTAACAATTACTCCTATGCCTTCGGGAACCTTAACCCCGGAACCACTACTGACGAGGTCACGCTTAAAAAATTCGTCACGCCAACTCAGAGCGTCATCAGGTTGTATATTTACATTACCTCCTCAAATCCCGGTTTAAACTACTTTGACAACATTAGCGTCCGAGAGGTCCAGAACGCGGGCACCATCAGTGGCGCACTGATAAAAGACGAGAGCACTGCCGAAAGCGTCCCCAAGAAGACCCAGAATCTGCCCAGCGCAGGGAGCTTGAAGAGCCTGTCTTTTGATGGGACGGATGATTATGTGGATTGCGGGACAGGACTCGGAGACGCGTTGGGGGACAACTACGCAGGTAGTCTAACCGTATCGCTTTGGTTTAAAGCAGACACAACGAGCGGAAACGATGGGCTGTTCAATGTTGGCACCTTTTCCAGCTCACTAGGAGAGGTCCAAATTAGCGTTCAAAACAATAAGATTTACTACACGCTCAGTAATAACGCATTCGTTAGATACTTCTCATTCACAGATACAGACAACTGGAACCATATTGTTGTCGTTTACGCTGCTGGTGACACGACAAGCAGCACAGTCTATATGAACGGGAGTGAGCAAGCTACAACCGTATCAGGCTCTTTGCCTTCAGCCGCAAATTTAGACTTTGATGGTCTTAAAACAATTATTGGTGGTTATCACAGCTCCCCCTATTTGTTCCATGGCAGCATTGATGAAGTAGCAGTTTGGAATGCCGCACTCGATGGGGACGCCATTCGCGCCCTCTACAACGCAGGGCAACCTACGCCTGTCACCACAAAGACGGGGGCCTACGATATCTACAGGGATAATTTGAAGGCTTACTACAAGATGGGGGACGCATCGGACCCTGCGGCAGATGGGACAGATAGCTTTCTCTTTGACCAAACGAGTCCGGGACTGGGTTCAGAGTTAAGTACCAATGGGGACTTTGAGACTGGAGACTTAACTGGTTGGACCGTAAACAATACTGGGGGGCAAACTGTAGAAGTCGCAAAGAATAGCTTAGGCTCCAACGCGCTGCATATTGTTAGTGATGGGACATTTGCTGAGGCGACTCAGACAGTAACTTCATTAGCCGCCGGAACAGTTGCTCAACTTAGTTTTGATTTTGAAAATGTAAGAAGCGACGGAGGCCCGCAAACAGTCGTTAATGGAGTTATTACTAGTGTTACTTTTGCTCCGGGTTCGGGAACATATACACAATATTTTGTCGCAGATGGCAGTGACACTATTTCCTTTAAGAGAAACGGCGTGCCTGAATTTTTTATAGACAATGTGTCAGTCCGCGCTGTGAACGGACACACCGGCACCATATCGGGAGCCACAATCCAGACAGAGGCACCCAAGCAAATCTATGCGTTGCCTCCGGTGGCAAACACCAAGAGCCTGAACTTTGACGGGACTAATGACCACTTGATTACA
>Ga0115011_10001510_pt1 | contig 16736 bp, 18 predicted proteins | sample TroAtlMetagenome_2_FD_88705 | JGI IMG/M metagenome (GOLD analysis project Ga0115011, IMG submission 88705) | Marine eukaryotic phytoplankton communities from Atlantic Ocean - Tropical Atlantic ANT8 Metagenome | ecosystem: Environmental > Aquatic > Marine > Oceanic | place: Tropical Atlantic...
AGAGCTAAAGTTGCTAGCAATATGGAGAAAAACTCCATTCTTTTGCTCAGCTCGTCTCATATTGTTTCAAGGAATAATGATACTACATTTCCTTTTAGGCAAGACAGCAACTTTTATTACCTTACTGGTTTCAAAGAGCCTGATTCAGTCTTAATGCTTAAAAGTGATGGCAGCTCAACTATTTTTTGTAGACAAAAAAATCCTGATTTAGAGAAATGGGATGGTTTTATGTGGGGCTTCGATGAGGCCAAGAAACAGTTTAAATTTAATGAAGGCCACAATATATTCGATATCGATAAATTATTACCAGCGATGATTAGAGGCACGTCAGTTTTATATTCTTTAGTTGGCAAAGATAAAGATTTTGATACAAAAGTAATTAATTGGGTAAATTCAGCTAATGGTATGGAAAGACATCAGACCAATATTGATCTAAAGAATTTCTCAAATATTTTGGGACTTATGCGATTAATAAAAGAGCCTGAAGAGATATCTCTAATACGAAAATCTTGTGAAATTGCAGCTATTTCACATAAAAAAGTCATGAGTAAAGCCAAAGCTGGAATGACGGAATTTGATCTTGAAACAATGTATCTTAATGAATTCAAATTAAATGGTTCTAGAGAGCCTTCTTATACTCCAATAGTTGCAGGCGGCGCTAGAGCATGCATTCTTCACTATGTAGACAACAATCAAACAATAAATGATGGTGATTTGGTATTAGTAGATGCAGGATGTGAATTTGGACTATATGCATCTGATATTACACGAACTTATCCTATGAATGGAAAATTCTCTGAAGAGCAAAAAGCCATTTACGAAGTAGTTTTAGAAGCACATAATGCAGCATGTGATGCAATCAGAGTAGGCGAGTCATGTACAGACCCTCAGAAAGCATCAGAGAAGTCTTTATCACAAGGATTAAAAGACTTGGGCTTCTTAAATGAGAGTCTTGATGAGATCTTAGAGAAAGAGTTATATAAAGAATTTTATTATCACAAAATTGGTCATTGGTTAGGTTTAGATGTGCACGATGATTGCCCATATTCAATAAATGGAGAAGATATAAAATTTGAAGAAAATATGATCATGACAATTGAGCCTGGTATTTATGTTAATGAAACAGCACCGGTCGACGATAAATGGAAAGGTATAGGAATTAGAATTGAGAATGACATTCTTGCAACTAAAAATGGTTTTGAAAACCTAACACCACAAGTTCCAGTAGAAGTTGATGAGATTGAGCAATTGATGCAAGGCTAATGTCTAAAGAAGTTGTAATAGTTGGAGCTGGAGCGGTTGGCTGCTTAATTGCAAAAGTTCTAAAGAAACACAATATCCCATTTAAAATTTTAGAAAAGAGTCCAGAAGTAAGAAAAGATCCCAGAAGAACGATAGCTTTAACTAGAGATTCAATTAGATTCCTTAATTCATTAGAAAAAGAATTAGATTTAAATGCATGGGCAACACCAGTTGAAAAAATGCACCTTTATCAGAAATCTGATTTGAATTTAGTGCTTGAATCAAAAGAAGATGAGAAAGTTACCTCAATATGCCTACTAGATGATTTGCATGAAAAAATTTCTTCTGATTTAGAATCAAATATATTTTGGGATGAGGATATTGAGGACATTGAATTAGGCTCGAGAATCCAAGTAAAAACCCAAAAGAATAATTTTAATGCCGATCTTTTATTTGCAACTGATGGAATGAACTCAAATGTAAGAAAAATAATGCATTTTGATACCGAAGAATGGTTCTATGGTCAAAAAGCCTATGTAGCTGTAGTTAAAGCAGTCCACGAGAATATTGCAAAACAATATTTTTCAAAATTTGGTACTTTAGCTCTACTGCCTCTTAATCAAGATACGCAATATTACTCAATTATTCTTTGCACTAATTCAACATCTGATGCAAACACTCAATTGGAAAGCCTTAATGAAGAGTTCAATTTGTCATTAGACCTTAAAGATGTTGAGCTAGGTCCTGGTTTTGAGCTTAAGCATGTAAGAGCTAAAAAAATGTTTAAAGATCGTGTTCTTTTGTGTGGTGATGCTGCAAATTCTTTCCATCCTATGGCCGGACAAGGATTAAATCTTGGTATTGGAGATGTTATGTACATTGATAGAAATATTGATCAACTTATGAAGATGAATTCATCTACTTTAGAAAGTTATAATTCATCCCGTAATCAAAAAAATATACAAATGACTTGGATAATACAGAGCCTCTATGGAATATTTGGCAATGCTGAAGGTTTGGGAGAGAAGATTATTGAAAGTGGTATGAAATTTTTAGATAGAATTCCTTCGATCAAAGAAAAAATTATTGAATTTGCTAACAAGAATTAAATAAGTTCAAAATCTCTAAGAATCTCATATGTCTCATGAACAGGAAGTCCAACAACATTGGTATAGCTGCCATTGATATTAGTTACATATTTGCCTGCAGGACCATGAATCCCATAAGCACCTGCTTTACCAACTCCCTCCTCAGATAAAACATATTCTTCTATCTCTTCATCTGACATTTCTTTAAAGGTAACAAGAGTCTCGCATGTCTCTATTCTTGATTTATCTTGATAACTGAGCATTACGGTTGAGAACACGCTATGAGTAGTACCTGAAAATTCTCTTAATAATTCTCTTGAATGGTCATGATCTATTGGCTTTCCAACAATCTTCATAGAAGGAGTAAAAACTAAAGTATCGGCTGTTAGTACAGGCTTATCAGATTGATCAGTATTCAAAACTAATTCTCTTGCACTTTTATTCTTGCCTTCTACTACTAGCCTTGAACAAATTGTTGGATCTTCTTCAATAATTGAATCTTCATCAAAATTTTGTGGCACAACTTTATGTTCGACCCTCATTAGGTCTAAAAGTTCTGTTCGTCTTTGTGAGGCCGAAGCAAGAAGAAGCACGATTAAACTTTTTCGCCTTTAGCTCGCATATCCTTAAGAACAGCATCAATACCATTCTTGTCGATTATTCTCATTCCTTTGGCAGAAACAGTAAGGGTTATAAATTTATTTTCAGACTCAACCCAAAATTTATGTTTATGTAGATTGGGTTTAAATAATCTTTTTACACGGTTTTTAGCATGAGAGACATGATTGCCTACCATAGCTTTTTTTCCTGTTACCTGACACACCTTACTCATAAGAACGGATGATAATAAAATAGTAATGCATTTTATGCAATAATTAATCTTCTACATATGAAACTTAAATATAAGATTTTAGACTCTAGAATAGGCACTGAATATAAGGCGCCTAAATACCAAACAAAAGGATCTGCTGGGTTAGATCTAATTGCTTGTTGTGAAAGTCCTATTACTTTAAACCCAAATGAATCAACAATAATTCCATCAGGCATATCTATTTATATTGAAGATCCAGATTTTGCTGGAATAGTGATTCCAAGGTCAGGTTTAGGTGCAAAAAAAGGCTTAGTATGTGGAAATCTTATGGGATTGATTGATTCAGATTATCAAGGCCCTCTCAGCATCTCTCTTTGGAATAGATCTTCTGAACCAATAGAAATAAATCCTGGTGAAAGAGTCGCGCAATTAGTTGTAATTAGAGTAAATCAAGTAGAACTAGATCTCGTTGAAGAATTTGAAACCACTGAAAGAGGTTCTGAAGGATTTGGTAGTACAGGGGTTAGTTAAGAAGATTTACCAAATTTTTTCTCAAATCTCTGGACTCTGCCACCAGTATCAACAATCTTCTGTTGTCCTGTATAAAAAGGGTGACAATTTGAGCATATCTCTATGTTTATATCAGATGCTAATGTGGAATTAACTTCAATAACATTGCCACAACTACATGTAGCTTTAATTTTCTGATATTTTGGATGTAAATCTTTCTTCATATCTTCTAAATGAGTGTGAAATAATATCAAATAAATTTTCTATTACAATAAATTGATGAATTTTGTTGATATCGCAATACCCTCACCTTTACGTTCTACTTTTACATATAAGAATAATACTGGTGAATTACTTGCTGGAAGAAGAGTGCTAGTAGAGTTTGGAAAACGAAAGCTTATAGGAGTTGTAACTGCAGATAAGCCTAATTATGAAGGCCAATATAAGATAAAAGATGTATTACAGGTTCTTGATGACAAGCCAACTTTTAATAATATCCAATTAATAAAAATAAAAAGAATATCAGAGCATTACATGCATCCTATTGGTATTGTGTTTGAAGCATTTCTGCCAACTATGCTGAGGAAAGCTAAAACACAATTAGATTTAAACAAATATTCTTCAAATGTATGTGATCTAGATATTGATGAAGATAATTTTCATACACTTACTTCAGACCAGAAATCTTGTTTAGAAGGAATCAAAAATAGTAGCGGAGAATCGCTTTTATTTGGAGTTACTTCGTCAGGCAAAACAGAAATTTATAAACACTACATAAAATCACTTCTTTTAGCAGGAAAAAGTGCTTTAGTTCTAGTTCCAGAAATTTTTTTAACCCCACAGATATATGATGATTTTAAAAAGAATTTTAATGATTCAGTTTATATTCATCATTCTGGTCTAACTGAGCTACAAAGATACAAAATATGGCTAGCAGCACAAGACAATAAACCTAAGATAATCATCGGAACCAGATCAGCAATTTTTCTACCAATTAAAAATCTTGGTGCAATTATATTTGATGAAGAACATGATCAATCTTATAAACAGCAAGATGGATTCAGGTACGATGCAAGAAGTTTAGCAAAGATTATTTTTGGCGATATTGCTAAGATCATATATTCTTCAGCGACTCCATCTTTAAAAATTTTACAGAATGCTAAAGATAATATAATTCAGTTTTTTTCTCTAAAGAAAAGAATCTCTAAGAGCCCTATGCCTGAGATTGAAGTACATTCAATAAATAAAAAGAATTTAATAGGTGGGATTTCTCATGAATTAATAGATGAGATAAAGAAGAATGATGAAAAAGGTAATCAAACATTGATTCTTCTTAATCGAAGAGGCTATGCGCCTGTTTTCTTGTGCAACTCTTGTGGTTGGATCGCTAAAAGTAATTGTTGTGAAACATCATTAGTCCTACATCAGAATGTTAGAAGATTGAAATGCCATAGATGTGAAAGTGCCTGGTCTATTCCAGATGCTTGTCCTAGTTGTGGAGCTGAAGATTTCGGTTATAAGGGTGTTGGGACTCAACAAGTTGAAGAAGCACTAAAAAGCATTTTCCCAAAGACCGAAGTTATACGAATTGATAGAGATTCAATTTCTGGTAAAGCAAGAAGAGAAAAGAGTGCAGCAACTTTGAAAGATCTTGACCCAAGAATACTTGTCGGCACGCAACTCTTAGCAAAAGGTCATGATTTCAAGAAAATAGCTTTAATTATTGTTTTGAATTTAGATTTTGGACTATTTGGAGCTGATATACATCTTCAAGAGCAAACGGCTCAATTATTGATTCAGGTTGCAGGAAGAGCTGGAAGAACAGGGATGGATAGTAAAGTTTATTTACAGTCACGCGTTGCCGATCATCCAATGTTTAGTCTTATTCAGACTGGAGATTACGAATTGGTAGCAAATGCAATACTAAAAGAACGTAAAAAACTTGAGCTATCTCCTCATATTGATGTTGTCTACTTAAAAGCAGAAGACGCAAATCAAGCCAGATTAAGAAAATTCTTGGTTGAAGCAAAAAAATATCTTTCAAAAGAGCATCTTGAAGTATATGGCCCATTTGAGGCTCCAATTACAAAAGTTGGGTATAAGCATAGAATGTTTTGCATTATTCAAAGCTCAGAAAAAGAAATCATGCTTAAAGCTATTGATGAATTTGTGGCCTATTCAGATAAACAAAAGAAAGAAATTTCAAATTGGGTTATCGATATTGATCCTATCAATACATCCTAAAAATTTTTCACATTTAGTCTTTATTTCAAGGAATCTTTCCTCTTTGTTTAAATTCAAAGAAAGGAAAATCTCTTTACCTACTTTAAAATGAGGAATTCTATTTGGCCACTCTATGAACAATGCTGCTTTTTTATTCTTATTAATTTCTAACCCAAGCATATCAAAATCATTTTCCCCTTCTAGCCTATATAGATCAGCGTGATATATTTCATGCTGATTTATCTTGTATTCTTCTAAGATACTAAAGGTAGGGCTTTTAACAGACCCATCCCATCCCATATGCATTAAGACGTGGCGAACAAGAGTTGTTTTTCCTGCACCTAAATTTCCTTCTAGATAAAAAATGCTTAGTTCATTAGAAGATTGAATATAATCAGCAATTATCTTTGCAAAAGAATCTGTTTGATCTAATTCTGTAATATTTATTTTCACTAAAAGAAGCTTGGCGATAAGTTAACAAATTCTTTGCCTACAATATTTTTTTGTAAGCAGTCTCTAACTTTTTCATAATCTATTTGGCTTGTAACAAAATCAACATCATCTACATTAAGAACTAATAGTGGAGATTCTGAGTAATTGAAAAAGAACTCTGAATATTTTTCACATATCTCTTCTAAGTACTCTAAAGATATCTTTTCTTCATAAGCTCGACCACGTTTTTTAACTCTTTCATAAACTCTTCTTGGCGAAGCTTGTAAATAAATTAAGAGATCAGGTTTAGGGTAAGAATCATAAAACTTTGATTTTACTTCTCTAAAAATTTTTAACTCATCAAAACTTAGGTTTAATTCAGCAAATAAATCTTCTTTCTGAAAAATAAAATCTGAAACAATCTTTCTTTCAATTAAATCATCTGAAAAATATGTATTTATCTGCTGAGATCTTTGCATAACAAAGTGAATCTGTGTTGCAAATGCATATTTTTGACTGTTTTCATAGAAAGATTGTAAGAATGGATTATCATCTGGATCTTCAAGGCATAGATCATGCCCAAATTCTAGAGCAATTTTTCTTGCTAAAGATGTTTTTCCTACTCCAATTGGACCTTCTATAGCAATATACTTCGGCATATTATCTTTTTTCATTGAGCCCTTTTCTGTATTCATTTAAAAGTTTCATTTTTTTATCATAGTTTGCAGCTTTGAACTCTGTCCACCAGTTAATAGGAGTTTCTAATTTTTTTTCTATAGAATTTCTTAACAAAAGAAAGTCATATGAAGCTCGAAATCTGACGTTATTTGTAAAATTAATCGATTTCTTACCAATTTTGTTAAATCTAACCTGATTCATCCAAATATCTCTTATAAAGCTGCTGTATCTTCTGGGGACAGCAGTTATATCCTGTTGTCTCTGCATCACTGTTGCCATAGCGCGATAGAAGCTCTTATATTTTATGTGTTTAGATATTTCAGATTTCAAATAAATTTTTGGCCACAATAATATTGCAAACAAGAAACCAACATTTAATTTTTTATTTTCTTTTAACCTTTGATCTGTATCTCTAAAAGCATTTTCATAGAAATCATTAAAATTTTCTTGGCTATTCTCTATATGAGGAAAAAGCAGATCAAATAAATCATATTCTTGCAATAATTGATAAGACCTCAGAGCATGCCCTGTTAAAAATATTTTAATTATCTCTTCATATATTCGCGCTGAAGACATATCTAGCAATTGACTCTTATGGTCTGCAATTACATCTTTTATCTTTGGATCTATTGCAAAATTGAGTTTTGCAGCAAACCTTATTACCCTTAAAATTCTAACCGGATCTTCGATTATTCTTTTTTCAACATCTCCAATTAGTCTTATCTTTTTATTTTCTAAATCTTTTACCCCGCCTGTATAGTCGATCATTTCCTTAGAAAAAGGATCATAATAAATAGAGTTTATTGTTAGATCTCTTCTTACAGCATCTTCTTCTTGTGTTCCCCATTTGTTATCTCGAATTATTCGACCCTTATCATTAATTTGGATTGAATCAGATTGAGGGTCTTGCCCAGATCTGAATGTAGTGACTTCAATAATTTCATCTGGAAAAGTTATATGTACAAGTTTAAATCTACGACCTATTATTCTTGAATTCTTGAATAACCGTCTAATCTGTCTTGGTTCGCAATTTGTAACAATATCAAAATCTTTTGGATTTAAGCCTTCTATTAAATCTCTTATTCCGCCACCAACAATATAAGCTTTAAAATTCTTCTTATGGAGTCTAGAAATTATAGATAGAGCATTCTTCGATACAGAATCTTCTCTAAAGTTAAATTTATCAGCACTAAAAATTTCTGGTTTCACAAAGATCTTTTGTAGTTGTTTATAAGACCTTTATAACCATCTTTAGTTAATCTTGGACTTTTTTCTTGTACGATTATTGATGACGCATAGTTACCAAATTTACAGGCTTCAAGGAAGCTCTCTCCTTTTATTACTTTATGCAAAGCTGCTCCTGCAAATATATCGCCGGCACCATTTGAATCTATTGCCTCGACTTTGTATGCACTTATTTCATGCAGATTATTATTTTCTAGAATAATTGAATTTTCTGAACCATTAGTTACTACAAAGTTTCTAGTAACTTCTTGTAAATCTCTTACAAAATTAGATCCGGCTAACGCAATAGCCTCTTCTTGATTACAAAAAAGATAGTCAATATTTCTGATACTGATAACTTCTTCAAATCTTTCTCTAAAAGCATTAACAACACCTGGATCAGATAAACTAAGAGCAAATTTTATTTCTGATGAGCAGCCTTTCAGTACATTAAGGAAGGCAAAATAGTTTTCATCTGAAGTAAACTGATACCCTTCAGAAAAAATTATTTTTGAATTATTTGCATGAGATATAAATTCAGAATTATCAACCAATCTTTCGGAAGCACCGAGATAGGTACCCATAGTTCTCTCACTATTAGGAGTAATAAAAACTAAGCATCTTCCTGTTTTTATATTCTCATGATGAAATCTATTAAGAGGTTTGATTCCGTTATCTTCTAGATTTTTTTCATATAACGAACCTCTTTCATCATTACCTAATTGACATATTAATCCACATTCAGAACCAAGATTAGATGCTGCAGCTAGACTATTGGTAGTTGAACCTCCGCACATCACTTCAGGTAATTGTTTTTCAGGGATAGAAGATATTATTTCTTCTTGTTCTTCAAAAGAAAAAGGTTTGAAAGAATTAAAATTAAGTCCGGCTGAATCTACAAATTCTCTTTCAACATAAAATGTTTCATCAACAAGAGCATTACCTACGCCTAAAATATCAAACTTCATTTTTTAATCTTATCTAAAACCTTTATTGCTGTTTTAGCTGCTTTTACTAGTTTATCTTCATTATGCTCAGTAGATATAAAACAACTTTCATAAGCAGAAGGTGGTAAATATATATTTTCTTCTAACATTCCACGAAAAAACTTTTTAAAAAAATCTATGTCAGTACTTTCAACTTCATCAAAATTTTTAGGTAGATTTTTACTAAAGAAGAAACCAAACATTCCCCCTCTTGCACTAAATGAAAAAGGTATTTTATTTTGGTCACAGTAATCTTTTATTATTTTTAAAAAATTTTTTGCATTTTTTTCAAGTTTTTCATAAATCTTTTGGTCTTTTAATTGTTTAAGTAGAGCTGTACCTGCACTAACTGCTATAGGATTTCCTGATAAAGTTCCTGCCTGATAAATAGGGCCATCTGGAGCAATGTTATCCATAATTTCTTTTTTTCCGCCATAGACCCCTACTGGCAATCCACCCCCAACAATTTTACCTAGAGCAGTTAAATCTGGATCTATATTAAATAATTCTTGTGCTCCCCCTCTTGCAACTCGAAAACCTGTCATCACTTCATCAAAAATTAATATTGACTTATTTTCTGTACAAACTTGTCTCAAATTTTGAAGAAAATCTTCATTAGGCTCAATAAATCCCATATTTCCAGCTATCGGTTCAACTATAACGGCAGCAATATCCTTTGCATGCTTATTGAAAGCCTCTTTTACTGCATTATTGTCGTTATATGGAACAGTGATAGTAAGTTTAGAGAGTTCTTCTGGAATTCCAGGAGAATCAGGAACCCCAAGAGTTGCTAGACCTGAGCCAGCTTTGACTAAAAGAGAATCTACATGACCATGATAACAACCAACAAATTTTATAATGATATTTCTGTTTGTTGTTCCTCTTGCCAGTCTTATACAGCTCATTGTTGCTTCAGTTCCAGAATTAACCATTCTTAATTTTTCTATGCTAGGCACATAAGACTTTATAAGTTTTGCAATTTCTAGTTCATTTTTTGTTGGCGCTCCAAAACTTATACCTCTGCTAGATTGTTTCTTTATAGCTTCAGTGATCTGTTTGTTAGAATGGCCAAGAATCATTGGACCCCAAGAACCTACAAAATCTAGATATTTATTGCCATCTTCATCATACAGATAGCATTCTCTAGACTTTCTAAAGAATATTGGAGACCCTCCTACACTTTTGAATGCTCTGACAGGAGAATTTACACCGCCAGCAATATGATTCTTAGATTTCTCAAAAAGTTTGGTAGAGTTTTTAGTTTTCATTCCAGATTTCTATTAATTTTTGGCAATTTACTTTAATTTTTTTTGGATCATTATAGATGCCATCACAGATAGCTGCCATATTAAATTCATTTTGCTTTACTAATCTTAAATTTATTTCACTTATTCCACCAATTGCTACATTTAATTTATCTTTATTCATTTTTGATGAAACTCTTGCAATATCTATTGGACCAGAAGCATTTTTTTTAGTTTTTGATTCAAATATGGGGCCAAATGAATAATATGAGAACATTCCTGCATCATTTCTCGTTTGATTATCTGGTTTATCCTTACAGCTTAATCCAATAAAGCTGATATTCTTTTTATCTTTCAAAAAACTTGTATCTTTTACATCTTGGCCTATATGAAGACCACATCCAATTAATTCAGCAATTCTATGATCATTATTTATTACGAGAGTTGCCTTTTTTTCATTGCACATTGATTGAATTTTTTTTGCTGTTTCATATTTCTCTTCAAAAGAAATCTCATTTTCAAATCGATACTGAATTAGCTTTATTTCTGATTCCAATGTTGCTGCAACGGCATCTAGAAGTTCATTCTTAAAAATATAGGTCGGAGTAATGGCATAAATACCTGATGGATTAAACAATTTTTCTTGTAAATTCATCCACATCATTCCAATTTGTAAATTCGTAAGTCTTCTTTGGATCAGTCGGACCCTTTGTGATCCACATTATTAGCCTAATCATTTGCTTATCAAAAAAATTATATTTTGGGTAATCTATTTTTCCAGCAAAAACTCCCAACTCCTTTGGTTCCCAGCTTGTACGCTTTAAAAATTTCTTTATGTAAGGATTAGTTTCTGGCTTGTTCTTTTCAGGCTTTCTTGCGACTGCATTAACACTAAAGAATGCATTTTCTTTAACTTCAATTATATCTTTGTACTTTTTTATGAAGCTATATAGGTCTTTATGATGGTCGCCATATCTTATGCTTGCCCCGACTATTATTTTTTCAGCTTCTTCTAGATCGGATTTTTTTGCATCTTTTAGATTCATTAATTTTGGATAATGATTGGTCTGTAGGCTCTTTGAAATATGTTCACAAATATTAATGGTATGGCCATCAAAGCTTGAGAAGACTATTAGAATATTTTTTGCCATTGATTAGAGAATTATAAGACATTAAGTATTTTTGTTAGAATTATGCCCATATATTTTATTTATGGAAGTAAAAACGAATAAAGCAACCCCATTTCAGGTATCTGAAGGTGCACTGAACAGGCTTTCTTTGCTTAAAGAATCTGAAAAAGGAAAATATTTTAGAGTGTATGTTACGGGTGGTGGTTGTTCAGGATTCCAGTATGGGTTCAAATTCGATGAATTTGATAAAGAAGAAGATTCTTTACTTGATTTTGAAAATGGCGTTTCAATTATATTGGATCAATTGTCTTATCCTTATCTATTAGGATCAAAAATTGATTATAAGGAAGATTTAATGGGCGCTAAATTTACAGTTGAGAATCCTAATGCTTCTAGTACTTGTGGCTGCGGCGCTTCATTTTCTATTTAAATAAAACTCCTTTATCTGCATAAGCAAGATAAGCAAATGCAGAAGACTCCATATATTTTGAAGGTACGATATGATCAGTAGTTTGAATATCATCTCTTATTTTTTCAGCAATACTTTCCATTAGAGTTTTATTAAGTGTTCCACCCCCATGGAAAATTATTTCATCAGGCATATCGCAATGTTCATAATATTCTTTAATTTTCTCTGCTGTAACTTCCACTAATGTTCTCAGTAGTTCGTTAATAGGAGTCTCTTTATACTCTTCAAATTTTTTTATGAAGGGATCAGTATAAGCAGTTATATCATCGGCCCTTGGGTATTGCATATTTCTAAAATCAGACATTAATTCTTCTTTAATCGGATGATTTATTGTTCCGTTAGATGCTAGTTCTCCATCTTTATCGTAGTCCCCAAGCTGTAAGCTAGTCATTGTAAGGTCTAATAAGCAGTTACCTGGTCCTATATCTGAGGCAGAAGCTATTTTTTCACCATCTAGATATGTTCCATTGGAAATGCCGCCTATATTAATAATTAATTTTCGTTTTCCAGTTTCAGAAAAAATATACTGATGAAAATCTGGAATTAATGGAGCTCCGCGACCACCTTCAGCAATATTTTTGTTTCTGAAGTCTGAAAAGACATTAATTTTTGTTGATTCAGCAATTTTCTTAGGATCTCCAGCTTGCAGGCTATGATTCTCATCATGAGATATGGTTTGTCCTGAAAAACCTATACCAACAACATCACTTTCTTTTAAAGAGCTCTTTTCTAGTAAATTTTTTACTATTTCTACGCTTCTATTAGTAATTTCATTGTTAATTTCAGATATTTCAGTAGAAGTTTTATAACTAGCACTGAAATCCAAAGTTTCTGCAGTAATTATTTGAAAATGATCGGTAAAATCAACTAGACAAGCGTCTAAGGAATCTCTGCTTGTTCCTGACATTATCCCTATGAATAGGTTATTCATTATATGCTTGTTATGTTAGCTATTATCTCTGTTCTTTCTTTAACTAACATATCAAATAATTTTCTATTGTAGGGATTTATTGATTGCGCATTTGGCGGTTCTACTTTTACTGGATCGGTATGTTTTCCATTTATATGGAACTCATAATGCAAATGAGGTCCAGTTGCCAATCCAGTAGATCCAACATAACCAATAGTCTGCCCTTGGATTACTTTAGAACCTTTTTTAATTCCTCTAGCAAAATCTTTTAAATGAGCGTATCTCGTTAAATACTTGTTGTAATGCATGATATCTATGTAGTTTCCATATGAACGAGAAAATTTTGCTTCTTTAACTATGCCGTCTCCGGTAGTGACTACCTCTGTGCCAGTTCTAGCTGCATAATCTGTGCCTTTATGAGCTCTAATGGTATTTAAAACAGGATGTTTTCGATTTGGATTGTAATGCGAACTAATTCTGGCAAATTCTATTGGCGTTCTTAAAAAAGCTTTTCTAACATTGGTGCTGTCTGTAGTGTAATAATCTTTTCTGCCTCTTTGGCTGAATCTAATAACAGAGATTTTTTCTCCTCTATTCACGAATTCTGCAGCCAATATGTCTCCAGTAGCTATTAATTTTCCATTAGAATCAGAGTAGATGTCTTCATACAGTATCCTGACTTTATCACCGCTTCTTATGTCGTATGCATAATCTATATCCCAACCAAAAATATAAATTAAATCACCAAGCACAGAATCGGGAACATTAGATTTTTTCCCTGAAGCATATAAAGAATCAGTAATAATAAATTCTCTATACTGTACTATCTTCTCTAGATCATCTCTTTTTCTAGAGAACTTATATGCACCATTTTCTACCGTTAGAACATCAATAAAATAATCATCACTACTAAAACGTTTCATTTCCAATCGTTCTCCATCAACTCTGATATATATTCGATCATTAACTCTGAAACGTATAAATTCTCTAAGCTTTTTATCCAAGGCTATTTTATTTATGAGCACAGAACTGACCCCATAATTTATTAGAGTTGAGTAAAAGGTGTCGCCAGATTTAACGATTATTTTAGTTTCTTCAGGTATGGAAAGGTCATAGTCAGCAGATTCTAAAGAAATTTCTTCGACCGTAAGCTCTAATTCATTCTCAAAGTCTCTAGTTTCTACATCTGCTGCAATAAGAAGAATAAAAATAGCAGGAACTATTAAGATAGTAAGAATTAATTTTAAATGCGAGCCTGTGTACATGTTCTGATATTATATTAAAAAGCTTATGAATGACTTTAAAAAACAATTAGAAATTATAAAACAAGGTATTGATGAAATCATAGGTGAAGATGATTTAATTGAAAAACTTAAATCTGGTAAAAAATTAACGATCAAAGTTGGTTTTGACCCAACAGCGCCTGATTTACACGTTGGCCATACTGTAATTTTAAGAAAAATGAGACAGTTTCAAGATCTTGGCCATAAGGTAATTTTTTTAATAGGTGATTTTACTGGAAAAATCGGAGACCCAAGCGGAAAAAATAAGACAAGACCACCTCTAACTAATGATGAAATAAAAGCTAATGCTAAAACTTATGAAGACCAAGTTTTAAAAGTTCTTGACCCAAACAAGACTACAATTGATTTTAATTCTCGTTGGGGAGACAAGATGTCTGCTGCAGATATGATTAAGCTTGCCGCTCAATCAACAGTTGCACGCATGATTGAAAGAGATGATTTCTCAAAAAGATATAAAAATAATCAACCAATATCCATTCATGAATTTCTTTACCCCTTAATGCAAGGTTATGACTCAGTTGAATTGGAAGTTGATGTTGAGCTTGGTGGGACAGATCAAAAATTTAATCTTCTAGTAGGCAGAGATCTGCAAAAGAATGTAGGGCAATCACCGCAGACAATAATTACGTTACCTCTATTGGAAGGCTTAGATGGAGTAAAGAAAATGTCTAAGACAGAAGAAAATTATATAGGCATAACCGAAAAGGCTGATGATATTTTTGGCAAAACAATGTCCATTCCAGATGAAATAATGATGAAATGGTTTGATCTCTTAAGTTTAAGACCTTTAGAGGAAATAAAAAAAGTTGAGAAGGATATCAAAGGAGGAGCTAATCCTCGCGATGCAAAGATTGATCTAGCTATAGAATTGACAACTAGATTTACTAATGAGGAAGAAGCAGAGAAAGCAAAAGATAATTTCTTTAAAAAATTCTCAAGCAATGAATTGCCTAGTGATATTGAAGAAAAAGAGATTGATTATGATGATGTGCCCGCATTACCAAATTTGTTAAAAGATTTAGGTATGGTTGGCAGCACTTCGGAAGCAATAAGACTAATAGAACAGGGCGCAGTAAAAATAGATCAAGAAAAAGTGGTTTCAAAGGATCAAGAAGTTAACTTTGAGACAAAAAAAATAATACAGATAGGAAAGAAAAAGTTTCTTTACGTATCTTCAAAATAAAAAAGGAGTTTTGATATGACTGATGATAAAAAATTTGACCTTATTCTTTTTGGTGCTTCGGGTTTCACAGGAAAACTCGTAGCAGAATATTTAGTTGGTTCTTACAGTGAACTTAATTGGGCTATGGCAGGCAGAAATGAAGAAAAATTAATGTCTGTTAATAATGATTTAGGTGCTGATATTCCAATTGTCGTGCTTGATTCAAGCAAACCAGATGATATTGATAATGCTTTAAGTCAAACCAGATTGGTCTTAACTACAGTTGGCCCATATCAATTATACGGCAATGAAATTTTAGGAAAATGCGCAGAAATGGGAGTGCATTATGTAGATCTTTCTGGAGAGCCTGGCTGGATGCATGCAATGCAAAAACATCTGGATAAAGCAAAACAAAGCGGAGCAAGAATAGTGCATAGTTGTGGTTTTGATTCTGTGCCTTCAGACATGGGTGTTTACTATTTACAGAATTTGGCCAAAGAAAAATTTGGTAAATCTATTCAGCAAGTAAAATGCCGTGTTCGATCTATGAAGGGTGAGTTTTCTGGAGGTACTGCAGCTTCTTTTCAGGCTACCATGGGAGCATTAAGTGAAAATCCAGACTTATTTAATGTTTTAATCAATCCATTTGCATTATGTGAAGGTTTTAATGGACCAGAACAGCCGGTTGATAACAAAGTTTATTACGATGAAGTGCTAGAAGAATGGGTAGCACCTTTTGTTATGGCAGCAATTAATACCAAGAATGTTCACCGATCAAATATGATGTTAGGCCATCCTTATGGTGAAGATTTTATTTATGATGAAATGATGGTGGGTGGTTCTGGTGATGAAGGTAAAGCTATCGCTGAGGCCATCGCTTCTCATAATCCAATGGCGGGAGATAATGTGCCAAAACCAGGTGAAGGCCCATCAAAAGAAGTTAGAGATTCTGGTAGTTATGACATGCTCTTTGCTGGTGTGGAAGATGGCTCAGTAAAAATAAAAGTATCAGTTAAAGGTGAGGGAGACCCTGGGTATGCTTCAACATCAAAAATGATAACTGAAAGCGCTCTTTGTTTGCTATTTGATTGTCCTGATCTGCCTGGTGGCATATATACAACAGCACCAGCAATGGGAGATAAGCTAATAGAACGCCTAGAGAAAAATAGTGTGATGTTCTTTAAAGAAGAATCTTAGTAACTAGTATTAATTTTTATTATTTACACTATATAATAGTCGGTTCTTTGGGTCTGTAGCTCAGTTGGTTAGAGCGCACCCCTGATAAGGGTGAGGTCGCCGGTTCAAATCCAGCCAGACCCACCA